>Ga0207433_10006563_pt1 | contig 20038 bp, 20 predicted proteins | sample YelNatPaOPGAMG01_FD_187559 | JGI IMG/M metagenome (GOLD analysis project Ga0207433, IMG submission 187559) | Hot spring thermophilic microbial communities from Obsidian Pool, Yellowstone National Park, USA - OP-RAMG-01 (SPAdes) (version 3) | ecosystem: Environmental > Aquatic > Thermal springs... | reverse complement strand
TTAACGCGTTCCGCTCCCTCCTCGGCATCGCGGGCAGCCTTCGGTCGCCAACCTACGCTGCGCTATATTCCGGCGAATGGGCGCACACTACATGTAGTGGTCATGGGCGTTAAGCCGATAGGCACGCTATGAACAACTGAACAAGCTGGCTAGGGTGGCCTCACTCAAACAAAACAGCCTCCGGGATTCCCGGCGCGGTTCACGTGTCAGGCTCACCTTGGTGCCGGATAGAAGCGCCAAGTCTGTGGGTGGCTTCATCGAAAGCGCCGTGGCGCCAGGCACCACCATTATCACCGACAACTGGAGTGGCTACGCTGGCCTTACCAAGCGCAACTATCTCCATACCGCTGTCCCGGAACGTGGCGATATGCAAGTCGCCGAAACCTTTCTGCCCATCATCCATCTCGTGTTCTCCAAGCTCAAAACCTGGCTGCGCGGCATCCATCACGGCGTCAGCCCGCAACACCTGCAGGCGTACCTCAATGAGTTCACGTTCCGCTTCAACCGCCGCTTCTACCTCTTCAACGCCTCCCGATCCCTGCTTGGCAACGCGGGCGACGTCACCGCGCCAACCATACCGAGCTTTATGCCGAAAAATCACAACCCACTACACCTAGCGAATTTGGGAGCTAGCCCGATAAGCACGCGTGCAATCATGGCGGTTGCCCTGGTGAACCGCACCCTCGCTCTCCGTGCCACACCGCAATTCGCCCTTGACCGGCAGGGGGCATCCATACATGGGTCAGGGGGCGGGGGGCGGGGGGCGGGCGGGAGCGGCCCGCCCGCCAGGTATCAAGCAGTGATCGAAGTCCAATCGACTCCATTCTCGAATGCCGCCGCGGCCCGATAGATAGTTTCCTCGTCATAGAGCTTGCCGACTAGCATCATCCCAACCGGCAAACCATCCACCTTGCCGCAGGGGACACTCATCGCCGGGTGGTGAGTGCAGTCAAACGGTGCTGTGTTGGGCAGGATTTCAAAAGCGCGTTGGATGATTTCGGAAACCGGGGCATAGGGCTTCGGCAGCGGCGTTGCGGTCATAGGCAAGGTCGGCATCAGCAAAAGATCGTACTGAGAAAGAATTTTGTCATAGGCGGCCCGTAGTCGGCGCACGAGATTTTGCGCTTTCGCATAGTAATGGCCCCGATAGCGCGAGACCATATAATGGCCAAGGAGCATGGTATTTTTAAGGCTATCGGAAAGCTCGTCGGCACGATCACGCCAATTAGCATGGAAATCAAGCAAAGAGGTGACATAAAGCCCTTGCCAATTGAAGCCGAAGCCATTGCCATGCATCATTTGCACCGTTGCGCCCTCGGCGGCGACGGCAAGCCAGATGGCGCTGCCTGGGCGATGCATCGGGACCGAAACCGTCTCGACCACAGCGCCCAAGCCTTTGAAGCGTTCAGCCGCTGCACGCACTACCGCGTCACTCGCTGCCATCGATTGTGGGTGGCCGAAACCTTCTTCCACGACGCCGATACGCAAGCCGGAAACACCACGGCCCAAAACGTCACGATAAGGTTTGCTTTCAGAGCCATACTGGCGCGGATCGAGCCCGTCCGGACCGGCAAGAACCTCGAGCAGCAGCGCGTTATCTTCGACCGTCGCGGTAATCGGCCCGGTATGATCGATGGTCAGTTCGATCGGCATGATGCCGGTATAGGGGACGAGGCCGTGCGTCGGCTTCATCCCGTAGACGCCGCAGAACGATGCTGGCATGCGGATCGAGCCGCCCTGATCACCACCAAGCGCCATCGGCACTTCGCCGGCGGCAACGAGAGCGCTGCTGCCTGATGATGAGCCGCCTGCGGAATATCCCATCCGCCGTGGATTATGCACCGGCCCAGTGGCGCTGGTGTGGCTGCCGCCGGAGAAGCAGAAATATTCGCATACCGCCTTGCCAACGATAGTGCCACCGGCATCAAGAATACGCGTGACGACGCTAGCATCGATGTCAGGGACATAGCCCTCCAAGGTTGATGCGCCGTTCATCATTGGCACACCGGCCAGGCAGATATTGTCTTTCAGTACGATTTTTTTACCCTTGAGTTTGCCTGACGCGGCCCCTTCGACCGTCGATTTGATGTACCAGGCATTGTATTTATTCTCCTCACCAACCGGCCGGCGCCCCGGGGTCCGAGGATAGTGTACTTCAGGCACCTCATCGGCCATTTGATCGAGGAGGTTATAGGCCTCGAAATTGCCGGTAAGAGCTGCTCGGTGTTGCGCGAGTTCGTCTTCAGTCATCGTCATGCCGAGCTCGGCTGCAACCTCACGCAATGTTTCGACGCTAGGAAGCTTCACGGTTCCAAGGGACATGTTTCTCTCCTCACGAGTTCAGACTGCACCAATAAATTCTTCAACCAAAATCGGGTCTGCGAGAGCCTCGCGCGAAATTTCGCGCCCGATCTCGCCGCGCTGGATCAGCAACGCACGATTTGCCAAACCCCGAATGAAGTCTAGATTTTGCTCGACCAGAAGAATGGACAAATTATAGCGGATACGCAAATCATATAGTCGTTCGATCATCGCCGCAACGATCGAGGGCTGGATTCCCTCCGTCGGCTCATCGAGCAGCAACAGCCGCGGCTGACCGCAGAGCGCACGGGCCAATGCGAGAAGCTGTTGTTCGCCGCCAGAGAGCGCGCCGCCGGGACGATCGAGCAGCCGCTTCAATTCGGGGAATTCATCGAGAATTTTAACCAAAACATCTTCGCTTTCGGACTTGGCGCGCAAGCCAAACAACAGATTTTCGTGCACAGTCAGAGCGGGAAAAATTTGCCGACCCTGCGGCACGTAGCCAAGTCCGAGCCGAGCACGCTGATGCGTTGCCAAACGCTCGATCATACGCCCCTCGAACTGGATTCGCCCACTCTGGCACGGAAGTAGTCCCATGATCGTGCGCAGCAAGGTCGTCTTGCCCATGCCGTTATGGCCGAGAATACCGAGGCATTCTCCCCTCAAGACCTCAAATGAAACTCCACGCAACACGCCGATGCGGCCATAGCCAGACATCACGTCGGCAACTTCCAAAATCTTCGTGTTGCTCACGTGGTCACCTGGAGAGACGCATCCACCTTGCCCAGATAAACGTCCTGCACGCGGCGATCGGCGAGCACGCGCATGACATCGTCCTCGACTAGAACGCGTCCCTGGTGAAGAACTGTCACGGTCTTCGCGATAGCGCGGATGAATTGCATGTCGTGTTCAACGACGATTATAGCGTGCTTGTCGTTCAAAGACCGAATGACGCGGGCGGCTCGGCTGGTTTCCTCGGCGCTCATCCCGGCCGTCGGTTCATCAAGGATAATGAGTTCGGGCTCCGGCGCAACCACCATCGCGAGTTCGACCAATTGCCGCTGGCCATGCGCGAGCAGGGCGACGATACGAGGTGCTAGTTCTACAATGCCGAGACGTTCTAGTGTCGCCATCGCCTGCGCCCTTGCGTCCCGCTCTCGCGCTTGCCGGCGGAGTGCCAGGCGAACGCTTTCGAGGACCGTCAAGCCGTCGAAGAGCGAAGGAACCTGCGTCTTGATGCCGATACCAAGTCGCGCAATCTTGAAACTATCCAACCCGGTAATGTCGCGCCCGCGCCATAGAACGCGGCCCACACTCGGCTTGATCTGTCCAGTCAGGCATTTGAACAACGTGCTCTTGCCGGCGCCATTCGGCCCAATCAGGCAGCGCAACTCGCCAGTGGCCACACTGAAAGTGACATCATCGACGGCAACGACACCGCCGAAGCGTATGGTCAGATGCTCGGTTGCCAGCAATGCCGTCATGTCACTCCTCTTTCATGGCCGAACAGAACGGCGAGGCTCGGCAGAACCCCACGCGGCAGGATCAAAACCGCGAGCAGAAGAATGACACCCAGAATAAGGCTTGGACTTATATCTGGCAAAGTTCCTGCCCAGGTGGTAAGAAGATTTAGGAGAATCGCGCCGACCACCGGCCCGGCCAGCGTGCCGAGTCCGCCGACCATAACCCAGATGATGATCTGGCCAGAATAAAACAAAGAAAACATCGTCGGGCTGACGAAGACGCAGTTGGCAAACAGCATGCCTGACAACCCGGCCATGGCCCCGCCGATGACAAAAATGCCGAGTTTATAAGCCCGCGCATCATAGCCGAGCAACTCGGCGCGGTGCTCGTTTTCACGAATGGCAACGATCACCCGCCCGAAGCGGGTGCGCAGAATAAGCTTGGCAATGATATAGCAGAGCAGGAGGGATACCACAGAAATTGTAAAAATCGATTGTGGAGGCAGCGGATTGCCAGGATCGCCGGGTAGATTGAGCGGTGGCGTCGATGGGATGCCATTGAAGCCGCCGAGAGGGGCCGCTCCGATGCGCCATTGATCGCCGGCGGTGGAATTGACGAAATTGAATAAGATAAGGGTCAGGGTGAGCGTGATCGCTCCCATATAAACATCGCTGATACGGCCGTAGAACATCACATAACCCAGCGCTGCGGCGACTAGCGCTGGGACTACGATCGCGACCGGCACTGCGTAGGTGGTATCACCAAAATTGAGAGCCGCGACCGCGTAGGAATATCCGCCGAGTCCAAAGAATGCCGCCTGGCCAAAGCAAAGAATACCGCCGAAGCCCCAGACCAAGGCGAGGCTTAGCGCGAGTACCGACATCGAAACATATACGGTAGCATTGATTAAGGCAAAAAGTTCGAGAAAATTAGGCAAAGCCAGGATCGCAGCGATGGTAACGATGCTCGCCGCAGCGATATCGGTCGACAGTTTCATGCCGCTCATAACGCCCTCCGGAAAAAACGACCGGTGATGCCTTGCGGCAGAAGCCGAAGCAGTACAATGGCGACGGCAAGCATCATTACCTCACCAAAAACCGGGGTGGTCATAAAGGTGCCAAGCGTCGCAACCGTTCCCAGCAAACTGGCTGCGGAAAACGTGCCGGTAAGCATGGCCGCGCCGCCAGTCACTACAGTAATGAAAGATTTGGCGATGAAAGCGGAACCCATCGTTGGCACGACGCCGGAGAAAGGCGCGATCAGCGCCCCGGCGAGGCCGGAAACCGAAGAGCCTGCGGCAAACGTCACGGCATAGACCCGATCCGACGAGACCCCAAGCGCGGCCGCCATCTCTGAATTCTGCATCGTGCCGCGGGCGATCAGGCCGGCGGCGGTAAAGCGCAAAAGCGCCCAGATGCCGCCGAGTAAGATGATCGTCGCGATGATGAGGAACAAGGCATAGGCGGAGGCGGTGAAGCTGCCGATCGCGAAGCTGCCGAGCGGCGCGGAGAACCCGGCGACGGTATTACCGAAAATCATCGTCACAGCACCAATTAGAGCGAGCGAGAGGCCCCATGTCGCAAGCATCGTATCGATCATTCGCCCGTAAAGCCGCCGAATGATCAGCCGCTCGACGACAAAGCCGATCACGCCGACAATGAGCGGCGCCACGATCAACATCGCAATCCAGATATTTATCCCGGCACGCGCCGAGAGAATGGCAGCGTATGCGCCGAGCATGAGAAATTCACCGTGGGCAAGATTGATCACCCGCATCATGCCGAAAATTATAGCAAGGCCAAGGCTGGTGATGAGCAGCGTCGCCACGCCGCTCATCACTTGGAATCCGACCGCAAAGAAGATATCCAATGTCCCAGCTCACATTTTTATGTCGACGATGAATTGTTTATTTTCGTTGGGGTGTTTCTGTAGATCACACACCATCTGCGTATCCAAGGGCGGCTGATCTGGGAAGGATTGCAAAACCTTGAAGCCGCGATCATGGGCCTCAGCGAGATAGACGTCGAGGGTCACATGATTGGTCTTAGGATCGATCGTGGTTTTGCCTGGCGGGCCTTGATTGGCAATGCCGGTTTCCAGCGCCTCAATGACCTTCATGCGCTCAATCGAATCGGCTTTACGCACGCCTTCGGCCCAGAGGTTGAAGCCGACATAGGTGCGCATTGCTAACTCGGCGCCGAGATAGGGTGCATTCGGACCCAGTTTAGCATGGAATTTCTCGAGAAAAGACTTATTTGCCGGGGTGTCGATCTCTTGGAAATAGCTGTAGGCACAGACGATTCCGTTAGCCTCCTCGGGTGAGAGGATCAAGGTTTCATTGCCACCACCAAATGTCGTCGAGGCCATTGGAATGCGGCTCTTCATGCCGGATGCAGCCCATTGACGATAGAACGAGACATGCGCCCCGCCGACCAAGGCGGAGACTACGATATCGGGCTTCGCCTGCTGAATCTTTTGGATCGCAGCGCCGAAATCAGTCACATCAAGAGGGAAAAAGTCCGTCGCTAGCACCGAGCCGCCACCGGCCATCGTGTATTTGGTAATCCATTTGCTAGTGATCTGGCCATAATTGTAATCGGCAGCAACAATATAGATCTTCTTACCCCATTTTGGCATGACATAAGGCATGAGTTTTTGCACGTTCTGCGCCGGGGTCGAGCCGGTGCAAAAGGTATTGCGGTCGCACACGCCGCCTTCGTATTGGGTATTGTAGAAGTAGAGTGTGCGATAGCGATCGAGGATTGGACGGATCGCCTCACGCGAAGCGGATGTGATACCGCCATGCACTACCGCGGCGTGATCCTTGGTCGCTGCCTGGGTCGCGAATTGCGTATAGAGTTGGATATTAGATTGCGGATCGTAGTTGATGAGCTGGACTGGTCGCCCAAGCAAACCACCAGCAGCATTCACTTCGTCAACAGCAAACTCAAGGCAGGCGATCATGGGTTTGCCATAGATATCGAGACCCCCTGAGGCATCATGAATGCCGACCACCTTGATCGGATCGGCGCCAAGCGCCGCGTGACGCAATACCAAGGGCTCTGCCATTCCTGCTGCCAACCCTTTGAGCACCGTACGCCGTTTGATTTTCATCTCATTTCACTTTCATATTTTGAGTGAGACCCAGGTGTAGATGACTAACTACCGCCCCTAATTGATCACCACCGCCGTTAATCTTCGCGGATTGCCGCCGACTGCGACCGGAATGCGATTTTGGCGAAAAGGAAGGCCGGACGTCAACCAGATCTCCCCCTACATTCTCTACTCTGGGGATTCTTTTCCGACGGAGGCTCCTTGCTCGTATATTAGATGCCATAATAAGCGGACAGCCTGGGACGAACTTCAAAGCCAACGCTCCACGAAGCGGCTTCCACGGCAATCGTAGCGATCGGCCTAGAATAAGCTTCGTCCAATGTTTATCGGTCCTGCGCATTACTAAAACGGACTCTAAAATTGCACGCCGCGCGTCAGAGCGCCGTCGACGACGAGATTTGTACCAGTAATGAAGCTTGCTGCGGGACTTGCGAGGAACACCGCTGCCCGGGCGATTTCCTCCGGTGCAGCCATCCTTCCTGTCGGGTTAAGCGCAAGTGCCGCGCGAAACAGATCTGGCTTGTCTTGCTCGATCTTGTGCCAAACGCCACCGGTAAAATAGGTATTGCCTGGTGAGACGGTATTGGCGCGGATCCCTTTGGCGGCGAATTTATTGGCCAAACCTTGAGCATAATGGATGAGTGCAGCCTTGAAAGCACCATAAGGACCGGCAGCGAAATCAATCTCGCGACCTGAAACGCTGGAGATGATTACGATTGAGCCACAATCTGATTTTTCCAGAAACGGCAACGCCACATCGACAGCGTTCACCGTCCCCATCATATCGGTTTCGAAACCCACACGCCAAGCCGCCTCATCATTGGCAATGGCAAGAGCACTGACATTCGGAACAAGGATATCCAGACCCCCCAATGCCTCCGCAGCCGCGGCGACAAAAGCCTTGAGCGCCGGCCCATCGGCGACGTCGACGGAACGACCCACTATTTGAACCCCGTGGACCGCAAGCTCGGCAACGGTGTCCGCGACGTCGGCGCTATTGCGGGCGCAGAACGCGACATGAGCACCTTCGGCAGCCAGCGTGGTGACGATCGCTCGACCGATACCCTTGGTGCCTCCAGTAACGAGAGCGCGGCGTCCAGCGAGACCTAGATCCATGTTTCCCTCCTTATTTTGCGAGATATTTTTTTAGAATGCCTGTGCCAACGGTATATTTAGGATCGACGAAATTGCCGAGCCTAACCCGGCCGCATTGGCTAAGCATCATATAGGCGTCCCACTGGTCAAACCCGTAATCGGCCACCATCCAGCGGACAAGTTCACGATAGGCTATCCGCGTCGCGTCTTCCAGGGGACGCGCGCTGCCGATCGTCATGATGAACTCCTCTCGCTCCAGGCGAGGCCAATCAATCGGCCAGTTTTTAATCAAATCGACGCGAATGGTCGTAAAAGTCGCATATTCCACCGCCACGCCGCAAACCTCGCCATCGCCTTGGCAGGCATGGGCATCACCGATGAAGAGGCGCCCGCCGGGCACACGCACTGGCAGATAGGTTATACTTCCGGGCCCCATATCCGGAAGATCCATGTTTCCGCCATGATTGTCGGGCGTGAGTGAATTGATCGAGTCGATCTCGGGCGAAAGACTGAGCGTCCCGATATGGGGGCTGTAGGGGAGTGTAACACGCTCGCTCCACAGAACCTTCTTTTCATCAAGATGGATTTTACGGACGATCTGAGGCAGCTGCGCGTTGAGGGTTGCCGTGTAAGCCGTGCCGGTGAGGCCACCGAACTCCGGGATCAGGCAACACGTCCCTCGAGGGTTGTGGCCGCGCGGTAGCATCTCCTCGATATAAACCGCTATCACGTCGCCCTTTTCCGCACCCTCGACCATGACCGGACCATTTTGTGGGTTGAGAAACGGCACCACGAGCTTTTCAGTTGGTACGTCGCGTTCCGAGGTGATCTTGCCTTCGAACGCGTCTCGCGTCTCAACCCGAATTCGATCGCCAGGCTTCACATTAAGCACTGGGTTGGAGTAAGGACCGATGGTGTAATGATACGTCCCCTGCGTCTCCTCACTCAGTTCATGCAACTTACCCTTGTTGTGGAACCCGACGCCACGTGCAGCCATGATCGATTGCCCGAGCCAGTCCTGTATGGTTGATGTCACATTTCACTCCTTTTTTGGCGGATTGGTAGTGAGCGGTAGATCTCGTTGCAGAAGACATAATCCCTCAGGAATGCCCATAGAAGGCCATTTCTAAGGCGCAAGATAACGGAGTAAGCGCGGGTCATGCCTGATATGGTCGGCAGACCCTTCCAGGGCGACAGACCCGCGGTCCATCAGATAGGCGTAGTCGGCGACCCGCAGGGCGAGATCGATGTGCTGTTCCACTAAGATAACGCTCATGCGGCGGGCGAGAATGATCAGGCGGTCAGCAATTTCCTCGATGACACCGATCCAGACGCCCTCGGTCGGCTCATCTAGCATCAGCAGTTTCGGACGGCCGAGCAGGGCGCGGCTGATGGCGAGCATCTTGCGCTCGCCGCCAGACAGGGTGGCGGCAGTCTGGGTCAGGCGCTGGGCGAGCTTCGGGAAGAAGTCCAGAACCTCATCAATGCCGTTGTGGTCCGGCTGGCGGGAGGCGCCGAGCAGCAGATTTTCATGCACGGTCAGCTTGCCAAAAATGGCGTCCTCCTGGGGGACAAAGCCGATGCCGCGGCGGGCTCGGCGTTCGGTGGGTTCGCGCCCGGCTTCGGCGCCGTCGAAAGTGATGGAACCGGCCATGGGGCGTAGTTCACCGGCCAGGGTTTTCAGTAACGTGGACTTGCCGGCGCCGTTGCGGCCCAGCACGGCAATGGCGCCCTGGCGGGGGGCGGTGATCTGCATGTCAAACAGCACCTGGCTGCGGCCGTAGCCAGCGTTCAAGCCGCGGACAACTAGGATGGGGCCAGCCGGGATGGGGAATGTATCAGACACGGGTGGTATAGACCCTCCGGACTTCAGGTGACTCCTCGATCTGTTGCACGGTGCCGTCGCATAAGACGCGGCCTTGGTCGAGGACGGTCAGGTGGTCACAAATATTTTTTATGAAATCGAGGTCGTGCTCGACGATGACCATGGCGCGCTCGGCCTTAATGGGCAATAGCAATTCGCCGGTCATGCGGCGCTCCTCGGGGCTCATGCCACCAGTGGGTTCGTCAAGCAGCAGCAGCCGCGGACTGGGGGCGAGGGCCATGGCGATTTCCAACCACTGCTGCCCCCCATGGCTAAGCTCCCCGGCAAGGTCGTTGGCACGATCGGCGAGGCGGAAACGATCGAGGGCATGCATGATCTCCGCGTGCAGGCGGCGGCGGGTGCGGGACCAGATCAGGGACCATGTCGTCTCGGCGGATTGCATGGCGAGAAGGACGTTGTCGTAAACCGATAGCTCCCGCATGACTGCGGTGACCTGAAATTTCAGGCTGAGGCCGACGCGGGCGCGTTGGTACGGCGCCCATGTGGTGATGTCGTGCTGGCCGAAGCGGATGGTGCCGGTGGTGGGGAGATAGGCGCCGGCAATGGCCTTCAGCAGTGTGCTCTTGCCGGAGCCGTTGGGGCCAATCAGACCATGGAAGGTGCCTGGTTGGACGATAACATCGACCCCGTCCAGCGCACGCAAGGCACCGAACACCTTGGTGATACCAACGACTTCCAGAAGCGGCAAGGCACTAACCACGAGCGGACCGACGTGGTCGGGCGCCGAAGGCGCCGATGCGCTCGCGGTCTGAAACTACGAGGCCGAGCAGCCCAGCGGGCTGGAACATGACAATGACCAGGAGAATAATGCCGAGGATGACAGGCCAGAAATGGCGGATGGCGTCGATATCGGAGAGACTGTAGTTCAGAATCTCGATAACTGCGGTACCGATAACAGGACCAATCAGAGTGCCGGCGCCGCCGAGAAGGCAGTAAAGCACAGCCGTGGTGGACAGGCCGGGCCCCATATTGCCGGGGCCAATGAAGCCCTGATGGTAACTGTACAAGGCACCGGCAAGGCTCGCGATCAGACCGGCGAAGGAAAAGACCATGGCTTTGAAGAGCTGCACACGGTAGCCGAGGAAGGCGAGGCGTTCCTCATTCTGCCGCATACCGGCGAGGACGAGGCCGAATTGGGAGCGGACAATGAAGCGACAGGCGAGATAGGTGCCGACAAGGCACAGCAGGGCCAGGGTGTAGAATTCGATACCTTCGACGAATTCGAAAGCGCCGAGTTGCAGCAGCTTGATTGAGGACAGGCCGTTGCCGGCCCCGACATATTGCCAACCGGAAACCAGCCGCTCGGCCGCGTAGGAGCCGGTGAGAGTACCGAAGGCGACGAAGATCGGGCTGGGGATCTTGCGGCCGAGAAGCAGGAACACGGCCAGGGCGAAGGATAGGACCAGGCCGACGGCCATAGCGAGCGGCAGCGTGCCCCAGATAGCGCTGAAATTTAGATCCCGGCCGACCAGAGCGATGACGTATCCGGCGACGCCGAAGAAAAGGGCCTGTCCGAACGACAAGATGCCTGAGAAACCCCAGCACATGTCGAAGCTTATGGCGAATATGGACAGTATCATGATGTTGGTGAGCAGGGTAATCAGGTTGATCTGGTCTGACAAAAAGAAGGGCGCGACGATCAGCACCAACAGAATGAGGCACTCGACGGCGGGTAGCGCCCGCAAAGCCCACCACGAAGCCGAAGTTGTGATCTTTCTCAACACTCCCGGGGGTCCAACATGTCGGCTTTGTTAACGATTTTGTAGTACGGCTGGCCGGCCTCCAGTTGGCAGGTGGCAATGTACATGTTCATCTTGCAATGTCGGTGGCCGGGCACCATCGCGGCGCCACCGCCGGGACCGTTCTCGATCACGGCGTGGTCCATTGCCGCGGCGACGACGTCGCGGTGCAGGTCACCTTTGGTTTCCTTGACCGCGACCTCATAGAACTTGATGCCGCGATACATGCCGGTGGCGGCAGTGCCAGCGGTAAATAGGTATTTTGTACCGGGGAAACGCTTCGAATACTCTTGTTGTAATTTCTCGCTGAACGGATCGTTGACCGCCTGGAAATAATCTAGGCAGCTGTAGAGCCCTTCCATTTCAGCGGCGGGGAGATAATTAAGGGTGTTTTCATCAAAATAAAGGCAGGTGAGGATGCCTCCGTTCTTCTGAAAACCAGATAAATACAGCTGCTTCATGAAAGGCTGTAGGCCTGGCGGGATCACTGTGTTGAATACGCAATCGACCTCGCCATCCTTGATCTTGCTAATGGTCGCAGAATATTCGGGCTGGTCAAGCGGGTAGTATTCCTCAAAGATCACTTGTCCGCCGTTATCTTCGATGATCTTGCGGGCATATTTGTTAATAACCTGTGGCCAGACATAGTTGGCCGAGGGCATGGCAAAGCGTTTCTTGCCAAGGACCTTGATCAGGTAGGGGATTAGCTTGTCGCATTGCTGCGCCGGGGTGGGGCCAGTACAGAACAGATCCTTCGTGCACTCCTGGCCTTCGTAGAGCTGAGGATAGATATACAGGGTGCGCCCGCGGGTGACGATCGGGTCCTTGATCGCTTGGCGCATCGCGCTGGTGATGCCGCCGAGGACGACGTCGGGCCGGTGTTCCTGGATCATCCTGCGGACATTCCCGACGGCGATATTGGGGTCGGAGGCCGTGTCCTCCAGGAACAGCTGGATCGGACGGCCGAGGACGCCGCCATCTTTGTTGATCTGCTCGACGGTGAACTGGGCGACCTGCCAGTTGGCGTTGCCCGAAGGAGCAAGGGCGCCGGTTATGTCGGTTACGATGCCCATCTTGATCGGGTCGGCGGCGTGGGCCCGGCCAGGGTACAGGGTCCAACTGCCTGCTGCACCGGCGATCCAGCCGGAGGCGGTAAGGGCCCCTGCCCCGCTAAGAAAGCGGCGGCGGGTTGGGCTGAAACCCAGTTTCTGTTCGGTCATATGTCGTCCCCCTTGTATATTGGTTTCATTCAGGATCGGCCGGCGGCGATGAAGCCCTGGGGCCGGATTTTCACGATGATTAGCGCGATCAGGAACACCAGCGGATCGGCCAGGACGGGCGGCACCAACCATGGCAGGCCGGATGCCATCACACCGACGGTGCCGGCGCCAAGCACAGGCCCTTGAAACGTGCCCACGCCGCCAAGCATGACGGAAAGAAAAGCCTGCACCAGGAAGCGGATGCCGATATCGGCGGAAAGTTGGTACAGCGGCACGATCAGGGCGCCAGCCAACCCGGCGAGAGCAGAGCCGAATGCGAAGGTCAGGGCGTACAGTTTTGTTGTGGAGATGCCGCAAGTGCGGGCCAGCATTGGGTTCTCCAGCGCTCCGCGGATTCTCAGGCCGATGGGCGTACGGGCAAGCATCCACCAGCTACCAGTCAGGATCAGGATGGTGGCGATGATGATGATGGTTCGCCAGATGGAGAAGTTGATGCCGCCAATGGAGAAGGCGCCGCCAATGGGTTCCGGGATCGATTCGTAGTGGCCGCCCAGAAGGCCGCGGATTGTTTCACGGATCACCAGGCCGATGGCGTAGGTGCCGAGCATGGCGATGATGAGGCTGCCGTAGAAGCGGCGGATGATCAGGCGCTCTATGATCAGGCCAAGAATGCCGACAACGATAGGGGCGGCGATGATGCCGAACCAGAGGCCGAGGCCGGCGGTAGCGGAGAGATAGACGGTGTAGGCGCCTAGCAGGACGAACTCGCCATGGGCGAAGTTGAAGATGCCCATCATGCTGGCGATGACGCCGAGGCCGAGGACGATTAACACCATGACGGAGGCGAAGGAGACGATATTAAAGATTAAGCTGATGGTATCTGCCATGCGGTTCCCGTTCAGATCAGAAGGTGCCGGCGCACGCTGTCCTGCGTGACGTAGCCGGGTGGGATTTCGGTAATGATCTGGCCTTTCTCCATTACCAGGCAGCGTTCGGCGAGGGCAAGGATGGTGTCGAGGTTCTGCTCGACGAAGACGATGGTGGTGCCGGATTTGTCGCGGATAGCACGCAGGACGCGGCAGATCATTTGCACGATGGAGGGCTGGATGCCTTCGGACGGTTCGTCCAATAACAGGAGATCAGGGTTGCCGACCAGTGCGCGGCCGATGGCAAGCTGTTGCTGCTCTCCGCCGGACATAGTGCCGGCGAGTTGTTTCCGGCGTTCCTTCAGAATGGGGAAGTATCCAAAGACGAGGTCGGTGGCGGGCGAATTGCGGCTGCGGCCGATGAGTTCACCGACTTGGAGGTTTTCCTCGACGGTCATGCGGGGAAAGACATCTCTACCCTGCGGGATATAGCCGATGCCAAGCCGTGCTCGGTGGTCGGCCGGCAAGGCCGTGACGTCGCGGCCGGCGTATTCGATAGTGCCGCTGGTGGTAGGCAGCAGGCCAATCATGCAACGCATCATCGTGGTCTTGCCGACGCCGTTGCGGCCAATGAGCGCGACAATCTCCCCAGGGGCGATCTGCAAGTTGATGTCTCGCAGGATCGGGGTGGCGTCGTAGCTGGCGTGCAGGGCAGCCAGTTTTAGAATCGGGTCATGCGGCATGGGGGGTGCCCAGGTAGATTTCGGCAACGCGCGGGTCGGAGATAATTTCGTCAATGCTGCCCCGGGCGAAGATCTTGCCGAGGTGCAGCACGGTGACGCCGGTGGCGATCTGGCGTACAAAAGCCATGTCGTGCTCGACGACCAGCATGGTAGTGCCCTCGGTGCTCAGGCGCTTGATAAGTTCGCCGGTGCGGAAGGTTTCCTCGGGCGACAGGCCAGCGGTGGGTTCGTCGAGCAGCAGCAAGATAGGGCGGAGGGCGAGGGCCATGCCGATCTCCAGCCATTGCTGCTGGCCATGGGAGAGCAGGCCAGCAGGACGGTCGGCGTCAGCTGTGAGGCCAAGGACTTCGAGCAGGCGGTCTTCCTCGGCGCGGATGGCAGTGCGGGTGACGTGGTCTTGCAGGGCGATGTGGAGGTTCTGACGGACGGGCAGCGCCTTGAAGACGCTGGGGGCCTGCAGCTTGATACTCATGCCCTGGGCGACGCGAGCGAAGGGTTTGGCATGGGTGATGTCGGTGCCGCGGAAGATGATGCGGCCGGCAGAAGGCGCGTAGGTGCCAACGACGAGCTTGAACAAGGTGCTTTTGCCGGCGCCGTTGGGGCCGATTAGGCAATGGATCTCGCCGATTTGGACGGCGAGGGTGACGTCTTCCACGGCGAAGACGCCGCCGAAATGCTTGCTGGCGCCGCTGATTTGCAGAAGTGGGGTCATATGTCAGCCAGCCTCCGTCGATCGGGTGCGGAGGGCGCGGGCGCGGCGGGGGTGCAGGCCGGTGATTCGGGTGAGACTGACGAAGAAGCCGCGTGGGGCGAACATGACGGTGAGGATCAGGATCAGACCCATCAGGATCAGGGCGGCCTGCTCGCTGTAGATGGTGAGCGTCTGGAAGATGGCCAGCAACACAAACGTGCCGACGAGAACGGCGGTGAGGTCGGAGCGGCCGGCGAAGGCGACCCAGACGATCGGCATGGCGGCAGCCGGGAGGCCGATGCTGGACGGCGTGATGAACTGCCCCCAGGCGGTGTAGAGGACGCCGCTGACGGCGGCGAGCATGCTGCCGATGACGAAGGCGCCGAGCTGAAAGCGGCGGACATCATAGCCGAGAAGCTCGGTGCGCTGGGGATCCTCGCGCAGCGCGACGAGGACATTACCGAAGCGGGCGTTCACCAGGATCCGGAGCGCCAGATATGTGCCGATGAGGAGAACGAGGACGAAGTAGTAAAGCGGCGTTTCCTCGAGGTCGATGTCGCCGGTGAACCAGGGAAGCGAGAGCGGCGCCATGCCCTGCATGCCGTTGAAGCCGTTCAGGCGGGCCCTGCCAATGGCCCATTCCGGGCCGGCGGTCTGGCCGAGGAAGAAGGCGAGCGCGAGCGTGACGGAGAGGGTGACGATGCCGAAGAAAACGCCGCCGATACGGCCGTAGATCATCAGATACCCGAGGCAGACGGCGACGCCGCCGGCGAGGGTCACGGCCATGGCGAAATTGCCGAGGGCGAGGCCGTGGGCATTGCCGAGATCGACGGAGAGAACGCCGTAGGCATAGCCGCCGATACCGAAGAAGAAGGTCTGGCCGAAAGATAACATGCCGCCATAGCCCCACATCAGGCAGAGGCCGAGAGCCATGGAGACCCAGATCAGGAAATAGGCGAAATTGCCGACGTCATAGGGGTCCGCGAAGACCGGGAAGATCAGAGCGGCTAAGAGTACGAAAAGGGCGCAGACCCAGAAGATGCGGCCGTTGCCCAGGGTTTGCGGTCCATTCAGCCGGTGCAGCATGGCGCTTCCTCAGAGCCTGAAAATCAATCGAACTTGAAAAACAACGCCCTCTGGAGACATTGGCTTTTTCCGACGATTTCCGAGAAAGAGGGCTTTCTTTTTCAAACTCTCAACCCGCCCGCCTCGCGAGCCAGCCAGAGAAGCCCTCCGGCAGAACGCGGACAATCAGGACGACGGCGAGCAGGAGGCCGATCTGGCCGAAGACCTGTCCATAAAGGCCGTTCAATGCCGTGCGGGTGATGGCGAGGGCGACCGCGGCGGGGGCGGTGCCGAGAAGGACATTGGCGCCGCCGACGACGACGGTGACGAAGGACTCGACGATAAAGGTCGCGCCCATAGTGGGGATCAGGGTCATGGTGGGCGCGTAGAGCGCGCCGCAGAGGCCAGCGAGGCCGGCGCCGATGCCGAAGGTCAGGGCGTAGATGCGGTTGCGGCGGACGCCGAGCGCCTGCGCCATGGCGGCGTTCTGCATGGTGGCGCGAGCATGGATGCCAAAGCGGGTGCGCTTGAAAAGAACATAGATGAAGGCGAGGACCGCGAGTGCCGCGACAAAGAGGATCATGCGGTAGGTGGAGAAACCGTAGGCACCGACGTGGAAGCCTCCGCTCGGAGTGCCGATGCCGGGCATCGAGGAGCCGAGAAGGACCAGCGTGGCCTGCGTAACAACGAGGCTGAGGCCCCAGGTGATGAGAAGTGAATCGAGCGGGCGGCTATAGAAGGGGCGAATGAGGACGGGTTCGATGACGATGCCAATTACGCCGGCGGCGATGACACCGCTGGCTTGCGCCACGGGGAGGGGCAGACCGGCGTGATAGGCGGCGGTGGTGACGTAGGCGCCGCACATGATGAACTCACCATGGGCCATGTTGATGATGCCCATCATGCCGAAGATCACCGCAAGGCCAGCGGCAGAGAGGACGAGAAAGGCGAAGACGTCCGCGAACTGGTAAAAATACGCGAACAAGTCCGCGAACATCGGCGGCTACTCCGATTGAGGGATGAGTCTTCGCCTTACAAAGCCTGACATTTTCTGTTATGTGCCCTTCGGCAGGTGGTCGGGGCTGAATTGTTCTTTGGGATCCTTCTTGGTCAGATCGCAGCCGACCTGACTGAGCCAGTAGGGTTGGATCACACCGAAATCCTTGACGACATGGACCTGATGCTTGGCATCGACCGAGATCAGGCGCATGTGATGGGAGGTATGCTGGCTTTTCGGGTCGATACAGATTTCGCCCTCGGGAGCGTCGAGGCAGGCACCGCCTTTGTCAATGACTTTGCGGATGTCGTCTTTATTGGTGGATTTGGCGGATTCGACGAGCATTTTGTACATGTTGATGGCAACATAGGCGTTATAGCCCATGTCGTTTATGTAGATTTCCTTTGGAAATTTGGCATGCCACCGCTTTTTGAAATCCTCGGCGGCAGGGGTATCGAGCTCCTCGAACCAGTTGGCCGAAGCATACATGTTTTCCAGAGCGGGTGGCGGGAAACGCTTGTGCTCGAAGCCGAGCATGATCTTGATGGGACTGCCCATCGGGAGCTTGAGGCCGGCGGCCATGGCCTGCTCGAAGAACGAGTCCTGAGCAGCGCCGACATTCAGCATATAGAGCCAATCCGGCTTGGCTTTCTGGATGTTCTGGATGGTCTGAGCGAACTGCGAGGTGCCAAGGGGGATGAATTCCTCGCCGACGATCTGGCCGCCGAGAGGTGTCAGAATGCTGCGGCCCCATTCGGCGGAGAGATGACCGAAATTGTAGTCGGCAGCGATAGTATAGACGCGCTTGCCAAACTTCTCAACCATCCAGGGGATCAGCGTAGAAAGCTGCTGTTCTGGCACAGCACCGACACTGATCATATTTCCGTCGCAAACGCCGCCCTCATACTGGTTAGTGTAGAAATAAAGGGCATTCTGGCGGTCGACGATCGGGCGGATGGCCTCGCGGGAGGCGGATGTGATGCCGCCGATCAGGACATCGACCTTGTCTCGCTGCAGCAGGCGGCGGGCGAATTCCTGGTACCGGGCGTTATCGCCCTGCGGATCGAGGTGGGTCAGGACGATCTGGCGACCCATGATGCCACCTTTGGCGTTGATTTCCTCGACCGCAAGCTCCGATCCGTGCAGTTTTGGCAAGCCCATCATCGCAAGATCGCCGGATACATCCTCCAAAAGGCCGATCTTGATCGGATCGGCGCCGAGGGCTGCGCTGCGGCCGACGATGGAAAAGAGCGGCAGCGCCGCTGCGCCAGCGAGAAGGGATCGTCTTTTCATGGTATCCTCCGTTGCGTCATGCGGTTGGGAGCTTGGGACGGCGGCGATGCCAATCGGTGGCAGTCTGATAGGCGTATCCCGCTCGGCATAAAACCTCCTCTCGAAAGTGCGGGGCAACGAACTGGAAAGCAATCGGTGTGCCAACATCGGTGAAGCCGCAGGGCAGCGTGATGGTCGGGCTGCCGCTGACGTCGAAAGGACAGGTGTAGCGAAGCAGTGCCCGCAGCTTTTCGGGATCCTCGCCGAGCGTTACCATCTCGGCGGTGGTGGGCGAGGCGAAGGGCTGGGCGGGAATAAGCAGCAGGTCGATCGTTTCGAATAGCGTGCGTAGACGGCCGCTGAACTCGTGCCGGTGCAGCAGAATTTTCTGATATTGCATAGCGGAGGCATTGCGTCCGAGCTCGATCAGGCTGGAGAGCGCCGGGCCGTATTCCGCCTTGCGTGCAGGATAGGTGCTCTCGTGCGCGACCGCAGTTTCGATGCCACAATGGACAGGCCACTCGGCAATGACGTCAGTCGGATCCGGAAACGTCACCTCGCGAATGTCGCCGCCAAGGTTGCGGACGATGGCGATGGCCTCGTCCACAACCTGGATTGTGCGGGCGTCGGTGCCGATGCGATTCCAATTCGGATCGACGCCGATGCGGAGACCCCGAATGCCCTTGTTGATGCCCGACAGGTAGTCCGGCACCGGCTCCAAGCTCGCGGTGGGATCGTGGTCGTCTCGGCCGGCGATGGCGCCGAGCAAGGCAGCAGTGTCGGCGGCGCTCCGGGCCATGGGGCCGATATGGTCGAGGGTTGCAGCAAGTTCGAAGACGCCGTAGCGGCTGACGCGGCCCCAGCTTGGCTTCAAACCGGTGACGCCGTTGGCGGCGGAAGGAAAACGGATCGAGCCGCCAGTGTCGGAGCCAAGCGAGCCGTAGCAGAGACCGGCGGCCGTTGCGACACCGGAGCCGCTGGAGGACGCACCCGACCAGTGCGCAGTGTTCCAGGGATTGACGGGCGCCTTGATGGCAGGGTGATGGTCCGCATAGGCGCCTTCGGTCAGTTGCAGCTTGCCGAGGATTATAGCTCCGGCTGCACGAAGTTTCTGTACTACCGTTGCGTCGCGGTCGGGACGGAAGTCGCGATGGATAGGCATGCCGGCAGCAGTCGGAATTCCCTTGGTCCAGCAGAGGTCTTTGACGGCGATGGGGGCGCCGTGGAGCGGGCCCTTGATAATACCCCGGCTGATCTCGGCCTCGGCCTCCCGTGCCTGTTCGAGCGCCGTTTCGGGCGTGACCAGGGCGTAGCTGCACAGTGTCTTGTCAATCGCTTCGATGCGGTCGAGTTCGGCTTTGGTGGCTTCGACCGGAGAAATCTGCTTTGCGTGGATGCGCTGCGTGAGCTCGATTAGTTCGAGGTAGTGAAATTCCTCTTCTGCCATTACCCCCTCCTTCAGGTGCTACGGGATTCACACATTTCTGAAAACGATTATCTATCAATAGGTTACGGCATAATATACGATTCGATCACGTTCTAATATCTATAGTGTGAGTATTTCAAATTCCGATCCTTGACCTGCC
>Ga0207433_10006554_pt1 | contig 20057 bp, 21 predicted proteins | sample YelNatPaOPGAMG01_FD_187559 | JGI IMG/M metagenome (GOLD analysis project Ga0207433, IMG submission 187559) | Hot spring thermophilic microbial communities from Obsidian Pool, Yellowstone National Park, USA - OP-RAMG-01 (SPAdes) (version 3) | ecosystem: Environmental > Aquatic > Thermal springs... | reverse complement strand
ATAATTGAAACTGGTGAATACGCCAGATTTTCTGATGGAGCAGTAATTGTTAAACAAGGAGATACTGCAGTTTTGGTTACTGCAGTTATGGGAGAAAATTTAGTTGAAGGGATAGATTTTATCCCACTTTCAGTTGACTATAGAGAGCAGTCGTCTGCATGGGGTAAAATCCCTGGAGGATTTATAAAAAGAGAAGGGAAACCCACTGATAGAGAGATTTTAGTTTCCCGTTTAATTGATCGTTCTATAAGACCACTTTTTCCTGAGGGTTTTTTCTATGATGTAGTGGTAACAGCTTTAACCCTGTCTGCTGACGAGAAATTTGATCCTGATGTTCTTTCAATTATAGGAGCTTCAACAGCATTACATATTTCTAAAATTCCTTTTGAAGGTCCTTTAGCAGGTATAAGGATTGCTAGAGTAGATGGAGAGTTTTTAATCAATCCTACCTATGAAGAAAGACAAAAGGCAGATTTAGATTTGGTTGTTGCCTGTTCCAAAGATGCAATTGTTATGGTTGAGGGAGGAGGAAAAGAGGTTGAAGAAAAGGTTGTTATAGATGCTCTTTATTTGGCTTTAACAAAATGTCAAGCTTTAATATCCGTCCAAGAGAATCTAAGAAATCAAATAGGTGTTCCCAAAAAAGAAATAGAAATTCTTAATTTACCAGAGGGACTAATAAATGGGCTAAATGAATTTTGTTATGATAAAGTAATAAAAGCTTTAGAAATTCCAGATAAAAAGTTGAGAAAAGAAGAACTTAATAAAATTTTAGAAGAATTTATTGCGAGTTTAGAAAATCAAGAAGTTAATAAGGTAGCTCTTGGTTATTTTTATAAAAAATTAGTTAGCCAAATTTTAAGAAAAAAACTTTTTGAAGAAGGAAAAAGAATTGATGGAAGAACTCCTGATGAAATAAGACCTATAGAGATAAAAATCCATCCCTTTGAAAGACCTCATGGGAGTGCCATTTTTACCAGAGGACAAACCCAGGTATTTGCTACTGTCACCTTAGGTTCACCTGAAGAAGCACAAATGGTTGAAAGTATCTATGAAGGAGAAACTTTTAAAAGATTTATGCTCCACTATAATTTTCCGCCTTTTTCTACAGGGGAGGCAAGACCCTGGGGACCACCAAGAAGAAGAGAAATAGGACATGGGGCTTTAGCTGAAAGAGCACTTGAACCCTTAATTCCACCAGAAGATACCTTTCCCTATATTATTAGAATTGTAGCTAATGTTCTTGAATCTAATGGTTCCACTTCTATGGCAACTGTGTGTGCAGGTTCTCTTGCTTTATTTGATGCAGGAGTTCCTGTAAGTAAACATGTAGCTGGGATTGCAATGGGACTTGTGATGGAGGAAGATAAGTATATTATATTGACAGATATTTTAGGAGAAGAAGATCAATTAGGAGACATGGATTTTAAAGTTGCAGGTACAAGAGAAGGAATTACAAGTATTCAAATGGATATAAAAATAAAAGGGTTAAAAAAAGAAATTATGGAAGAAGCGTTATTAAAAGCTAAAAAGGCACGTTTATTTATATTGGAAAAAATGTATTCAGCAATTCCAGAGCCTCGTAAGGAACTTTCACCTTATGCTCCTAAAATTGAAATTATAACTGTTCCAGAAGATAAAGCATTCTTAATTATAGGTCCGGGAGGGAAAACTGTAAAAGAAATAAGAGAAAAGACTAACACTATAATATGGGTTCTTGAGGGAGGAAGAGTTTCTATTACTGGAAAAACAAAAGAAGATATAGAGGCAGCAAAAAGAGAAATAGAGGCTATAATTGCTGAAATTGAGATAGGTAAAATTTACGAAGGAAAGATAACAAGAATAGAACCTTATGGACTTTTTGTAGAAGTATTCCCTGGTAAAATAGGTCTTTTACATATTTCTAAGATGGAAAATCCTCCTAAGGATTTAAAATCAGCTTATAGTATTGGAGAAAAAATAAGGGTAAAGGTTTTAGAATTTGATGAACTTGGAAGACCAAGATTTACTACTAAATTTGATAGTGAAGAAGGTTTAACAGATGAAAGAGGAGGACCAATACTTTAAAAAAGTTGAAGAGACTTACCAATTTTTAAAAGAAAATGTCCCTTTTGCCCCTGATATAATAATTACCTTAGGAACTGGTCTTTCTTCTCTGGGAGAAAAAGTTGAAAAAGTAAAAACTTTTCCTTATAGAGAAATTCCAAATTTCCCTATTTCTACAGTAGAAACTCATAAAGGGGAACTTATTTTCGGTTATTTAGAAGATAAAAAAGTAGCTGTTTTACAAGGAAGATTTCACTATTATGAAGGTTATTCTGCAAAAGAGTTAACTTTTCCTTTAAGAGTGCTTACCCTCTTTAAACCAAAAATTTATATAGTTTCTAATGCTGCAGGAGGATTAAATTTAAGTTTTAAAGCTGGAGATATAATGGTTATAAAAGATCATATAAATTTAATTCCGGATAATCCCTTAAGAGGGATTAATAATGAAGCTTGGGGGCCAAGATTTCCCGATATGTCATGTGCCTATGACTTAGAACTGAGGGATTTGTTTAAAAAGGTTTCCCAAAAACTTAATGAAGAAGTAAAAGAAGGAGTTTATGTTGCAGTTCCTGGACCAAGTTTAGAAACACCTGCAGAAACAAGATTTTTACGTATGATAGGAGCAGACGCAGTCGGAATGTCTACAGTGCCTGAAGTAATTGTAGCTGTCCATGCAGGACTTAAAGTTTTAGGAATTTCAGTTATTTCTAATGTTAATGATCCTGACAATTTCAAACCTATTCTTTTTTCTGAAGTGGTAGAACAATCTAAAAAAACAGAAAAAAGGTTAGAAAAAATTATAAGGGCATTTATAAGGGATTTAAAAATTTAAAATGGAAAAATTACTTATAAGTTATACACCGTTTGAGACAAGAGTCGGGTTTATAGAGGGAAATCAATTAGTAGAATTTTATGTGGAGAGACCTTCTGAAAAGGGATTGGTTGGGAATATATATAAAGCCAAAGTGGTAAGAGTGGTTCCTGGTATTAATTCAGCATTCGTAGATCTTGGTTTGTCAAGGACTGCTTTTCTTTTTGGTGATGATATTATGCCTTCAGGTGAAGTAGATTGGGATAAAGAAGGCATAATGATTACCCATCTACATGAAATTCTTAAAGAAGGGCAAGAGATTTTGGTTCAAGTAATAAAAGAGCCTATAGGAAACAAGGGAGCAAGGGTTTCAACCAATCTTACCTTACCTGGGCACTACTTAGTTTATCTTCCCTATATGAATCATATAGGTATTTCAAGAAAAATAAATAATGAAAAGGATCGTAAAAGATTAAGGGAGATGTTAGATAAAATAAGACCTCTCAATACTGGTTGGATTATAAGAACTGCTGCGGTTGAGGCTTCTGAAGAAGATCTAAAAATTGAAATGGAGTTTTTACTGAATTTTTGGCAAGAAATAAAAGAAAAAGCAGAAAAAGTAAAAGCTCCAGCCCTTATTTATGAAGAATTAAATATAGCTTTAAGAGCAATAAGAGATCTTTTTAATAAGCAGATTTCAGCCATAATAGTAGATAATAAAGAATTTTATGAACAGATTAAAAATTTTTTAAATAAGTTTTTCCCTCATCTTACTCCTTATGTAGAACTTTATGAAGGACATGAAGATATTTTTACAGCTCACGGAATTCAAATAGATATAAAAAAAATACTCTCTCGAAAGGTATGGTTAAAATCAGGTGGTTTTATTGTAATTGAACCTTGCGAAGCTTTCACTGCTATAGATGTTAATACAGGAAGATATACTGGAACTAAAGAGCTTGAGGAGACAGTTTTTAAAATAAACTTAGAAGCTGCAGAAGAAATTGCTTATCAATTGAGGCTTAGAAATATAGGAGGGCTCATTATTATTGATTTCATAGATATGGAAAATCCTGAACATCAAGAATTAGTTGTACAGACATTAAAAGAAGCTTTAAAAAAGGACAAAGCTAAACACAGCATTTTACCTATTTCTCCTTTTGGGATACTTCAAATGACAAGAGAGAGAAAAAGAGAGTCTCTTTATCAAATATTTTATGAAACTTGTCCTTATTGCTCTGGTGAAGGAAAAATAAAAAGTAAGAGGACTATTTATTATGAAATATTAAGAAGAATTATGAAAATGGGTCCCCATATTAAAAATAAGAAGGTTGAAATAGAGATAAATCCTGAGCTATCTGAGATTATAGGAGAAGAAATCCAATACTTGGAAGATCTTGAAAAAAAATATAATTTTACCGCTACTTTAAAACCAAATAAGGAATTTCCTATTTGGGAGTATAAATTTCATATTATGTAAAATAAAATTATGAAAGAACCAGCAGTATTTTTAGACAGAGACGGAACTATCAATGAAGAAATGGGTTATATTAATGATCTTTCTCGTTTAAGAATTTTACCAGGAGTAGCAACTGCTTTAAAACTTCTTAAAAATTATGGATTTAAGTTAATTGTAGTTAGTAATCAAAGTGGACCTGCAAGAGGTTACTTTCCAAAGGAGTTAGTTTTTGAGACAAATGAACTTTTACAAAAAAGACTTAAGAAGAAAGGTGTTTCTATAGATGATTTTTTTATCTGTTTTCATCATCCAGAAGAAAATTGTTCTTGTAGAAAACCTAAGCCTGGTCTTATATTACAAGCTCTTGAAAAATACTCCATAGACCTTGAAAGATCATATTTAATAGGAGATAAAATTATAGATATAGAAACAGCACAAAACGCTGGAATAAAAGGAATTCTTGTTTTGACAGGATATGGGAAGGGGGAACTTAAATATGTAGCTCCTCAAAAAGGGATTTTTCCCCATTTTGTAGCAAAGGATCTTAAAAGTGCTGCTGAATTTATTATAAAGGATTGTTTTAAGGGAAAGTGAAAATTTTAATAGTAAAACTTTCAGCTTTAGGTGATGTAGTTCAGACTTTACCCTCTTTAAGTTTATTAAAAAAGGTTTTTCCTGAATCTAAGATAGATTGGGTTGTAGATAAAAGAAATGCTGAAATCTTAGAAAAGCATCCTTATCTCAATAAAATTTTAGTTTTTTCAAATAATACCTTTTTTTCTTTTAAAAACCTAAAAAAATTCTTAAAAGATTTAAGATCAGAAGAGTACGACGTAGTGATAGATTATCAAGGACTTTTAAAAAGTGGAATTATTACTGGATTAAGCAAAGCTAAGTATAAAATTGGCTTTGCCAATCATAGAGAGGGAAGCCCCCTTTTTTATAACCTTAAACTTCCTCCCTATGATAAAAATTTACATGCAGTTAAAAGATACCTTTTTCTTACCAAAAAAGCAATCGAAATTTTAGGAAAGCATAAGGATTTAATTTATTTTGAAGAAATACCAGAACCAATTTTTTCTTCTGAAATATTAAATAAAAAGCTTAAATTTATTAAAAAACCTTATATAGTTTTTGTTCCTTCTGCACGTTGGGAGACTAAATGGTGGCCTTTTTCGTATTGGGAAAAACTTATAGAGCTTTGTAAAGATTTAGCTAAGAATTTTGACATATTTATCACAGGAAGTTCATCAGAAATAAATTTAAAATCATGGGCAGAAGAGATGGAAAAGAAATACCCCTATATTTATTCTTTAGTTGGTAAACTTTCTTTAAAAGAACTAATAATCTTAATAAAAGATTCAAAAGCTTTGGTAAGTGTTGATACTGGACCTATGCATATAGCTGAAGCATTAAAAAAACCTGTAGTAGCCTTATTTGGACCAACTTCTCCAGAAAGAACTGGACCTTGGGCTGGAGATTTTAAAGTTATTAGAAGTTCTTTATCTTGTAGTCCTTGTTTTAAGAAAAAATGTAAAAAATTAAAGTGTATGTTTGAGATAAAGCCTGAAGAAGTAAAAAATGCTTTGGAAGAGCTAATTATAAAGTATTATTCTCTATGAAAAATTTTATAAAGTTCCTGATAAAGAGGAGATTTTTCCAGTAATTCATCATGAGTTCCTTCAGCTACGATTTTTCCTTTGTCAAGAACAACGATTTTATCTGCTTTTTTAACAGTTGATAAACGATGAGCAATAATAATAATAGTATGCTTGTCTTTTAAATTTTCTAAAGCTTGGTGGATAGCAAATTCTGTTATACTATCAAGTTGACTTGTAGCTTCATCAAGAATTATTATAGGAGGTTTTTTTAGAAAAACCCTTGCTAAAGCTAATCTTTGTTTTTCTCCCCCAGACAGACTCAATCCATTTTTCCCAAGAATAGTTTCATAGCCCTGAGGAAGTTTTTCAATAAAATCATGAATCATAGCTAATTTACAAGCCTCTATCACTTCTTCTTTTGTAGCAGAAGGTTTCACCATTATTAAATTATCCCAAATTGAAAGATTAAAGAGAAAAGGTTCTTGCAAAACCATACCAAAAAGACTTCTCAAACTTGAAATGTCAAAATCTTTTAAAGGAGTGCTATCTAAATAAATATCTCCTTCTTGAGGATCATAAAATCTTGGTAGAAGAGAAACTAAAGTAGTTTTTCCTGATCCACTTTGCCCAACTAAAGCTGTGATTTTATTAGTAGGTATAAATAAATTGATTTTTTCTAAAGCAAGTGGTAATTGAGGTGAATATCTAAAAGATACATCTTTAAACAAGAATCCCTGAGAGGGAGCAAAGGCTTTTAAAGTTCCTCCTTTTTCTTCTGGCAATTCAAAAATTTCTTGGATTCTTATCCAGGCTCCTTGAATTTCTTTTAAACCTGTATAAGACCTTGCAAGTTTTCTTAGGGGATTAAAGATAAGAAGGATAGATGCCAAGATAGAAAGAAAGGCTCCTGGAGAAAGAGAGCCTTTTATAATTAAAAAACCTCCATAGCCTATAACTAAAGCACCTCCAAATCCTGTCATAATATCTACTAAACTTTTAGAACCTTCTCTATATTTGGTAATTTTTAAGCTCCATCTATAGAATTTATTTAATTCCTTTAAAAAAAGATCTGACAATTTATCATAGGAGCCACTTATTTTTATTTCTTTTATCCCTTTAGTTATTTCATTCATTTTTTGAGTAAGTTCTCCTGTAGCACTTTGAGCAAGTTTTCTTGCTTTTCTTGTTTTTATTCCTAAAGCTTTAGCTCCAAAGACAATTATAGGGATAGTTAATAGTGCAACCAAAGTTAGATCCCATTTTTGATAAAAAGCAACTCCTAATAGAGCAAAAACAGTCAAAGTTTCTTTAAAAAAGGTTTGAAGATTATCACCTAAGATAGGTTCAATTTGAGAGGTGTCATTTATCACTCTTGAAATAGTTTGCCCCTCTCCATATTTAGTTAAATGTTCTACAGGGATAGAAAGACATTTTTTAAAGAGATCAAGTCTAATAAGATTTACCATTCCTGTGGAAACATCTTTCATTAAATAAGCTTGAAGAAGGGAAAAACATCCCATAAGGGTAAAAATTAAAATGATAAAGAAAGGAATCCATTTAAAATATTCATAATGTTTTTCTATAAAAACATAATTAAAAATAGGTTTTATAGCCCAGGTGCTAAAACCTGTTAAAATAGAAGTAAGAGAAGCAAAAAAAAGAGCAAGGAGAAATTTTTTCCAGAAAGGTTTTAAATAATGTGAGATACTTTTTAGGAAAAAAAGAAGTTCCAAAGAAAACTTATCTCCTAAATTTCTTTCGCTAATTTCATAAGTCTCGCAATTCTTTCTTCAATAGGAGGATGAGTTGAAAATAGTTTAAATAAACTTTTACTTGATAGAGGATTTACAATATACATCTGAGCATGGGCAGGGTTTACATCTAAAGGATAAGCTCTGTTCCAGTTTTCTAATTTTTCAAGAGCCTTTGCCAAAGCACCTGGGTTTTTAATAATTTTAGCTCCAGTTTCATCAGCTAAAAACTCTCTACTTCTACTTATAGCAAGTTGAATAAGTGTTGCAGCTATAGGAACAATAATAATAACAACAAGGGTTGCAATAAGACCAAGTGGATTTCCTCTATCCTCATCATCTCTATGAATTCCACCAAACATTAAAGCCCATTGAGCCATATGAGCAAGATAAGTAATAGCTCCTACTAATACAGCAGCGATAGTAGAAATTAAAATATCTCTATTTTTAATATGAGCAATTTCATGTGCTATAACCCCTTTTAGTTCTTCAGTATTTAAAAGTTTTAATAATCCTGAAGTTACAGCAACTACGCCATTTTTAGGATTTCTTCCAGTAGCAAAAGCATTAGGAGTTTCAACAGGGACAATATATATTTTAGGTTTAGGAATTCCAGCCTTTCTTGCTACTTCCTCTACTATAGCATGAAGTTCTGGAGCTTGACTACGATCCACAGGTACAGCTCCAGTTGTTGCAAGCACAATCTTATCCGAAAAGAAATAGGCTATAGAATTCATTATTAAAGCCATGAAAAGAGCAATAGTTGCCCCTGTTTTTCCTCCGATTAAATTTCCAACTACAATAAAAAGAATGCTTAATATAGCTAAAAAGAAAAAAGTTTTTAAAACATTCCACATAAACTTTTTCACCTCCTAATTTGCTTCTTTTGTTTTAAAAATTATAAGTAAAAATGGGTGGTTGTCAAGAAATCGGTATTTTAAAGAACTTTTAGAGGTTTTTATTATCAAAGTATTGACATTTAGATTAAAAAGTTATAAATAAAAAAATCATGTTTAAGATTAAATTTTTACCCTATAATTTAGAAGTTACTACACTTCCAGGAGAAACTATTATAGACACAGCAATGCGATATGGTATTCATATAAATGCCTCTTGTGGAGGAGCTGGGGTTTGTAATAAATGTAAAATCATAATTGAAGAAGGAAAAGTAAAAGGAGAAATTATTGAGAATAATTCTTATAAAGCTTGTGCAACTTTTCCTCTTTCAGATTTAGTTGTTAGAATTCCTATAGAAAGTTATATAGAAAAAAGGGCAACTTTTCTAAAACCAAAAAAGAGACCTGCTTTTTTATCAAAAGAAATCAAAAAAATACCAGATTCCCCTTTTAGAAAACTTTATTTTAAACTCCCTTTACCTACCATTGAAGAAAACTTTTCAGATTGGACAAGAATAAAATATGCGTTAGAAAAAGAAAAAATTTTAAATCCCGAAGTAAATATAAATATTTTTAAAAAATTGCCCCACATTTTGAGAGAAAAAGAATTTGAAGTAACTTTAAACTTATATTATGATGCAAGAAAGGATAGATACTATTTAATAGATATAGAAAGTGGAGACAAAACTTCTTATAACTTGGGAGTAGCAATAGATCTCGGAACTACAACTTTACAGCTCGAGCTTATAGATTTAAACACTGGAGAAACTTTAGCTTTTACTTCTGATTATAATCCTCAAATAAGCTATGGTGAAGATGTAATAAGTAGAATTGAGTTTGCTAAAAGAAAAGATGGTTTAAAGATTTTAGCATCTAAGGTTAGAGAAAAAATAGTAAATTTAATTGAAGAAATGTTAAGAGAAGCACAAAAAAATTTAGAGGATATAAATTTAATTTCCCTTGCAGGAAATACAGTAATGAGCCATTTGTTTTTAGAATTGGAGCCTAAATATTTAAGGGAATATCCCTATGTTCCAGTAGCTACTGAATTCCCCTTAATTTTTGCTAAGGATTTAGAACTTCCTCTTAAAGAAACTACTTTAATTCAGCTTGCACCTTGTAAAGCAAGTTATGTAGGGGGAGATATTGTTGCAGGTATTGTTGCCTCTCGCATGGCAGAAGAAGAACCTTTAACCTTATTTATAGATCTTGGAACAAATGGTGAAATTGTATTAGGAAATAAAGAATTTTTAATGTGTGCTGCTTGTTCAGCAGGACCTGCTTTTGAAGGAGGGGGGATAAAAAACGGGATAAGGGCTGTTTCAGGAGCTATTGAAACTGTTAATATCGATCCTATCTCTTTTGAACCAATGATTTTAACTATAGAAAAAAAACCACCTAAGGGAATATGTGGTTCTGGAATAGTTTCACTTTTAGCTAGTTTATTTAAGGTGGGACTTATAGATAAATCTGGTAAATTTGTAAGAGATATAAAACATCCCAGATTAAGAGAGGGTGAAGATGGGTGGGAGTATGTAGTAGTTTGGAAAGAAAATTCAGCAACCGGCAAAGATATTGTTTTTACCGAAAATGATATAGAAAACGTAATGAGGGCAAAAGGAGCTATATTTGCTGGATGTCAAGTATTGTTAGAATCTATAGGACTTTCTTTTGAAGATGTTGAAAGAATCTATTTAGCAGGAACCTTTGGAAATTATATAGATTTAGAGGAAGCAATTATTATAGGACTTTTGCCAGATATTCCTCGTGAAAAATTTTTCTTTTTAGGAAATACAAGCCTTGAAGGAGCAAAACTTGCTTTATTATATAAGGAAATACTTTTAAAAATGGAAAATGTGGCTAATATGATGACCAATATTGAACTTTCAGCTTATCCAAAATATATGGAATATTATGTAGCTACCTTATTTTTACCCCATACAAATGAAGATCTTTTTCCTTCAGTAAAAAATTTAAAAATTTAAATGGAGAGATAAAAATGATTCACAAAGAAGGGATTCCCTGGGTATTATATCCTCTTTTTTTCTCAACAACTGCTTTAATTTTTAAAAAGAAAAAATTAGCAGCTGCAGGTTTGACATTAAGCGCATTAAACGCTTATTTTTTTAGAGATCCCAAAAGGGAACCTGTATTAAATCCTGAATTAATTATTTCCCCTGCTGATGGAAAGATAGTTCTTTGTAAAATAGAAGAAAAAAAAGATTGGTATCCAGGAGCACTTTGGAGAATAGGTATTTTTATGAGACTATGGGATGTACACATTAATAAAAGCCCAATTACAGGAAAAATTTTAAAAATGAGTTATTTCAAAGAAAAAAATAGAGAAAAACAAATTTATCTTATTGAAAGAGAAGATGGATGTCCTTTCTGGGTAATTCAGATAGGAGGATTTATAGCAAGAAGAATAAAAAGTTTTGTTCTTCCCGGAGATAACGTAGTTACAGGAGATCCGATAGGAATAATAAAATTTGGTTCGAGAGTTGAACTTTATTTTCCATTAGAAGGAACTGAGCTTTACGTTAAAGAAGGACATAAAGTTTTTGCTGGTGAAACTGTTCTTGGAAGAATTCCTTTAAAGACTTAAACATGACCTATCTTCTTCCTCATATATTTACCACCCTAAATATCTTTTTGGATTTTATGCTATTGTTAAAGTTATAGATGGAGATTTTTTTAAAGCAAGTTGGGGAATATTTTTAGCTATATTTTTTGATATTTTTGATGGAAGAATAGCAAGACTTTTTAAAATTCAAAGTAGATTTGGATTAGAGTATGATTCTTTGTGTGATCTTGTATCTTTTGGAATTGCCCCAGCTTTATTAATTTATCAATTTTCTTTAAAAGGTTTTAACAAAATTGGTTGGTCAGCAAGTTTTTTATATGCTACTTGTGTAGCTTTAAGATTAGCAAGGTTTAATGTAAAGAATCTTTTTAAAAAGAGTTATTTTGAAGGATTACCCTCTCCAGCAGGAGCTGGAATTTTAGCTTCCTCTGTTCTTTTTCTTTTAAAAACTGACATTGATCCTATTTACAAAACCTATGGATTGCTAATTTTAACTTACCTTGTAGCTTATTTATTAGTTTCTCCTATTCAATATCCCAGTTTTAAAGAATTTAAAATAAAGAAAGCACAAGCTTTTTACTTCTTAGTGTTTTTTATTCTTGGATTAACAATAATTGCTTCTAACCCATCCTTTTATTTGTTTATAATATTTAGTTTTTATTTGCTTTTGGGTCCCTTTTTATTTTTTAAAAATAATCGTAAAAATTTTTTTAAAAACTTTATCAAGAAGGGCACTTTCAAGAGTTGATATTTTAAGACTTTAGTAAGGGATAGCATTTTAAAATAAGATTTTAAGAAATTAAAAGAAAAATTGACAAATTGAAAACTTGATTTAAAATTTTTGGTTAAAATAAAAAAAAATCTTTTAAGATTAAATATATTAAAGGAGGGGATGAGATATGGGGACTCCGTTTAAATTACTTAATATTGGGTTTGGAAATTTCGTAGTAGCTAATAGGATTATCGCTATTGTTAATCCAAATTCAGCACCCATGAAAAGACTTAAAGAGGAATCAAAAGAGGCTAAACATCTTATTGATGCTACTCAAGGTCGCAAAACAAGATCTATAATAATTACTGATAGTAATCATGTTATTCTTTCTGCTATTCAGACCGAAACAGTGGCTCAAAGGTTTATGAGTGATACATTAGAAAAATTAGAAAAGGATGCAGAAGAATAAATTTTTAATAATTGTTGTTACAGGTCCTTCAGGAGCAGGTAAAACCTCCCTTCTTAAATATTTACCTCCTGAAGAATTTTATATTTCTGTTTCTCACACAACTCGTCCGCCTCGTAAAGATGAAATAAATGGAAAAGATTATTATTTTATAAATAAAGAAAAGTTTTTAGAAATGATTAAAAATGGAGAATTTTTGGAATGGGTAGAAGTTTTTGGTACCTACTATGGGACTGCTAAAAGCGAGATAGAAAAGGCTTTTTCCCAAAACAAACATCTAATTTTAGATGTAGAGGTAATTGGAGCAACTCGTATGAAATCCCATTTTGGTAATTCTGCAGTTTTTATATTTATTCTTCCTCCAAGTATAGAAGAAATAGAAAAAAGACTTAGAAAAAGAGGAACAGAAGATGAAAATAAAATAAAGGAGCGTATTCAAAGGGCAAAAGAAGAAATCAGGTTTGCAGGCTGGTTTGATTATATCATAGTTAATGACGATTTGGAAAAAGCAAAAGATAATTTTTTTTCAATTATTAAAGCCGAACTTTGTAGACCCTTTAGAAATAACAATTGGCAAAATATTTTAAAATCATTAATTTATGAGTAAAGCCATTTATGGAGTTAATGCAGTCTTAGAAGCCTTAAATTCTCATCCAGAACTTATTGAAGAAATTTGGTTAAATAAGATAACTCTTTCAGGTAAAAAATATCAAATACTTGAAAAAGCTAAAAAATTTGGGATTCCATTAAAATTAATTTCTAAACCCGATTTCAGACCTCCTAAAATTTCACCTAATACGAATACCCAAGGTGTGGTAGCATACATAAGTGAGTTTATATACGCAGATTTAGAAGATATTGTAAAAAATTGGGAAAATAAAAAGGAAAATCCTTTAGTTATTATGCTTGATGAAGTAGAGGATCCTCAAAATGTAGGCTCTATTATAAGAACTGCTGATGCAGGAGGTGTTCACGGGATAGTAATACCTAAATTAAGAGCCTGTGACATAAATGAGACTGTAATTAAGGTTTCCTCTGGTTCTGCATTTAATATACCTATAGCAAAGGTGAATAATCTTAAACATGCTATATCCTTTTTTAAAGAAAAAAATCTTTGGATAATTGGACTTACTCACAAATCTGATATTTCTATATATGAATTAGATTTAAAAAAACCTTTGGTTTTTATTGTAGGAAATGAAGGAAGAGGTATAAGAAAAACTATCTTAGAAAAATGTGATTTTTTAGCTAAAATTCCTATGAGAGGGAAAATAGAAAGTTTAAATGTTTCTGTTGCTACAGCTATTGCAATTTTTGAAACTTTAAGACAAAGATTTTATGCTTAAATTTTTGCAGACTTACAATCTGCAAACCCCTCCCTTTCAACCTCCACTTAAGTAAATAGCAAGAATTTTCTTTTCTATTTCTAAATTAAAATTTTTTATTAATTTTGGTTCATATTTTTTAATTTCCGAAAAATCTGGTATTATTTCTTTTCCTCCCTTTTCCTTTTTTTGAGTATATACATCTATTAAAACAAAATCTTTTAAATTGGTGATTAAAGCAAAGTAGGGTGGGGGATCAAAGAAAACTCTTGCTAAAGCAATTATACCTCTTTCTGAAAGAATTAAATTTTCTTGAGGCTTATAATCTACTATAAGTAAAGGTTTAGAATTGTATTTAATAATTAAAGGGATGAAGATGTTAAAAGGTTTTTCTTTATAGGAAAATTGATAGTTTCCTTCTTCAAAAAAGCAGTTTCCATAATATCCCTTTTCTTTAAAAATATTTTTAAGTATTGAAAGTGCTTCATTTACAAGAATTTCTTCTTTGCTATTTCCCATAATTTTTTTATTTCTTCTAAGGTAAGTCCTGCTCCTAATCCAATTTTTAAAGCAAGTTCTTTGGTTAAAAGATCAGAAGGGCTATGAGCATCAGAATTAATTATTAAATTGGCACCATATTTTTTGGCAAGAGAAACAACATGTCCATTTGTGAAACAATGACCTTTTCTTCCAGAAATTTCTAAAAATACTCCCTTTTCAGCAGCTAATTTTACTTCCTCATCTTTTATAAGCCCGGGATGAGCTAAAATATCTGCTCCTCCAAGTATAGCCGAAAGGTTAGTACCCTCTGCAACTGGTTCTACAATTGTTTCTCCGTGAACTACTACAATTTCTGCTCCGCATTTTCTTGAATCTTTTATAAGTTCTGGAATAAATTCTGGAGGGACATGGGTTAACTCTATTCCTACAATAAGCCGAGGCTTTAAGCCTTGAAATACATTTTTTATTTTTAATAAGCTTTTAATAATAAATTCAAAATTGGAATGATCTGCATGATCTGTAATAGCTATAGCTGAATATCCTAAAACTTTTACTCTTCTCCATATTTCAGCAGGAATAAGTTCACCATCACTAAAGGTTGAATGGCAATGAAAATCTATCATTGAAAATTAAATTACATTTTGTATTTGAAAAGCTTAGGATCAAGATTTTCCAAAATTTCTTTAAGTTTCTCTTTTTCTTCCTCAGTAGCCACAACCATTTCTCCTTCTTTTTCAGTTGAAGGAGTTTCAGTATAGAGTTGACTTTTTTGTAATACCTCTTCATTTACAAATATTTCAGCTCCTGTTCTTAAGGCAAGAGCAACTGCATCGCTTGGTCTTGCGTCAATATCATAAGTTTTTCCTTCGATACTAAGGGTGATAATAGCATAGTAAGTATTTTCCCTAAGATCTACGATTTCTATTTTTGGAATCTTTACACCTAAAAAATCAAAAATGTTTTTCATTAAATCATGAGTTAAAGGTCTTGGAAATTGAATATTTTCAAGTTTTGCAGCAATAGAAGTTGCCTCTAAAACTCCTATCCAAATAGGAAGAATTCTATCTCCGTCAACTTCTTTTAGAAGCATAACCGGACTATTTGATAGAGGATCCATTGCTATTCCATGTATAACCATTTTTATTTTCATCCCTTCTATCCCTCCTTTCAGATATTTTATCTGATACTGTAAATAATATACTAAGTCTTTATTGAAAATTGTCAACAGATTTATTGTTCAAAAAAGTTTGTACATGAAAATTTTTAGAAAAATTTTAAAAAAACCTCTTGACAAAAAAATTTATATAATTAAAATTGAAAATCAAATTCAAAATTAAAAAGGAGGTGGGTTATGAAAGTAGCAATTGCAGCCTTAGGAAATTCCGTTGATGCAGCTTATGCTCGCCATTTTGCTACTGCTACCCATTATTTTATTTATGATACAGAAACTGGAGAAGTAGAGGTGATGGAAAATACTGCAAGGAACCTTCCAGCCGGAAGAGGGGTGACCTTAGCTGATACTCTTATTAAAAAGGGAGTTAAAGCGGTTGTGGTTGAACTTATCGGTCCAAGACCTTTTAACATGCTTAGGGATGCAGAAGTTAAGGTTTATCCAGGACCGAAAATAAAAGTTCAAGATGTATTGAATGCGGTTAAAGCTGGAGAACTTGCTTCTCCTTTGACAGCCCCAACAGAAGAACCACATGCTGGAGAACATGGCGCATGCGAGGAAGAAGTTAAATAATTTTTAAAAAGAGGCGGATAGGAGTAAAAAACTTCTATCCGCCCCTTAAAAATTGCAGGAGGTATTTTATGACTGTTGCAGTTTTAGGAGGACATGACCGATTTAAAAACCAATTAGAACAATACTCTAAAAAGATTGGTGTTAAACTTAAATTTATTAATAAGTGGTGCCCTTATGCATTTCATACTCTTAATTCAGCAGATTATATAATTGTAATCACTGGTTGTGTGTCCCATGAGCTCGTTAATATAGCAAAAATGATTGATAAAACAAAATGCATCTTTTGCCATAAAAAAGGTCTCTGTGAAATAAAAAAGATTATTGACGAAATTAAAAATTCAAATAAAATTTCAATTTCAATTGAAAATGAAATGCAAAACAAATTACAGGAGGGAAGATGTCTGGAAAGGGAAACGAAATAGTTCCTTTAGGACTTTTAAGAGAGGGAGAGGTAGGGGAAATTTATTCTCTTCCTGATCTAAGTTTAGAGGCTGAATTTTGGGGTGGTCCAGGAGGTTGGGGTGGTTGGGGGCATTGTTTTAGAAGGAGAAGAAGGTTTTGCCAAAGGATAAGTTCTATGGGATTAAAACCTGGGCAAATAGTTGAAGTAAAACAAAACAGACCCGGTAATCCTATGCTTCTTAAAGTAGGAGAAACTTTTATAGCTCTAAGCAGAAGGGTAGCTATGGGAATAAAAGTAATAAAAAGAGGGTAAAAGGATGAGCATTCGAAAATGTGGTAAATTTCCCCTTTACCCTTTATCTGAAATTCCTTTAGAAGAGCCGGTTGAGGTGATTTGTATTTCCGATTTTGATCTAAGCTTGAGACTAAAAAGTATTGGAATCCAAGAGGGAACTATTTTAGAGGTCATTCATCAAGATCTCTCAGGAGAGCGTATGGTGGTTAAAATTGATGAAAGCAGGATTGCTTTAGAGAGAGGTATCCTTAAGCAGATTTTAGTAAGACCCCTAAAATCTTCTTATGAGATTTTAAGAGATTTTGCCAGATTTGACCAATTAACAGGGCTTTTAACCCGGCAATTTGCTGAAAATTTACTAAAGAGAGAATTAATTAATCCTCCTTATTGTTTTGTTTTGGCAGATATAGATAATTTTAAAAAAATTAATGACACCTTTGGGCATCAAGCAGGAGACCAAGTTTTAAAAGAGATTGCCCAAATTATTAAAAACTGCCTTAGAAAAACTGACTTTGCTATTCGGTGGGGTGGGGAAGAATTTGCTTTGTTTTTAAAAAATACCACCATCGATTTAGGAAAACTCATAGCAGAACGTATAAGAAGGAAAATATTTGACCATACCATCTATTGGCAAGACCAAGGGTTAAGAGTTACTTTAAGCTTTGGAGTTTGTGGAGCTCCTCCTATTAGACCTTTAGAAAAACTTATTGAAATAACTGATAAAGCCCTTTATCAGGCTAAACGGCTTGGTAAAAATTTAGTATTTAGTTGTAAGGAGTAGTCCTATGTTAATTAGACAACATTTTTATGATTTTGAAATTGAAGAGCTTTGTTGCCAACTTGAGAGATGTAAAACTTTGATGATTACGGTACATCAAATTTGTGAAGTTTTGGTCAACCTTATGGAAAATAGAGATCCTTTTACTAAAGATCATTCTGAGAAGGTGGCAGTTTTTAGTTATATGCTTGCTTTAGAATTAGGGCTACCTCCAAAGGTTGCAGACCTAATTCACATTGGAGGGCATCTCCATGATGTAGGAAAGTTTTCCTTGCCTGACAGTATTTTAAAAAAGCCAGGACCTTTAACCAAGGAAGAATGGCAATTAGTCAAACAACATCCAGTTGTTGGAGCAAAATGCTTTGAAAATATTAAAATTTTTCAAGGAAAAGGTGGGGTAATAGAAATGATACTTTATCACCATGAAAGATGGGATGGTAAGGGCTATCCTTATGGACTTAGAAAAAGAGAAATACCTCTTTCTGCAAGGATTATAGCTGTGGCTGATGCTTTTTCAGCTATGATAGATAGACGCCCTTACCGAGAACCTCTAAGTTTTGATTTAGCCTTAGAGGAATTAAAAAAAGGTGCAGGCTCTCAATTTGACCCAAAGGTAGTAGAAGCCTTTCTTAACATAGAACAAAAAATAAAAGCTTATTTAGGATTAATATAAAAAATTTACAGGAGGTGGTCGAGGAAATGCCAAAACTTTCAGAATCAAAAATTGGACAAAAAGTAAAAGTACTTTCTGTAGAAGGTCCACCTTTGGTAAAACAGCGCTTAAAAGAAATGGGGATAACTCCTGGAGTTGAACTTCAGATTGTTAGGGTTGCTCCTCTTGCAGACCCTGTTGACGTAGTAGTTAGAGGGTATCATCTATCCATAAGAAAAAAAGAAGCAGAATTAATTGAAGTGGAGGTGTTATCATGAAAGAAATAAAAATAGCAGTAGTAGGAAATCCAAACACAGGTAAATCAAGTTTGATAAATGCTATTGCTAAAGCCAAACTTCAGGTTGGTAACTGGCCAGGAGTAACTGTTGAAAAGAAAGAAGCGAAACTTTCCTATAAAGAATATACTCTCCATTTTATTGATTTACCCGGTGCCTATAGTCTAACTCCTTACAGCATTGATGAAGCTATTGCCAGGGACTTTCTTTTTCTTGAGGATTATGATGTTATTTTATGTGTGGTTGATACCACCAATCTTGAGAGAAATCTTTATTTTGTAGTTCAGCTTATGGAGCTTGAAAAGCCTTTAGTGCTTGCTTTAAATATGTTTGATGAAGCAAAAAGGCTCGGATATAAGGTTGATATACCACTTTTAGAGCAGATTCTTGAAGTAAGAGCTGTTCCAACAGTTGCAGTAAAAGAGCAAGGAATTGAGGAACTTAAGGAGGCTTTGGTTGAAGTTTTCGAGAAAAAGCTTGTTCCTAAGAGGCTCCCTTATGGAGAGGATTTAGAAAACTTGATAGAAAAAGTTGTATTTCATCTTAAAGCTTTTAATCCAGATTTAGAAAGAATTAGTTTAGGTGTAATTTTTAAGATTTTAGAAGGAGATGATGAATTAATAAACAAATTAGGACTTAAGTTTGATAAAAAGGAGATAGAAAACATAAGTAGTCATATAAAAACTGTTCATGAGGTAGGGCTTAGTGATTATCTTCTTGATATAAGATATGGTTTAGCAACAGGAGTTACAAAAAAGGTTCTTCAACGTCCTGAAATTCGTAGAGAAACCCTTACAGAAAAGATTGATAAAATTGTTTTAAATAGGGTCTTAGGTATACCTCTTTTTCTCTTAATTATGTGGATTGCCTTTAAAATTGCATTTGATGTGGCAAATCCTTATATAGATTTTTTAGATAAGGCTATAAATGAGATTTTTAAGAAATGGATAGAGGCTGGACTTTCTTCCCTTGGTGCAGCAGATTGGTTGAGTTCTCTTGTACTTGATGGTATCGTAGGAGGGGTAGGAACGGTATTATCTTTCATTCCTATAATCGGAATGATAATGCTTATGATAACCTTTCTTGAAGCTACAGGATACATGGCAAGAGCAGCCTTTCTTATGGATAGGATTATGCGTTCTTTTGGGCTTCAAGGAAAGGCTTTTATACCTTTACTTATGGGGTTTGGTTGTAATGTGCCCTCAGTTTATGCTTGTAGAACTATGGAACAAGAGCATGAAAGGAAACTTACTATGTTTGTAATACCTTTTATGTCTTGTGGAGCAAGACTTCCTGTTTATGCCTTATTTGTTTCTGCCTTTTTTGCATCTTATTCAGCAGAAGTATTACTTTTTCTTTATGTACTTGGTATCATAGTAGCCCTTACTATAGCAATTATTCTTCATAAAACTTATTTTAAAGGAATTGGTGCTCCCTTTATCATGGAACTTCCACCTTATCGTGTACCTACGCTCAAAAACCTTGCTATTCATACCTGGCTAAAACTAAGACATTTTATAATAAAAGCAGGAACTTGGATTTTAGCTTTTAATATTATCGTATGGATGGCGTTAAACCTTCCTTGGAAGCCCGAAAAACCTGAAGATTCAGTTTTAGGTAAACTGGGACACGTAATCTCTCCGGTTTTTAAACCTCTTGGATTTGGGGATTGGGCAAGTAGTGCAAGCTTGTTAACAGGATTTCCTGCAAAAGAAGTAGTTGTTTCAACGATGGCTCA
>Ga0207433_10006545_pt1 | contig 20078 bp, 20 predicted proteins | sample YelNatPaOPGAMG01_FD_187559 | JGI IMG/M metagenome (GOLD analysis project Ga0207433, IMG submission 187559) | Hot spring thermophilic microbial communities from Obsidian Pool, Yellowstone National Park, USA - OP-RAMG-01 (SPAdes) (version 3) | ecosystem: Environmental > Aquatic > Thermal springs... | reverse complement strand
TCATCTCCCTTCCCGGAGATGTTTACTATATTTCTAAACTTCCTGTTGATGTTCATTTAATTGATGTCCTGCTCACAAATTTTTCTGCCTTTGTAATATGCATTCTCGCTTCCATTTATCCATCAATAAAGGTCTCAAAAATATCACCCGCAGAGGTTCTAAGATATGAATGAAAACCTCGTGGTTGAAATAAAAGATTTAAGGAAGACTTTTAAATTGGGGGAAAAGACTGTTGAGGTTTTAAAAGGTATAAATCTAAAACTAAAGAGGGGGGAAGTTTTAGCAATAACAGGCGCCTCAGGGGTTGGAAAGACAACCCTCCTTCATATAATAGGTGGTATTGAGAAACCGACATCGGGAAGGATTATCATAGATGGGATTGATATAACCGATTTTGATGAAGAAAGTCTCTCTGAGATAAGGGGGAAAAAAACAGCCTTTATCTTTCAGTTTTATCATCTCCTTCCAGATTTTACGGTTCTGGAAAATGTTATGCTTCCCGGCCTAATAAAAAAGCTCCCGTTCAAAACCTGTAAAGAGAAGGCTCTCCTTCTACTTCAAGAGGTGGGGTTGTCGGAAAGAGTAGACCATTTCCCCTCTGAACTATCAGGTGGTGAACAGCAAAGGGTTGCTATCGCAAGGGCTCTTTTGTTAGAACCTTTGATCATCCTTGCGGATGAACCAACAGGAAATCTTGACCCGAAAACAGCAGAAATGGTTTTTGAACTCCTTATTGAAAAGGCTCAAAAAAATCAAACCACTCTTATAGTAGCAACTCATAATCTCCAGCTGGCAAAAAAAGTGAGGAACAGGGTTGAAATGGTTGATGGAAGATTTTCCTTTCCACAAGAGGAGGAATAGTTGAGTTCACTGATTTTATTTTTAATACTACTTTTAAATAAAACCTATTATGTGCAAGAAATAAAACTTGAGGGATTGAAAAGCCTTGCTCCGTCCTCAGTATATGAAATTCTGCCTTTCAAAGCAGGAGAAAATGTGGATGAGGAAAAGATAAGGTCTGCGATAAAGAACCTCTATTCAAAGGGATACTTTTATGATATATCCGTTTACTATGAAGAAGAAAGTAAGAGCCTCATTTTCAGGTTCAAAGAGAAACCACGGGTAGCAGAGGTTGAAATAAAAGGTGCGAAAAAGGTGAAGGAAAAAGATGTAAAGGAAAAGATAAAAATCAAAATCGGAGATTTTATTGATTATTCAGCAATAGCAACGGACATTTCAACAATTTATGAATTTTACAAGGAGAAGGGCTTTCCATTTGCGGATGTATCCTATGAGGTAAAGGAGATAAGGGAGGGAAAGGCAAAGGTTGTGTATCGGATAGAGGAAGGTGACAAACTCTCTGTGAGAAAGATATACATAAATGGCAACAAGAATATCTCCGACGAAGAGATTAAAAAATATCTTGAGACAAAGGAAAAGGGTTTTTTTTCATTTATTACCTCATCGGGAAGGTTTGATGCGGAAAAACTTTCAACCGATGCAGACAGGATAAGGGCAGTTTATCTGGAAAACGGTTACGCAGAAGTTAAGGTTTCTGAACCGGAGTTTTTTATTACTCCAGACAGGAAATCCATTGTAGTCATCTTCTCCGTTGAGGAAGGAGAAAAATACTATATTGGAAATGTTGATGTTGATGGAGACCTCCTTTTTGAAAAGGAGGACCTTTTATCAAAATTGAAAACCAAAAGCGGTGAACTCTTTAAGGCAAGCAACATAAGAAGTGACATACTATACCTCACCTCCCTTTATTCTGATTATGGATACGCATTTGCAAATGTTGACCCGAAGACATTTGTTTCCCAGAAAGAAAGAAGGATTGACATAACCTTTACGATAGAGAAGGGGAAGATTGTATATGTGGACCGAATAAATATAAAGGGTAATACGAAGACCAGGGATAAGGTGATAAGGAGGGAAATGAGGATATCCGAAGGAGACTTATATAGTGAATCTGCCGTGAAATTCTCACAGAGAAGGATATATGGACTTGGCTTCTTTGACGAAGTAAAGATAAATCAGGATATAAAGGGAGAAGACAGAATTGACCTCAATGTGGAAATAAAAGAGGGAAGGACCGGAAGTTTCAGCGCAGGGGTAGGGTTCAGTTCGGTGGAGAATTTCATCGCAACCGCTCAGGCATCCATTGGAAATTTTCTCGGTTACGGGCAGACTGTCAGGTTTTCTTTTGAATTGGGTTCAAGAAGGCAGCTCTACAGCCTTTCCTTTTATGACCCATACTTTCTTGATACAAACTGGGGGTTTGGAGCAGAGGTTTTCAATTTTGAATACAGGTATGTTGATTTCAGAAAGCACTCAACCGGTGGAGAACTGAGGCTGGGATATCTGATTGGAGAGTTCACAAGATTTTTCTGGACATACAGGTATGAATATGCGGATATAACAAGTATATATGGTGAAAAGGGATTTACTATAGAAAAAGGTTCAACATCATCCATTACATTAAGCCTTATAAGGGACACGAGGAATCATCCTTTTGACCCTTCAACCGGAACAGTGACCACTGGAAGTGTGGAATTTGCAGGCGGTCCATTCGGAGGTAATTATGATTTTACCAAGTTTTCCATATCTCACAGGATGTTTTATAATCCTTTATGGAAGTTTGTCTTCACCTTTGGAGGAAGGCTATCGTTTGGTTTTGAAAATCACTTAAGAAGGCTCCCATATTCTGAGAGATATTTCATAGGTGGAATTGATACGGTCAGGGGATACAGATATTATGGGATAGGTCCCGAAAGACCCGCTCTTCTCAACCCCCTTGACCCTTCATCATCTACCGTATCCATTCATTCAGGTGGTAACAAGATGATAATTTTCAATGCTGAACTTCTCTTCCCGCTCATTGAAGAAGCGGGGATAAAATGGGTTTTCTTTTTTGATGCGGGTCAGGCTTATAAAGAAGAGGAATGGATGGACCTTTCAAAAATAAAGATGGGATGGGGTTTCGGAATAAGATGGTTCACACCAATTGCTCCTTTCAGGTTTGAATGGGGATTCCCGATAAATCCCGCTCCCGGTGAAGACAGAATGGTCTTTGAATTTACCATAGGAACATTCTTTTAAAATATGATATAATAATTATAATGCGCCCGTAGCTCAGCTGGATAGAGCGTCGGACTTCGAATCCGGGGGTCGGGGGTTCAAATCCCCCTGGGCGCTATCCTTTTCGCATTCAATCCCCTTCTAACTTACTCTTCCCTCTCTATGGCTGAGATTTCCCCAAGACGGGGATTTGACGCTTATCCGATGTTCTCTTCATTATCCTCCATAACCACCGATAAAATTCTGTATCTCATAGCCTCAGCTACTTCTCGCTCACAAATCCGATGTCCTCTTCATTATCCTCCATAACCACCGATAAAATCCTGTATCTCATAGCCTCAGCTACTTCTCGCTTCAAAACCCTTCCCAACCTTCCCTTTTCCAGGGAAGGAGCAGAGGAAAAATGTCAGATAAAGTCCCCCTGGGCGCTTTTATTCAGGCTTATGGCTATAGGCTTTAGGCTGAAGGGATTATTTTTTATTAAGGGTTTCAAAAATCAAAACTCTCCCCTTAAGCCTTCAGCCATCAGCCTTTTATTTAGCCTTCAGCCTGTTAAAGAATGAACCCCTCCCCCGCCCTCCCCTTGAGAAGGGGAGGGAAAAGTAATGAAGAATTCTCCCCTCTTTTGTAAAGAGGGGTCGGGGGAGATTTTTAGAATAATAAAAATTTACGAAAAAATTTTAAGATGGAAAAACCCTTCCCAGAGGAAAATCTCAGATTGGTTGCTTCCCAACCTTCCCTTTTCGTCCATAATAACAGGGGGGAGGGAAATGAAATTTAGAAAAGGAGCAGAGGAAAAATGTCAGATAAAGTCCCCCTGGGCGCTTTTATTCAGGCTTATGGCTATAGGCTTTAGGCTGAAGGTATAATTTTGTTAAACTTTCTTTTTCGTTTCTTCTTCATTCAAAAGGCAAAATTATTTGAAGTATATATTTTGTTATACTAAAATTGTTTTCAATGGGAGTTGATGAGAAAACTCTTAAAGAGATAGTTGAAGAAGCGGTTCCCTTTTTTAAACACATCGGACTACGTTTAAAAGGTGTGGACAGAGATAGTGTAACCCTTTCCCTCCCTCCTGCTGATTTTCTAAAGAACCATGTGGGGACATATTACGCCGCATGTATATTCACAGTTGCAGAGGCATGCGGGGGAGCGATATTCGCCCTGAAGGCAGACCCCATGAAATACATAATTATTCTAAAAGGCTTCAACATAAATTTTCTCAAACCTGTAACCGATGAAATCACATGTACTTTAAGAGTCACCGATGAGGAAATGGGAAAGGTTTTAAGTATAGTGGATGAAAAAGGAAAATATGATTGGACTCTCCCGCTTGAAGTCAAGGATGCGGAAGGGAGGACGGTAGCGTCTGCCACAGGGATTTATCATATCCGGAAGCTCTGGTAAAAATGAAAAATTCAAAATTTTATCCCTTCTCTATATCCCGGTGAAGGACAAAAACATTGTATCCCTTTTTTCTAAAAATTTCGGCAAGCCTTTCGGTCATAAACACCGACCTGTGCCTGCCGCCTGTGCATCCTACCCCTATAGTAATAACCCTCCTTCCCTCCTTTTTGTAATATGGAATTATCATTTCAAGAAAATTTTCAATACCCGATAAAACCTCCTTAGTTTCTGAATTGTCCATGAGAAAATTTTTGACTTTCTCATCCAATCCGCTCTTCTCTTTCAGTTCCGGAACGAAATAGGGATTTGGAAGAACTCTTGCGTCAAATACTATATCAGCATCCTGAGGAATTCCATACTTATACCCAAAAGAGAAAAGCTGAAGGCTGAAAGAAACTGCACTTTTCTTTAATATATCAACAACTCTTTCCCTCAGTTTTGCCGGTGTCATCTCAGAAGTATCTATCACATAATCTGCTATTTCTCTAACAGGTGCGAGAATCTCTCTCTCCTTTCTAATTGCCTCTTCAAGAGTTGGGGCATCCAGTGGATGTTTTCTCCTTGTCTCTTTAAACCTCATTATTAGAACTGAATCGCTGGCATCAAGAAAGAAAAGATTAAGAAGAAAATTCTTCTCTCTTAGTTCTTTAAAAAGGGGGAGAAAATCCTGAGGAAATCTTCTTTCCCTTATATCAAGGACAAATGCAACTCTCTGAATAGGCTCTGAAGAATTGAGTATAAGTTCCAGAAACTTGGGTATCAAAGGAACGGGAATGTTGTCAACGCAGTAAAAACCATTATCTTCAAGGATATGGGCAAAGGAAGACTTTCCTGAACCCGATGTTCCAGTAATAATAAATACTTCTAATTTCATTTCTATAAATTTTTAAACAAACGGAAGATAAATTCAATTGAAATAAGGTTCATACTTTGATAACTTATGAAGCATGAAGATGACTTATAAAAAAGCAGGGGTTGATATAGATAAAGCTGACAGGTTTGTTGACGAAATAAAAAGGATTTCAAAAGGAACTCTGAGAAAAGAGGTTTTTCTTGGAATAGGTGGTTTTGCGGCAGCGATGAGTATTCCGAAAAACATATTGTCACCTTTGATTGTGTTTTCCACAGATGGGGTAGGAACGAAGCTCCTTGTAGCTGAAATGATGGATGATTTTTCAGGCGTAGGAATAGACCTTGTAGCAATGAATGTGAACGATATTCTGACAACAGGTGCAGAACCTATATGCTTTCTTGATTACATAGGAACGAGCAGGCTTGAGGGAAAAAGGGCAGTTGAAATTATGAAGGGAATAGTAAGGGGATGTAAGATGGCAGGATGTTCACTTGCAGGAGGTGAAACAGCGGAGATGCCTGATATGTATCCGTTTGGAAGATACGAACTGGTGGGCTTCGCAATAGGCATTGTAGATAGAGGAAAAATAATCACAGGAAAAGCCATTAAAGAAGGAGATGTAGTTATAGGGCTTCCTTCATCTGGTCTTCATTCAAATGGATATTCCCTCGCAAGGAAAGTCCTCCTTAAAAAATATAACTTAAATAAGAAATTGAAAACTCTTAAAAAGACGCTCGGAGAGGAATTGCTGGTTCCAACAAAGATATATGTCCAACCCGTTATCAAAGCACTTAAAAATGGAAGAAAAATTAAGGGTATGGCTCATATAACAGGTGGGGGAATTCCCGGAAACCTCTCAAGGGTTATTCCCGAAGGATTGGTGGCGGAAATAAGAAGAACTTCGTGGGATGTTCCGGTGATATTTAAAATTATACAGGAAGAAGGGAAAGTAGAGGATGCTGAGATGTTTAGAACTTTCAATATGGGTATAGGATTTATAATCGTTTCGGATAGAAAAGATGTTGATAATCTCATGAATGACCTTGAAAAAACAGGTGAAAGAGGCATTATAATAGGAGAGATTAAAAAAGGTAAAGGGGGTGTGAAAATTGTCTGAAAAAAAATTAAAACTCGGTGTTTTGGTTTCAGGAAGTGGGACCAATCTTCAGGCGATAATAGATGCCTGTGAATCCGGAAAAATTCCTGCGGAGGTTAAGGTTGTTGTGAGCAACAAACCCGGTGTATATGCCCTTGAAAGGGCTAAAAAGCACGGAATACCAAACTATGTAGTTGACCATAAACTTTACCAGACAAGGGAGGATTTTGAGAGGGAGGTAATAAAAATCCTCAAAGAACATGAAGTGGAACTTGTCTGTCTTGCCGGGTTTATGAGGGTTCTCACTCCCTTTTTTCTCAGAGCCTTTCCAGGCAGGGTGATAAACATCCATCCTGCTATCCTTCCATCATTTCCTGGAGTGAATGCCCAGAAACAGGCAATTGATTATGGAGTAAAATTCAGCGGGTGCACAGTTCATTTTGTTGATGAGGGTGTGGATACAGGACCAATAATAATTCAGGCTATTGTTCCTGTATATGATGATGATACAGAAGAAACTCTGAGAGAAAGAATTCTTAAGGAGGAACACAGAATATATCCCATGGCCATAAAACTGATAGCAGAAGGGAGGATACGAATTGATGGAAGAAGGGTTAAGACATCCGCGGTTAAACCCATATCTAAACCTGTTCACAATCCTTCACTGGACGAAGGTCTCTAAACTTTTTCTATAGCAGATATTATGTTTTCTTTTTTAAAGGGTTTTATTATAAATTTCTGAGCCCCGGCATTTATAGCATCCATTATGAGCCTTTCCTGCCCAAGGGCGCTCATGAGCACAATTTTTATATTGGGAAATCTCTTCTTTATATCAATCATAGCCTCTATTCCATTCTTCCCGGGCATTACAATGTCCATTATGATTAATTCGGGAAGAAGTTTTTCAGCCAGTTCAATTGCTTCCAGCCCATTTTTTGCTTCTCCCACTACTGTGTGTCCACTTTCTTCTAATATTTCCCGCAGGATTTTCCTTATATAAGAAGTATCATCAACTATTAGTATTTTCTTACCCATTTAGAAAATTATACTAAAAAATTTTAAAAAAGCAAATATAACTTGACTGGAAGTTTATTTATGGATTATTATGAAAACAAAGGAGGTCCAGTTGAAGAAAACATTAAAGTTATTGTTCATTTTCTTTTTTTGCCAAAATGCACACGCTGAAGAGGTTCTACCGCCTGAATTTCAAATTCCAAAGGTAAAAGAGATTTTTGATGAAAATGTGTCCAGGATGCTTGAAAGGGGAAATTTGATAATAGTTCACAAAAAGCCGTCTCCGGAACTTCCTTTATTTGTTTCTGCAGGAACACTCATAAATGCCCCTGTTGAGAAGGTATGGAATGTTATTACGGATTTTGAAAAGTATCCTGAATTTGTCCCACAGGTTGACGAAGTAAAAACGAAAAAAATTGGAGAAAAAGAGATTGCGGTTACATACAATCTTTCATTCAGGTTTACGGTGATAAAAATAAAGGTTCAATATACAGTCCTAATGAGGCTATCGCCTCCGACGGATATATGGTGGAGTCTAAAAAAGGATGAGAAAAACGACCTTGAAGAGGCAATGGGGAGATGGGAGCTGATTCCAGTTGGTAAAAACAAAACTGCAGCATTTTATACCATCTATTCCCACCTTCAATCTATGGGAAGGTTGATGAGGTTCTTTCTCAAGCAGGAACCCCACCTTGAAACAACGATACCTGTGTCAACAGGGAGCCTTATGGTGGATGCGGTAAAGAAAAGGGTTGAAGAGGGCTACACAAAAGAAAAGTAGAGGATTGTTGAAATAAGAAATCCTATAGCAGAAAAATAAATTTTATGTCTTATAAGGATTGTGGCAGATTTGAGAAGAAAACCTATTTCAAAAGAGAGGAAAGATAAAAAGATGTAAAGAATGTCACAGGTGAATTCTTTATCTGGAGAGAAAATGCAAAAGAAAATTAGTATGAAAAAACTCACTTTTATTCCAATCCATATCCACCGCATAAAATTTGAAAAGAATTTTCCCTCCCCCCTCACTATTTCCTCCTCAAGAAGATGGATCCCTTTCATCGTGAGAATGAATAAAATGGCATTAAAAAGAATTTTCAATGATGGGAAAAGGAATGTAAGAAAAATGCTCAAGGAAAAAATTTTTAAAAACAAATCTCCTCTAACAAGATTGATAAGAATTGATAAAAAAATCGGAAAGGGTGCTGAGAGATTTTTCAATAAACCCGGAAATGGAAAAACTGGTGCGTATCCCCCATCAGAATTTAAAAGAAAGGGTATTACAGGAAGTAAGGCAAAAAGAATTTTTAGTGGAGTCAAGCCATCCTCTTTTTTGAAATATCCAAAAATTATAAGTGAGCTCGCTGATAACATGGGTAGGAAATGGAGGTCTTCCTGAAAAGCCTGAAAAGAAAAAATGATGGGAGGGACGAAAAATAGTTTTGACCTCGGGAAAAAAAGTATGTTAAGCAAAATTAGCCCGGCAAAAAAGGCAAAAATCTGAAGGTAATTCACTTCGCTGTCTCTCCGCCGTCTATTATAAAAACTGAGCCTGTGACAAATGAGCTCATATCTGAGGCAAGGTAAAGGACTATTCCCGCTATCTCTTCCGGTGAAGCGAACCTTCTCAAAGGAATTCTTCTTATCAATCTCTCTCTCATCTTTTCATCCTCAAGGGCTTTTCTGGTCATTTCTGACACAAAATAGCCCGGAGCAACTGCGTTTACCAGAACATTGTAAGGAGCCCACTCAAGGGCAAGGGCTTTCGTAAAACCAATTACTCCAGCCTTTGATGCACAGTAGACAGTCAGGTTTCCCTCTCCCTTTATTCCATTTATGGAGGCTATATTTATTATCCTTCCGGAACGAGCTTTCACCATATGTTTTCCTACTTCCTTTGAGAAAAAGAAAACGCTTTTCAAATTCGCATTTATTGTCCTGTCCCAGTCCTCTTCTTCCATTTCAAGCAATGGAATTACTTCACCAATTCCTGCATTGTTAACAAGAATATCTATTTCCCCTGCTTCTTTCATGAATTTCTGCACTGCATTTTTTACATCTTCGTAAACGGCGGCATCTCCTTTAAGGACCATACTCTTTCCTCCCGCCTTCTCTATCTCTTCTTTAAGGCTTATAAGAGCCCTTTCATCCCTTGAAAAAAGTCCCACGAATGCTCCCTCCCTTGCAAAAGAAAGTGATATCTCCCTTCCAAGCCCCTTTGAGGCACCTGTAATTATTGCAGATTTTCCCTCAAGAAGTTTCTTCATTATCTGCAATCAATATACAACTTTTTTCAACTTCACAAATAATCCTCCATGCTTTATAACTTTTCTAACTTTCCATTCTATGAGGTCACCTCCGTTCCCCTTTTTGATAATTAACAATTCTTTTGCTTTTTTTATATGATTAGACATTTTCATCTTCCGATTCAGCCCTATTCTTGTTTCTCCCTGTCCCATTGTGTATTGAATTGGCAATTCTATAATTTCAAAATCTTTATACCATTTCCTTATGGTTGGAGAATCGTTATAAGACAGAATAAAACCCCCCTTGTGATTTAAAAGAAGTTCCCTTAATAATTCATGGTCAAAATTGTTATGATGAATGGGAAAATTTCTTTGTGGATAAAGTCCTCTAAAAAGCGTGCTGTCTTTTCCTAAATAGTATGGGGGGTCACAGTAAAGAAAATCGTCTTTAAAATTTGGGATAACTTCTTCAAAAGAGCAACATTCTACCCTTATGTTTTTCACATTGAAATTTTTCACCCTTTCAAGAAGGCGAGTATATGTCTCTTCGTTTGCATACACACTTGACATCCACCCTAAAAATCCCGGTCCATACGAAAGGTTGTGGTTAAAATAATAATATGCGGCCAGCTTCAAAGGGGGTAATTTTATTTTTCCTTGCCAGTGCTTTTTTAACTCTTCCTTTACCCATTTGTATGTTTCTCTGTTAGGTTTCAATCTTGAAAGTTCTTGATACAATTCATAAGGCATTTCAATCTGCACTTTCCAGTAATTTACAAGAATGTCAAAAATTTCAAACCCTAAAACTTCTATCCCCAATTCTTTAGCCACTGCAATTTCAATTGAACCACCTCCAAAAAATGGTGAAACCAATCTTTTTATATTTTCTGGCAGTTTTTCCACCACATAACCAACAGCCCAGCTTTTGCCTCCCGCATATCTTAAAGGAGAGCCCAGATATCTTTTATATTTCTTTCCCTTTCCTCTCAGTTCTTTCAAAAATTTTTCTTTTGGACTTTCTAAAGATAAATCTGAAAAAAGATAGGGTTGAATATAATCACCTTCTCTTTTCTCTTTAATTCCTATCTGAACTTTACTCATATTCTCCTTCTTTTTAATTATATAAGTTTGTTTAAAAAATCAAGGGATTTATTATTTATTTTTTGGGGAGAGCCTCAAAAGTTTTTCTATAACAGATGTCGTTGAAAATCCCTTAAGGACCGGGATTCTCACAACCTTGCCTCCCAGACTTTCAACGATTTCCCTCCCTACGATAGACTTTTTGTCCCAGTCAGCGCCCTTAACCAGGACATCGGGCTCAATTGCCTTAATGACTTTGAGTGGTGTGTCTTCATTAAATATAACTATGTAATCCACCACATCTATGGAAGAAAGGACAAATGCCCGGTCTTTCACAGAAAAAATGGGTCTTTTTTCCCCCTTTATCCTCTTTACAGAGGAATCAGAGTTCAACCCAACTATAAGGATATCGCCTAATTTCTTCGCCCTTTTTAAGAGATGAACATGTCCTTTATGAAGGATATCAAAACAGCCGTTCGTGAAAACAACCGTCTTCCCTTCCTTTTTCAATTTTTTTCTTATTTTTACAAATTTTTTTAAAGATATAACCTTTGAAGGCATAGAAATAATGCGCGCCTGGAGGGACTCGAACCCCCAGCCCGCGGCTTAGAAGGCCGCAGCTCTATCCTGTTGAGCTACAGGCGCTTTGTTTAATATTATAAAAATAACAAAAAAATTTCAAATTACCTGCTTAAACGAGAATGAAAAGTTGTGGAGAAATTTCAATCCATATACCTGACTCTTTTCAGGATGGAACTGGGTTCCAACTATATTTCCTGCCTCTATTGCTGAACAGAATTTTATGAAATAATCTGTCTCACCGAGAATGACCTCCTCATCTTGCGGAACCACATAATAGGAATGGACGAAATAAAAAAATGCAGGGTTTCTTATACCTTCAAAGAGGACAGAGCTCTTTTTTAAATTCACCGTATTCCATCCAACATGGGGAATCCTTATTCCCGGAATCTCCGGAAATCTTTTGACACATCCCTTAAAAAAGCCAAGCCCTTTTATTCCTTTTGACTCTTCACTCTCTTCAAAAAGTAGTTGAAACCCGAGACATATCCCGAGAAAGGGCTTACCTTTTCTAACAAATTCCTTTATCCCGTCCTCAAACCCGCGATTCCTCAAATTCCTCATCGCATCACCGAACGCTCCTACACCGGGAAGGATAATTCTGTCATAATTTTTCATCTCCTCAGGATGCGAAATTATAGACGCTTCCACCGATACCCTTCTCAGACCCGTTAAAACGCTCCTCAGGTTTCCCATTCCGTAATCTATTACACCAATCCTCATAAAACTCCCTTCGTGGAAGAAACTCCTTTTCTCAATGGTTGAATTGCCCTTCTTAAAGAAACCGCAAGGGCTTTAAAAATACATTCAACGATGTGATGCTTGTTCCTTCCATAATGTAGCAAAACATGAAGCGTGAGACCCCCTTTAGTTGCAAATCCCTGAAGAAATGTCTCTACCAGCTCCATATCAAAGTTCCCTATTTTACCCTTTTTATCCACATTATACTTCAAAAATCCCCTCCCGCTTATATCAACGGAAACTGTAACAAGGCTCTCATCCATTGGCACCGTTGCGTCTCCGAACCTCGCTATTCCCTCCTCCATCTTAATTGCCTTTGAAAATGCCTCTCCGAGAGCAATTCCTATGTCTTCCACTGTATGATGGAAGTCAACCTCTACATCACCTTTCGCCCTTATCTCCATATCAATTTTTGAATGAAAGGAAAGAAGTTCAAGCATGTGGGCAAGAAATGGAACAGGAATATCTATTTTTGACTTTCCTTCTCCCCCGAGATTTATCTGAACATCAACCTGGACTTCCTTTGTCTTTCTCTCCACTTTTACCTTCTTCATCTCAACCTCTCCTTTATTGCAGAGGCATGGGCAAATAGCCCCTCGCACTCAGCAATGGTTATTGCATGTTTTCCAAGATTTTCAAGGGATTTTTTATTAAATGAAACCACATTCATCGCCTTTACAAAGTCTGCAGAAGAAAGGGTGCTCTGAAACCGGGCCATCCCTCCGGTTGGAAGGGTGTGATTGGGTCCCGCCACATAATCCCCGATTGCTTCTGGAGTGCTGGCACCGAGGAAAACTGTCCCGGCATTTCTGCATTTATCAAGGACGCTCTTCGGTTTTTCAATGGCAAGCGATAAGTGCTCAGGAGCAAATCTGTTTACAATTTCAATACCATCATCAATACTTTCAACAACAAAACACATTCCCCTTTTATAAATTGATTTCCTCGCTATCTTCTTCCTCGGAGAATTCTCCAGGAGTTCCTTCAAAATTTTGATAACCTCCTCAGCATAAGACTTTGATGTTGTGACAAGGACAGGAACTGCATTTTCATCGTGTTCAGCCTGAGATAAAAGGTCAACTGCCACAAATTCTGGAGGGACAGAGCCATCCGCAAGGACAAGTATCTCAGAGGGACCTGCAAACATGTCTATTCCGACGAACTTTGAAGCCTCCCTTTTTGCAACTGCTACATATATATTTCCTGGACCGGTAACCTTATCTACCGATGGAACTGTCTTCGTCCCGAAGACAAAACTTCCAATCGCATGGGCTCCGCCCATCAGGAAAATTCCGTCAATCTCCGAGATTATGGCTGAGTAAAGAACCGCGGGGTTTAAAGAATCAGGTGCTGAAGGGGTTGCCATAAAAACCTCCTTCACACCTGCTGTCCTTGCAGGAATGGCATTCATTAAAAGGGTTGAAGGATAGACAGCTTTGCCACCAGGAACATATATCCCAACCCTTTCAAGAGGGACCACCCTGAAAATAAGTTCAATCCCTCTTTCTCTTATTTTAAAGGATTTCGGAAGTGTCCCTCTGTGAAACTTTTCTATCCTTCTTTTCGCTGTATCAAGGGCAACTTTTAAATTTTTGTCTATCCCCCTGAACCTCTTTTTGATTTCACCCTTTGAAATGTAAATCTCTTCGGAAGAACGGGGATTCCAGCCATCATATTTTCTTATATACTTCAGAAGTGCTGAATCACCATTCTTTATAATGTCGTCAAAAACCCTCCTCACAAATCCTTCTATCCTTTTGTTTACACCGGCGTCTTCTCTTCTGAAAGGGAATTCTTTACCCTTTCTCCATTCCACAATCTTCATCTATAATCCCTCTATTTTTTCTCTTTTGACTTCTGCCCCAAGTAAAGAAAGTTTCTCATCCATCCTCTCATAGCCTCTTTCAAGATGATATATCCTGGAAACAAGAGTTTCTCCCTTCGCAATAAGTCCTGCTATAACGAGTGAGGCTGATGCCCTTAAATCTGTGGCCATGACATGGGCTCCGTGAAGCTCCTTTACCCCATTAACTACAGCAACCGATTCCCTCACTTTAATATCAGCTCCCATCCTCATAAGTTCCGCTGCATGAAGAAATCTGTTATCAAAAATTGTTTCCCTTATCACACTTGTTCCTTCTGCAATGGAGAGCATGGCCATAAACTGAGCCTGCATATCCGTTGGGAAACCTGGATAGGGAGCAGTCATAATCTCTATCGGTTTAATTTTATCTCCTTCAATGCTAACGGAGTCCGCAGAAACCTTCACTCTGGCTCCACTCTCTTCAAGCTTTTTCAAGACAGCTGTAAGATGCTCTGGAATCACTCCCCTCACCTCAACCCTTCCCCTTGAAGCGGCACCGGCAACCAAATAGGTTCCAGCCTCTATCCTGTCAGGAATTACCGAGTATCTTTCGCACCTCAAAGATGTGGCGGGAACCACTTTCACCCTCCTTCCATCTCTCTCTATTCTTGCTCCTGCGATATTCAAGAAGTTTATGAGGTCGTCAACCTCTGGCTCCATGGCAGAATTCTCTATTATACTTATTCCATCTGATAGGACTGCAGCGAGAATTATGTTTTCCGTTCCAGTCACACTAACTATATCAAAATTTATTTCACATCCTTTCAATTTATCGCATCTGGCTTCAATGTATCCATCCTTTATCTCAATTTCTGCTCCCAGTTTTTTCAATCCCATAATATGCTGATCAATCGGTCTGACACCTATTGCACATCCTCCGGGAAGGGAAACCCTTGCCTTTCCATACTTACCTATAAGTGCACCGAGCACAAGAACAGAGGCTCTCATCTGCTTTACAAGTTCGTAAGGGGCTTCCATCTTCTTCAGGTTTCTCGCATCTATAAAGAGCCGGTTATCGTTGAATTGAACTTCTGCTCCCATGTATTTGAGAAGTTCACCCATGGTCCTCATATCTCTCAGGTCTGGCACATTCTCAAGGACCACGGCTGAATCCAGAATTATTGAACCTGCCATTATTGGAAGAAGAGCATTCTTTGAACCGCTTATCTTAACGGAACCCTCAAGGGGCTTCCCGCCCTTTATTCTGTAAACAGTCATTCCTTCCTCAAAATAAGCACCCTATCTATACCGCTCAAATCCTTAACTATCTGAAAATTTTTTCCCTTTATAAGAGGAATTATCTTTTCAGCCTGTCCGTATCCCATTTCAATCATAATATAACCGCCTTTTTTCGCATATTCCAGCCCTTCCCTCAAAATTCTCCTTATAAACTCATCCCCATCTTTCCCTGCAACAAGTGAAGCAACCGGTTCAAAATGAATCTCCGGATTCTCCATGTATTCCCGGTAAGAAAGATATGGTGGATTTGAAAGAATCATGTCAAAGGATTCACCTTTAAATGGAGAGAAACAATCTCCCTGGATCAAAAAAATTCTATTATCAAGCCCGTATTTTTTTATATTTTTCTCTGCAACCATTAAGGCGTCAATGGAAATATCTGATGCATAAACCGTTGAGTGAGGAGAGTTTATGGAAAAAGCAATTGCTATGGCACCTGAACCGGTGCCGAGGTCAAGAACTGATGAGGCATCTGGATTAAATTTCAGGGCACACTGAACAAGGACTTCCGTTTCAGGTCTCGGGATAAAACATCTTCTGTCAACATAAAGGGAGATTGAAAAAAATTCTTTGCATTGAGTTATGTAAGGAATAGGCTCTCCCTTTAATCTCCTTGAGACCATATCATTAAAAATTTTTAATTCGTTTTCTCCTATTTCTGCCTCGGGATGAGCAATTATAAACTCTCTTTTCAAACCTGTTGCAGATGAGAGAAGAACCTCTAACTCCAATCTTTTTAGACAGGTATTCGTTTCAAGAATCTCACGAATTGTTGGACGATAATTTTTCAATCTCCATTGCATTGAAATGGTCTTTTAATTTATTAAGGACCTCGTCTATTTCACCGTCAAGAAATCCCTTGAGGTCATAACTCGTCCACTCTATGCGATGGTCTGTTACCCTGTTCTGTGGAAAGTTGTAGGTCCTTATCTTCTCACTCCTTTCAGCCCTTCCAACCTGTGACCTCCTCAGAGAACTTATCTTCTCCATCTTCTCCGCCTCCATCATCTCTCTCAATCGGGCATATAGAATCTTCAAAGCCCTCGCTTTATTCCTGTGCTGTGACTTTTCATCCTGACAATGAACACTTATCCCTGTTGGAATGTGGGTTATCCTTACCGCGGATTCAGTCTTATTTACATGCTGACCACCATGCCCAGATGCTCTAAATGTCTCAATTTTTAATTCCTCAGGTAAAATTTTCAGGTCAACCTCATCTGCCTCTGGAAGGACTGCGACCGTGCATGTAGATGTATGAATTCTACCTGAAGCTTCAGTTATTGGAACCCTCTGAACCCTGTGAACGCCACTTTCATATTTTAAAGTGCTGTATGCTCCCTTCCCCTTTATCAGAACTATGACCTCCTTATATCCCTTAAGTCCTGTTGTGCTTGTTGAAAGGATTTCTGTCTCCCACCCCTTCCTTTCTGCAAACCTCATATACATTCTTAAAAGGTCACCTGCAAATAGACTTGCTTCCTCACCACCAGCCCCAGCCCTTATCTCAAGAATGACATTCCTGTTATCCATCGGGTCTTTGGGTATGAGCAATTCCTTAATTTTCTTTGAAACCCTTTCTATCTCCCCTGAAATCCTTTCAAGTTCTTTTTTCACTTCCTCTTTCAACTCCGGGGCTTCTTCTGAAAGAGACTTGAGTTCTTCATATTCTTTGATAAAACTTTCATACTCTCTATATGAAGAAAGGACTTCTTCCATCTCAGCCCTTTCCTTCATGACCTCTGCGAACCTCCTCCCCTCTAACTTTTCTATCTCTATTATCCTGTTGAGTTCCTCGTATCTGTTTTCAATTCTCTGAATATGCTCAAGAAGATTTCTGGGAAGCCTTTCCATATTTCCTTCTGAACTTCTCTATCTTTCCCTCTGTATCAACCAGTTTTTGCTGACCTGTAAAAAAGGGATGGCAGTTTGAACATATCTCAATGGTATAACTTCCCCTCGTTGACCTCGTCTTTATAACATTTCCACAGGTGCATGTAATAATTGCCTCTTTGTATTCAGGATGAATTCCTTTCTTCATTTTTCTCTCCTTCTCTTTTTTAGTTTAAATTATATTGAGATTTTTTCTTTTTTCAAATAATTGAAAACTCTTTCCTTCCGAACTCCTAAAGATTAACCTCACCGGAAAATAAAAAAAAAAGGGGGCTTTTCGCCCCCCTTCTCAAAACCGAAAAAGGCTATATGTTATGACCTTCTCCTGAAAATGAGAGGAACAAAGAGAAGGATGATTCCAAGCCCAAGACCAGAAGACTTAACAACTGAACATCCAAATCCAGCTGCACCCGTAGATACCTTGAAGACCATTGATGCTGTTGAAATGTTGCCCACATCGTCCTTCGCCCTAACCTCAAGCCTGTGAAGACCTTCCTCAAGTCCTGAAAGGGTAATTGTCCTCGCTGACGCAAATGGCGTCCAGTCAGAACCATCTACTCTGTAGGAAATTGTCACAAGTTCATCAGGAGCCTGTGCATCCCTTGCCTCAATATAGAATGTGGGTGATGATGTCGCAACTATGTTCATATCTCCAGCACCATGGATCCTTATGGACGGTCCAAGAGAGTCAATTCTGAATGTATAGACTGCCGGGGTTGGGTCCATATTCTTCTCAGAGTCAACTGCTCTCACCTCAAGGATGTGATTTCCTTCATAGAGATGGCTGAAGGATATATTCCTTATGTTGGTGAATGGCGTCCAGAATCCCTTATCAAGCCTCCAGGCATATCTCACTGTCCCACCGTTATCTACATCATCGTATGCATCAAAGGTGAAGCCTGCGTCCATTGCTGTGAGTCTTTCAGAAGGAATGATTATTGTCTCAGGAGGATTGAAACCATCCCATCCAGCAGATGCGGATGGAGAGAGACCAATCCCACCCATCAGACCTGAAAGGAGTCCGCCCTCAAGGAGTTCAATCACTGCGAGTGCAGTAAGGCTACCATCAAGCTTGAGGAAGATTCCGAGCCAGTCAGATGGATTGATTAGATTGAAATCTGTTGCCTTTATAGTAACGGTTCCACCGTTTGCTCCTGCAAGCATGTAAAGTGGAGTATTCCATGTAATCTGGCTTCCTGGCATCAATGGTCTATTAGGTCCATAAGGCATTATTGTTGCAGCAGGGCAAGTTGTATTGTTGCTTGGGCCTGTGCATGTGTCAACTGTCTTAACTGTCAATGGAACTGGCAGAACTGCACCGAGGTCAATACCGATGTCAGCAGTGAGACCTATTGCCATTGAAAGGATTGTAGGAATGAGGTTTGAAAGGATTGAGTTCAGGTCCTGTCTTCCGAGACCGGAAAGGGCTTCATAGTATTCAAGGTAATAGTTAACCGCTGATGAAAGGGTCACACCTGCATGAAGAATTCTACCAGTTACAAGTGTTATACCACCCGGGAAGTTTCTCGGTTGACCATCATTAAATGCTGCATCGTTCCTTAAGAGTTCAAGGTCAACCCCTAAGAGCATACCGAAGTCAAGACCGAATGCCCTCTGAGCATTTCCTCCATCGTCAACGACATGGAAGTCAATTCTCAAATGTGGAATTCCAACTGTAAGGTCTGCTGTGCTTGTTGTTATACCAGTTGGGAAGTCCGGATAAGCCGGATTAAGGGCTGCCAGTGTATACCCACCTGTGAGTATGAATGGAACATCTGCAATTTTGTTTGAGAACGGTGTAATTGGTCCGGTTGTTGCTGGCGAGAAGTCAGCGTAATCAGCAGGTTCAGGTCTCTTGAAGGATGGAACCAACCTTATTTCTATATCATTGTCATCTCCATAGATTTCTGAGAGTTTTGGCATAAGAAGACCAAATGTCCCCGTGTTGAGAATACTTCCAACTAAACTGCCTATCAGCGGAGTGTTCTCGTTTACTGTGAGGCAGAGAACACCAGAGTTTATAGCAGATGTCAGCATTCTTGAGAAGAAGTTGTGATGGATTCCAAGACCGAGATGGTATTGATATGTAGCAGTGCCATAGGTTCCATCTACATTAATAGGCTTAAATTCAGCAGTTGCCTGGTCTGAATCAAAGACAGCATCATTAGCATCAACACCTGTTATCATCTCAGTCTCTGCGCATGAATAACTGGGGAGGTTGTAATACCTCGTATCATAGCATACCTGTGATACAACTGGTGTGATTGGTCCTGAATACTGTGGAGCAGGACCATCCACCTGAAGGGTTACGCAGGATGTCATAGGCTCAAGATTTGGTGCGGATGGTGTTCCTGCATTGTATGTCCAGTAGATGTCAAGCCCGAGGTCTCCGGGAAGGAGAACACCAGTTGAGTCTGCCCACATGTCAGTCCTTATTCCTGCATCAATGTAGATTGGGTCTGTTGCCTCAGTCAATGGATGGTCAAAAGAGAGTGTATCAAGAGTTGGCGAGAGATTTAATCTCAGGGTTGATGCGAGGTAATATCCAACGCATCCGGGGTCGTTTGCAGGCCAGTCCGCATCACTACAATCACCGGCAGTTCCTGACCTCGGATTACCTGTTGCTGGATTTATACATTCATTTGTATCATTTGTGCATATATTTCCATCGTTTCCACCCGGGAATGTCCCATATTGACAATCGCATGTGAATACATCCTGCAGTTTCGCCATAACCTGTGCCTCAAGGAATGGAAGAAGACCAGCTACCTGCTGAGTTGGATTATAGTTCGGGTCATCATACGGGTCATTACAAAGGTTATTTCCATTCCTATCGCAGAAAGCCTTCTGCTCTGTGGTTAGTCCAGAGCAGTTATTAGATGAGGCACCACAGCAGTTTGAAGGTCCAGGATTTCCTGTAAACTCGGTCAATCCATCATCACTCACCCTATCACCAAATACCCTGGGGCAGGTTGAGCATACCCTGTTTGT
>Ga0207433_10006543_pt1 | contig 20083 bp, 17 predicted proteins | sample YelNatPaOPGAMG01_FD_187559 | JGI IMG/M metagenome (GOLD analysis project Ga0207433, IMG submission 187559) | Hot spring thermophilic microbial communities from Obsidian Pool, Yellowstone National Park, USA - OP-RAMG-01 (SPAdes) (version 3) | ecosystem: Environmental > Aquatic > Thermal springs... | reverse complement strand
GTTACCTCCACTGTTGCAAGAAACAAACTAAACAATGGATGCAAACAAGATAAATCAATTAGAACAAAGCATTTGCAGAAAAATGCCAGGGGTCGAGAGAGAAGGGAAAGGGAATAGCTTTGGAAGATTTCATAGGGGCAACTCAGTACAACAGTAGAATAACTTTTATTAACTTACGTGGTTCTTCTAAATGAGAGCACGACTTCACCAATTACAAACAACATTTTGTCGTCTGGAAGAAATGAAATAACCTGGTAAGAATCATTCGATGGTTTTAGAACAATTCTCTTGCCTTCAACCTCGTATTCCCTCACAATCAAGACTCCAGATGTGCTTGCTATGACCACCCGATTTTGCTGAAATGTCTTTCCTCTTTTGCAAATTACAAAGTCTCCTTTAAGTATCCCCTTCAAGTTCATTGCATCATCGTCGACCTTTGCAGCAAAGAGTTCGCCACTGGGAAGAAGATTCGAGTCGAAATAAATTATTCCATTAATTCTTGAATAAATCACCTCTCTCGACTCGATTCTTGATATAATAGGTATTGCTCTTATTGATGGGGGGTATGGCGCTGAATTAATGTCGGGCTTTGGAAGGTTGATTCCTCTTGATCTACCAACCTCTCGCTCAATGTACCCCTTGCGCTCGAGTGCTCTCACCAGATCACTGATTGTGCGTGTCGAACTGATTCCAAGATGCTGTCCCATTTCACGATAGGTTGGTGGCTTTGAGTGCTCGTTGATGAATTTGCGAATAAATTCGAGCGCCTCGCCTTGACGTTTTGTTAACCCTTTTGACATTGACCTAAAATAGAAAAACGTAGCTAAGCATTCAAGATTCTGGAAGTAAATCGAGCACCTCAAAATTGAAACTGGAGCAATCGATAGATGTCAATTTGCACAGTACCTTTTTGCCAAAGAGACAGACCACAGCTGCTCCAAACAACGCTTCAGATGAGATTTTAGATTCGTACGATTCATAAGTCGACTGATGAAAGGGAGTGCTGAAGGCTCTATATCTGCACCAACAGGGGGCACTGCTGGGCGGGGGTAATGACCAGCAAGTCGAGTGCTGAGGGCTCTATACCTGCACCAACAGTGACTGTTCTCTTCAAAGGGAAGGGCAGCTAATAATTTAATACGGTAGATGCTGTTCATGCACAATCTGTGCCAATCCTTCTGAGCTGCATAAACTGACCAGAGCAATCAGGGGTTGACCTGAAGTAATACCAAAAAATTTTTTCAAAACATGTAAAAATTGCTTGACTTTTGGAATGCAATGGTTATATTTGGAGTGTGGTGGGGAAAAGTGGGGAATATTTCTCACATTTCCCTGATTGTGAAAAATAAGAGGTGATAGGAAAATGTCGTCATTCAAAGGGCGTTACGAGTACGTATTAGATTCAAAGGGAAGAATTAGTATTCCTGCAAAGCTAAGGAAGAGTCTCTCTCCCGAAGCAAACGATACTTTCGTAGTAACTCGCGGAATCGAAAAGTGCCTGTACGTCTATCCTCTCGATGAATGGCGTCAACTTGAATCGAAGTTGCGCTCCCTCAATCAGTTTGTAGAAAAACATCGGTTTTTTACCCGAACACTCCTGATGTGGGCTTCAGAAGAATTCACCCTGGACAATCAATCTCGCATAACCATTCCCAGAAACTTACTTGAATTTGCCGGGATTGAAAAAGAGGTAATTGTCATTGGCGCACTTGAAAGAATCGAACTATGGAGCCCAAAGAACTTCGACGACTATATGAATTCACAATCAGAAAGTTATGAGTCTGTTGTCGAAAAAATTATGTCGGTAAACTTAAGTGGTTCCTGAAATTTTCCATGAACCTGTTTTACTAAAAGAGAGTGTTGATTTACTTCTAACTGATTTAAATGGATCATATGTTGATGCAACATTTGGAGGTGGAGGGCACTCGCGTGAGATCCTCCAGCGCTTGTCTGACCGTGGAAATGTCATTGCTCTCGATGTCGATCCCGACGCTGAAAGAGTTGCAAATCAAATAATGCAGGTTGATATGAGATTAAAATTCTTCCGCCGGAATTTTCGCAACCTTCATGAGATTGCAAAAGAATCGGGGATGGAATCGTTTGATGGCATTCTCTTTGACCTTGGGATATCGTCTCATCAAATCGATGTCGAAACAGGAATGAGTTATCGTCGCGACGAACCCCTTGACATGCGTCTCGACAAGACCCTTTCTGAATCTGCTTATGACATTATTAATAAATATGATTTTGATAAATTAGCATGGATATTTTGGAATTATGGAGAAGAACCAGAGTCGAGAAAATTAGCGAGATCAATTTTAAAATACCGTCAGAGAAATGAAATTAGAACCACAGGAGACTTATCAAATATAATCGAGAGAGTATGTGGTAAGAGTAGAAAATCACTCTCCCGTGTTTTTCAAGCAATACGTATCGAAGTAAATCATGAACTGGATAATTTGACTGATGGGTTAAATGGTGCGATTGAATTACTCAAGTCCAAAGGGAGAATAGTTGTTATTTCATATCACTCACTTGAAGACAGGATAGTCAAGGAAAGGTTCAAATACGAAGCAAGCACGTGCGTTTGTCCACCAGAAGCCATTGTTTGCACCTGTGGCAAGGTGCCCAGGTTGAAGATTTTGACCCGAAAGCCAGTGGTGCCGAGTAGAGATGAGGTTCTCAGAAATCGAAGGGCAAGGAGCGCAAAGCTAAGAGCGGCAGAAAAAATTATATGAAAAACCAGGATGAACATATAGAAATAAATGCTGATGAGGGAGATGTAAAATCTTCTACCCATCACCAGAGGAAGAAAGTCCCCTCTGTATCGAAGTTCATTGCATTCCTGGCAGTGGTAGTGGGAATTTTTGTATTGATTGTAAATAATAGTGTAAATGTGGACCTCCTTGTCGCAAAGATTAGTTCACTCGATTCACTTTATTCCAAACTCAAGTATCAAAATGACTCACTGCAGGCAGAGGTGAGAAAATTGTCAAGCGCCGAGAGAATTACAAAGATAGCAAGTACAAAGCTGGGACTTGTTTTTAGTGACAAATCTCTGCAGGCAATTGAACTCGACCGGAGTTTGCTCGAAAAAGCCGAGAAAAAAGATGCAGAAGACAGTGCCAGAGCCTATAGATAATCTTCAACCGACAGCGGAGAACCCGGCTGTCAAAAGTCAACCTGACGACCTCCGCAGGGCTAAAATACTCATAGGCATTTTTGCTCTTTTAACTTTAGCGGTGTTACTCCGTTTGGTTTACATTCAGATATTAAATGCTCAATTTTATCAAAATACTGCACGGAAGCAGTATGAATCCACAGTGCCGCTGCATGCAGAAAGAGGGTTGATATTTGACCGCAACGGTTCGATACTTGTATCAAACTGGCTTGGATATTCTTACGCAGCAGATCCTGAACTAATGAATCCTTCTTCGAAGGAAAAGACTGCCGAGAAATTTGCATCTGTTTTCAATTTACCCGTCGATTATTTTCTGAAAAAACTCGAATCGAAGTCAAGATTTGTATGGTTAGCGCGAAGCATAACGCCTGATCAGGCATCCGCACTCAAGAGCTTCAAAGTATTTGGCGTCATTCGTGTACCCGAGCAGAGGAGGCTATATCCATATGGAGAAGTTGCTGGTCAAATACTCGGTTTTACGAATGTAGATGGGAAGGGACTGAGCGGCATCGAGCTGGAGTTCGACTCAGTCCTTGCAGGAAAAGACGGGTTCGAAGTAATGCAGCTTGATGGCATTGGGAGGAAGATGCCATCGGTGGACTACCCCAGAGTGGATCCAGTTCCTGGTTACAATATTGAATTGACGATCGATCTCAATTTACAGCAAATAGTTGAGGAGGAACTTGCAGCTGGTGTTGAAAAGGCAAATGCTGCCGGGGGATCAGCAGTATTTATAGACCCAGAGACGGGTGAAATACTTGCGATGGCAAACTATCCTCGATTCGATCCGTCGAAATATGCCGTATATACTAATGACGAGATGCGAAACAGAGCCATCACAGATGTCTTTGAGCCAGGTTCAACATTTAAAATAGTAACAGCCAGTGCAGCATTAGAGGAGGGGATAGAAAGACCCGACAGTCGGATTTACGCAGAAAACGGAAAATACACTTTGTATGGAAGACTGATAGAAGATTACGAACACGCAGGCTGGATCACATTCAGACAGGCAGTGGAAATTTCGAGCAACATAGCGTTTTCGAAAATTGGAATGAAAATAGGAGAGGATAAGTTCTTCAGATATGCTCGTGACTTTGGCTTTGGCGTTAAGACAGGAATTGAACTTCCTGGTGAAGTTCCAGGTGAGTTGAAGAAACCATATGAATGGACTAAAGTTTCACTCCCATTTATGTCTTTTGGTTATGAAGTAATGGCAACAACACTTCAAATGGCAAATGCATATGCAGCTGTTGCCAATGGTGGTAAACTAATGCAGCCATATATTGTCAAGAAAATCATCGATCATGATGGAAAGACCATCTTTGAAAATTCTCCTATGGAAATCAGACGTGTCGTCACGCCGTCTGTTGCCCAGACACTTCAGGGATTGTTCACCGATGTAGTTGAACATGGTACAGGAAAGCCTGCAAGAGTAGATGGACTCCTGATTGCTGGAAAGACTGGAACTGCACAAAAGCTTGTCGAGTCTAAATATTCCAAAAAGTTTTACCATGCTTCATTTGCCGGTTTCTTCCCGATTCCAAATCCTGTAATTGCGGGATATATAATGATTGATTCACCGCAAAATGGATATACAGGTGGTCAGGTTGCTGCGCCAATCTTCGGGAGGATTGCATCAAGGGTGTTCGGGATTTTGAGGGAAAAGATTTACGATAAACAAAATGACATTCGATTGGTGACAAACGGAGGATCATCCCAAAAGCCTGGCGTTCAAAGTCTGGATGAGGAGGGAGGAGTTCGAGTGCCCGATGTTCGCTGGCTCGACTTTGAATCGGCAAAAGATATATTGGCTGGTTTTAATTTGCAGGGAGAAGGGAAAGGAAATCCTGGCTCAATTGTGGTTTCTCAAGAACCTGCACCTGGATCACTTGTTCAAAAAGGGAGTCGGGTCGTGATCATTGCAACAGATCCCGATAAGATAACCAGTATGCCAGACTTTCGAGGATCTGCATCAAGAAAGGCTTCGAGCTTCTTTTTATCTGCAGGGATTCCATTCAAGGTCATTGGGAGTGGACAGGTTGTCACTCAAATCCCGGCACCTGGTTCGCCAATAAGTCAAGGGACAAAGGTCACAATTTACTGTCAAGACAGAAGTGTTTTTCAATCGAGAATGAATTAATGAAATTATCAGAGCTTTTAAAAGGTATTCCTGTAAAGTCAATAATTGGCGATACTGAAAGAGAAATTTCGAATCTTGCATACGATTCAAGGAATGTCGGGAAAGATTCGCTCTTTGTAGCGCTCAAGGGTTATTCGACAGATGGTCACAGGTTCATTACAGATGCTATTGGCAGCGGCGCGAGCGCGGTAGCGGTTGAGGACAGCGACATAGTCCACGACGACTATTTCCTATCACACAACACCACCAAAATTGTTGTCCCGAGCACCCGCCGCGCTCTTGCCATTTTCTCAGCAAACTTCTATGGACATCCATCCGATAAATTAAAAATTGTCGGGATAACAGGCACAAACGGTAAAACCACCTCTTCATATTTAGTGAAATCGATACTTCAAGATGCAGGCGAAAATGTCCTCCTTATAGGGACGATAAATTATCTCCTCAACGAAAGAATAATTCAAGCCGCAACTCACACAACACCAGAGTCGTTAGAATTAAATCAACTAATGTCTTCAGCTATAAAACAGGGTGCAACTTCGGCAGTCATGGAGGTATCTTCTCATTCCCTTTTTTTGCAGAGAGTTTATGGAATGAAATTTAAAACTGCCTTATTTACCAACCTTACTCAGGACCATCTCGACTTCCATGGCACAATGGAAAATTACTTCAATGCAAAGAAAATTTTATTTGATGGACTCTCATCAGATGCTGTTGGGGTCGTCAATCTGGACGATGAGTACGGGGATAGGATAATGTCGAATTCATCTGCTAAAAAACTGACTTATGGATTTTCTCCAGAAGCCGATTTAAGGATTGTCGATTCGAATTACAGCACCGAAGGAACATCAATAAAGGTCAATTATAAAGGGAAAACTTATTCTATCTTTTCTAAACTCGTTGGTAAGTTCAGTTCGTATAACTTGTGTGGTGCGCTTGGCGTTGGCATATCGTTTGGCATAGAGCCTGAAAGAGTTATAGATGCAATCTCGAAGGTCGACAGGGTAAGAGGACGGTTCGAGCGGGTTGATTCTAAGAATGGATTTATGGTTGTAATTGACTATGCACATACACCCGACTCACTACAAAAGACACTTCAGTCGGCAAGAGAAATTATAAAATCAGCAGGGAAAGGGGGACGACTCATTACAGTTTTTGGCTGTGGTGGAAACAGGGACACAACCAAGAGACCTAAGATGGGTAAGATTGCAAAACAGCTCAGCGATTTGGTAATCGTCACATCGGATAATCCTCGCTTTGAAGAGCCTGAAGCAATCGTAGATGAGATTTTAGCTGGAATAGAAGATAAGAAAAATGTCTTCAAGATTGTTGACAGAAGGGAAGCAATTGCAGAAGGCCTGAGACAGGCACGGAGGAACGATGTAGTCGTAATTGCCGGGAAAGGGCACGAAGACTATCAGGATATAAAAGGTGTCAAGTATCACTTTGATGATAGAGAAGAAGTGGAGAAGGCGTTAGGTTTGAGAAATTGATAACGATTCAGGATTTAAAGAGTCTACCCGGAGTCGAAATTTATAACTTGAAATTTCGACAGGCAAAGTCTGTCTCGACAGATTCTCGATCAACTGCCCGAGGAGAGATTTTCTTTGCTCTAAAAGGGGAGAAGTTCGATGGACACGATTTTGTATTGGAAGCACTGAGAAAGGGCGCCGTATGCGCTATAGTCGACCGTCAATGGTTAAACAAGAACATGCAGGCAAAGGAAAAATTGCCTCTGGTCGTTGTCGACGACACTACCACAGCATTAGGTGAACTTGCCCTTATTCATCGTAAGAAATTCGATATTCCTGTTATTGCAATTGGTGGATCAAACGGCAAGACGACAGTCAAAGAGATGATTGCTAAAGTATTGTCAAGTGGTTTGAGAGTACTCAAGACAGAAGGAAATTACAATAATCAAATTGGCGTTCCCTTGACATTATTCAATCTCAACCCGTCTCATGATGTTGCAGTAATTGAAGTTGGTTCAAATCACATGGGAGAGATGGAGAGACTGTGCAGTATACTGGATCCAACTGCCGGACTACTGACAAACATTGGGAAGGAACATCTGGAGTTCTTCAAGAACATAAATGGCGTAAAAAAGGAAGAAGGGGTCTTGTTCCAATATCTTGCCAGTAAGTCGGGAACGGCATTTGTAAATGCAGATGACCCGAATGTTGTCGATATCAGCAAGTCCGTCAAAGACAAATATATATATGGATTTGTTGGCGCTGATGGAATGCGCAAGAATGTATCCGGGACGCTAATTGGATTAGATGCAAAGGGGTGTGCAGTATTTGAAATAAAGCATAAGAATCAAGTTGAGTTAATTCATTTGAAAATTTCTGGCATACACAATGCATCGAACGCACTTGCCGCATCAGCAGTTGGTTCATATTTTGGGATTCCTCTGCCTTCCATTAAATCTGCGCTGGAATCATTTGGTTCTTATGAAAAGAGAATGGAAATGATGAAAGTCAACGGCGTTGCCATTGTCAACGACACATACAACTCCAATCCGGAATCGACAACTGCCTTATTGAGATGGTTATCAATGATTCCTGCAAAGGGGAAAAAGATTGCTGTTCTTGCAGACATGCTCGAGCTTGGAAAGTCTTCAAAAAGAGAGCATCGGCTCGTAGGCAGGGAAGTTGTCAGTACAAAACCAGATTTGCTTTTTACTTATGGCAATGAAGCTGAGGAAATATTTAATACTGCCCGTTCGAATGTAGAATCGCACCATTTTGCCGACAAAGATGATCTTGTAAAAGAACTATCGACTGTCGTCAAGAAAGGGGATGTCGTTGTAATAAAAGGATCAAGAGGAATGAAAATGGAAGAAGTTACAGCAGGATTAAAAAAGGCACTTCAGCGGAGGGTTAACTAATGCTATACTACCTTTTCGATCTTCTCGAAAAGCAGTTTCATCCTCCGGGATTTGGAGTTTTCAAATATATTACATTCCGTTCAGCACTTGCTGCAATTACTGCCTTGCTCTTGAGCTTTTTAATTGGGCCAATTGTCATCAAAAAACTGCGAGAACATCAAATTGGAGAAGAAGCAAAGGTCGAAGCACCAAAGACGCACCTTTCGAAAGCAGGGACTCCAACTATGGGAGGACTGATAATCCTTGGGTCTATTTTGACAGCTCTCCTCCTCTGGGGTGATCTTACGAACACATATGTGATCCTGATTCTCGTGACGACCGTCTGGCTTGGACTATTAGGTTTTACAGATGATTACTTAAAGGTGGTAAAGAAAAAGAGAAAGGGATTGATTGCCAGGTATAAGATAATTGGTCAAATTGGAATTGGGTTGGTGATTGGATCGGTTCTTTATTTTGCCCCGGAATTTAGACTTTACAATTCAATTACAACTGTGCCATTTTTCAAGAACTTAAATTTCGATTACTCATACTTTTATATTCCTGCCATCATCTTCATTATAACTGCAACTTCGAATGCGGTTAATTTGACAGATGGACTCGATGGCCTTGCAATAGGGACAGTTGGCATTACTGGTTTGACACTTGCTCTCATGAGCTATGTATCCGGAAATATTGAATTCAGTCGATACTTGAACATCATATACTTGCGTGGCACTGGCGAACTGACAGTCTACTGTGCGTCACTTGTTGGTGCTTCACTGGGATTTTTATGGTACAATGCTTATCCTGCTCAGGTTTTCATGGGGGATACAGGTTCACTTGCGCTTGGCGGAGCAGTTGCCGCAATTTCAGTTATGATAAAAAAAGAATTTGTTCTTCCAATTTTAGGAGGAATTTTTGTAGCAGAAGCCCTCTCTGTCATCATTCAAAGATTGTACTTCAAATACACCCGAAAAAAATATGGTGAGGGGAGGAGAGTTTTCAGGATGGCTCCCCTTCATCATCACTTTGAGTTGACAGGTGTGCCAGAGCCCAAGATCGTCACACGTTTTTACATCATTGGTATACTCCTGGCAATTTTAAGTTTAACAACCTTCAAGGTGAGATAAGATTTGACCAGACCAGAAGAAATAAAAGGTGCAAGGGTTTCAGTAATAGGTGCTGCGCGGAGCGGAATTTCCGTGGCACGACTCCTCAAGCGCCAGGGTGCTGAAGTGTTTGTAAGCGACAGGAAACCAGTTGAAGAATCACAAAAAGAAATTGAAAAATTGAATCAGGAAGGAATACCATTCGAATTTGGCAAGCACAGTGAAAGGGTCCTCGATGCAGATTTCATAGTAGTTAGCCCTGGTGTTCCTGATAATAGTGAAATCATGAGGAGTGCCATAGCCAGGGGTCTAATGGTCTACAGTGAACTCGAAGCAGCATCATGGTACTGCCGTGCTCCAATCATTGCAATTACAGGTACAAACGGAAAAACAACTACTACAGCCTTGACTGGAAAAATCTTCGAGAACTCAGGTCGGAAAGTTGCAGTTGCCGGAAACATCGGATTTCCATTGTCAGATTTTGTCATGGACTTGAATGAAGATTCCATTGCTGTTGTCGAAACATCGAGCTTTCAGCTCGATCACATAGAAACCTTCAAACCAAAGGTAGGTGTATGGCTCAATGTCCAGCCTGATCATCTCGATAGGTATGAAAACTACGATGCTTACATATTTGCAAAGACAATGATGTTTAAAAATCAAGATTCCAGAGACTTTGCTGTATATAACAATGACGACCGCATTGTAAGAAAATATTGTGATAATCTCCTCTCGATAAAAGTTCCCTTTAGCTTATCTGAAGTCCTTCAGCAAGGTGCATACACAAGAAATGGGAAGGTTTACATAGCCCTGAATAATAATGAGGAATATGTAATTGATCCATCTGATATAAGGATTAGAGGAGTGCACAACCTTTACAACTCATTAGCAGCTATTATTTCAGCTTACGTTATGGGAGTACCAGTTGAGATTATTTCTAAAACACTAAGAGAGTTCAAGGGCGTAGAGCATAGACTCGAGCCCGTTCGCGAGCTTGAAGGGGTCAAGTACGTAAACGACTCCAAAGCGACTAACGTAGATGCGGTCTGGTATGCCCTCGGCAGCTTCGAGTCGCCCATAGTCCTTATTGCAGGAGGGAAGGATAAAGGGAACGATTACAGTCCACTTTACGAACCCGTGAAGAAGAAAGTCAGGGCTATGATTTTAATAGGTGCGGCAGCTGACAGGATGTTCAAGGAGTTTTCGGACAAGACAAAGTGCATAATGGCATCGACAATGGAAGATGCTGTAAAGAAGGCAAGAGATGCAGCATTGCCTGGCGATGTTGTACTCCTTTCACCAGCCTGTGCAAGTTTCGATATGTTTCATGATTACGAGCACAGAGGGCGGGAATTCAAGAAGGCGGTGATGGAATTATGAAAGAGAACATCCATCACAGGCCTGCCGACAGGTTTATTCTTTTCGTTGTGCTGATGATGATGGCATCGAGTTTATTTATAGTTTACAGTGCAAGTGCATTTTGGGCAGAACTTAAGTTCAATAATCCAGCATATTTATTTCAAACGCACCTGTTCAAAGTCCTCCTGGCCACTATAATGATTTTTGTCGTACTTCGAATAGACTATCACATATATGCCAAATATATCAATTTGTTCATTGCCGCATCTCTAATCCTTTTAATTGTAGTCCTGGCACAAAGGGTAGTAATAAAAGGTGCTGCAAGGTGGATACATTTGGGATTCTTGAGTTTCGAACCTTCAGATTTCGCTCGTGTTTCCATAATCCTTTTTGTTGCTGTTTACCTTACTGAAAACCGGGACAAGCTCTATGACTACCATTCCCTGATAAAGCCCCTTGTTGTAACGGGGATTGCAGCTCTTTTAATAGTAATCCAGCCAAATTTCAGCACAGCAACCATATTGCTTTTTGTCACAGGGATAATGTTGTTTGCGGGGGGAGCCAGGTTGAGCCACTTATCACTCATTGGCATTGCAGTTATCCTCGCAGGAGGATTGATCTTGATTTTTGAATCCTATCGCGTTGCCCGAATAGAGTCATGGCTTGTCAATGGTCCAAACAACTATCAAGCGCGTCAATCGATAATTGGATTTGGCAACGGGGGCTGGGTTGGAGTAGGTCCAGGAAACAGCAGGCAGAGGAACCTGTTTTTACCAGAATCTTACGGCGATTTCATTTATTCTATTATAGGAGAGGAATATGGTTTCGCTGGGTCAGCAGCTGTAATAGTGGCCTTCTTCCTCCTTGCCTGGCGGGGCACGGTACTTGCAAGGAAGGCGCCCGATCGTTTGGGCTACATCCTTGCAATTGGAATTACATCATCGATTTGCATTTATGGTCTGGCAAATGCCGCAGTGGCAATTGGATTATTGCCAACAACTGGAATCCCAATGCCATTTATGAGTTATGGTGGGACTGCATTGATGGTGAATGCATTTTCAACTGGAATTTTGCTAAATATCTCCAGACAAATTCCTGAATCAAAAAGGGCTGTAATAGAGGAAACAAAAGATTCCCTGCAGGAGAATCCACCCATGCCATCGGTACGTGTACATGTTTCCGATAGGTCAGGGCAGGTTGTCGGGAGGATATATAGATGACTGTCAGGGTCTTGTTTGCAGGTGGTGGAACAGGTGGACACTTATTTCCAGCAGTTGCAATAGCTGAAAGGCTGACAAACATGCAGGATGTAGAAATTTGTTTTGTTGGTACAAATGGAAAGATTGAATCCAGGGTTGTCCCACAACTTGGTTACAAATTTAAAAGTATCTGGATTGGTGGACTCTTGAGGGGGATCAAGCTTTCGAATTTACTACTGCCAATAAAACTGATTGTATCCATTTTGCAATCGTTGAAGTTAATTATGACATTTCGTCCAGACGTAGTTGTTGGCACAGGTGGTTATGTAGCAGGTCCTGTTTGCGCAGCAGCTGTCATTACACGTACGCCAATTGTATTGCAGGAGCACAACAGTTACCCCGGGATAGTCACCCGAATGTTTGCTCCCTTTGCCCGTGAGGTTCACATTGCTTTTGAGGCTTCCAGAAAGTATTTTCGTAATCAAAAGAATTTAGTTTTGACAGGGAGTCCAGTTAGACTCCTGCCGAAGATCGATCGAGAGAAAGCATTAAGCTACTTTGGATTAGCAGGCGGCAGAAAAACCTTGCTTGTCACAGGTGGCAGCGCAGGAGCTGTCAGACTCAACAGTGCAGTATTAAAAGTTGTCGATGATCTAATTAAAAATAACTATCAATTAATTTGGCAGACAGGATCGGTAGATTTCGAAAGGATCAAGCCGATTCAGGAGGAACATCCGGATTTAATAAGAGTCAACAAGTTTATAGATCAAATTCAGTACGCATATTCTGCTGCTGATGTCATCGTGTGTCGTGCTGGTGCTACCACAATAGCAGAAATTATCCAGTTTGAATTACCTGCATTAATTGTCCCATATCCATATGCTGCTGCAAATCATCAGGTCGAAAACGCAACAGTGCTTACACAAACTGGCGCTGCAGTTATGGTAGAAGAAAATCAAATTGAAGAAAAATTTCGATTTGAACTAATTAATCTTATATCGAACCCGGAAAAGCTAAATGAAATGCGTACGAACCTGAAGAAACTTCAAAAGGGCGATGCTGCTTTGACAATTGCCAGATCAGTAATAAAGATAGCTGGAGAAAATGCATAAAGTTTTCAAAAGGCGATTTGAGTTTTACTATCAATCTGTAGCTGTTTACACTACAGCTTTCATAATTTATGTACTGATCCGCGGCACATTTTCACAGGACGAATTTAAAATTGTATTCAAGGATCCTATTGTATATGTGTTTGTTGTGGTAATTCTGTATTCACTTTCAGTACTTGTTTACAATTTGCTTTATCAAAGGGACGTCATTATAGATGAAGATGCTATAATATTTAGAAACAGGTTCAACAGCAAGCGACTCTTATTTCAGGACATCGAAAGGATAACAGTAGGTGGTCCAAAAAGGGTAAGGGTAAGAGGGAGCTTCAAGGTAATCAAGTTAAGACTCAAGAAGCATTACAGAGTCTTGAGAATAAATCCTGTCCATTTTCAGAATGAATCAGATATGATAAATGTATTTCAGGAATTAAGTCAGAGGATCTCGCAAAATGTTTAAGAGTGTAAAGAAAATACACATGGTTGGGATAGGTGGAATTGGTATGAGCGGTATTGCAGAGATTCTCCTCGATCTCGGCTTTGAAGTAAGCGGATCGGATCAGCAGTTGAGTGAAACTACAAAACGTCTCGAACAATTGGGTGCCAGAGTTTACAAAGGGCATTCTGCGAGCAACTTAGATGAAGCTGACGTAGTGGTTTATTCATCGGCTGTTCATCCCGACAATCCAGAGATAGTTTCGGCAGCTGAAAGAAAAATACCAATCATCCGTCGCGCAGAAATGCTGGCGGAGCTTATGCGCACCAAGTATGGGATTGCAATTGCTGGAACGCACGGGAAGACAACGACGACGAGCATGACAAGCCTTGTGTTGATGGAAGGTGGGTTGGACCCGACAGTAATTGTTGGAGGGAAGTTATCTAGTTTCGGCGGAACAAATGCAAGGCTTGGACATGGAGAGTTTATAGTTGTCGAAGCTGACGAATTCGACCGTTCATTTTTACGATTGACCCCAACAATTGCAGCAATTACAACTTTAGAGAGGGAACATCTGGACATTTACACAGATCTTGAGGACATAAAGCGCGCATTTGTCGAGTTTGCAAACAAAGTTCCATTTTATGGGTTTGTCATTCTCTGTTTAGACGAACCATCGATTCAGGAAATTATTCCAGAAATAAGAAAGAAGATTATTACATACGGTTTGAATGCTCAATCTGATTTGCGTGCATCAGGAATATCATTCGATGCCAAAAGAACCAGCTACCGTTTGTCATACAAAGGCAAAGACATGGGGATTATAAATCTAAATGTGCCAGGTCTCCATAACATAAAGAACTCAATGGCTGCAATTGGGATTGGACTCGAGCTCGGCATAGATTTCGAAAAAGTAAAAAAAGCAATCGAGTCATTTAGTGGAGTTTACAGAAGATTGGAAATAAAGGGGGAAGTCGACGGCATTATGGTCATTGACGATTACGCCCATCACCCTACAGAAGTGCAAGCTTCGCTTTCAGCTCTCAAGAGTGGATGGCAAGACAGGAGGGTAATTGCTGTTTTTCAGCCTCACCTTTATTCTCGCACAAAAGATTTTCACGAAGAGTTTGGACGAAGCTTCTTTAATGCAGATATACTGATTGTCACTGAAATTTATCCTGCACGTGAAGAACCAATCCAGGGAGTGAGCGGTGAACTAATCATAAACGATGCTCGATCGTTCGGACATCGAGAAGCATATTTTGTCCCCGATAAGACTTCAATCCCTGAATTCTTATCGAAAATTGTAAAATCAGGGGACATAGTAATAACCATGGGAGCTGGAGATATTTCAAAATATGGCGAGGAGTTTTTATCGAAATTGCAAACCAGGTCTTCAGGGAAATTGAAGAATGAAGTTGTCATGCGCTTTGTAAAGAGGAAGAGATGAAATTGGACAGAGTATACCTGAACTTCACAATTGCTCTTTCTGCCGTTGCTGCTCTTTATTTAATCTCAGGCAACTGGAAGCATCAGCTAATACTGGACAGGATTTTTGTCAAAGGAGACCAAATATTGACAGGAGATGAAATAAAATCGCTTGCTGGTGTAGATTCAGGTGCTTTACTATTCAAGATAAGTTTAGCAAGTGTGCGCGATCGGATTGAAAAAAACCCCTATATAAAGCGTGCAGTTGTAGTCAGGGAACTCCCGTATTATTTAAAGATAAATGTCAAAGAGCGTATCCCAGTGGCACTTATAGCAGCAATTCAAGGTACACATGATACAAGCGATGCTGCTATGTTTTCAGTCGACAAAGAAGGAATTATTTTACCTGTTCCATTAAAGAGAAAAGTAAATTTGCCATTGATAACGAATGTCAATCAAACAATAGCAGTAGGCGATACTGCAAAGGGAATGCTAAAAGAAGCAATTCAATTAATAAACGATGCAGTAGATTTAGCTGGTGAAACAGGGATAAACGTTCTGGCAAACATATCGGAAATTAGACTGTCCAATGATGGTTTGATATTATACACAACAGCACCGTCATTTGAGGTAATTGTAGGAAAAGGCGACTTTCACCGAAAGCTGGTTTATTTGCAAAATTTTATAAGTCAGGTTACATCCAAAAGTGGATTCGCCTGCAGGTATGTCGACCTCCGGTTTGACGGTCAGGTGGTCGTTAGAGAACTAAGTAAAAAGAGTTTAGCAGAGGTCAGGAAATGAACAAAATAATTGTAGCGCTGGACATAGGGACGACGAAAGTCTGTGCGCTTGTAGTCGAGTCAGACCGCAACGGTCGAATGAATGTTCTCGGAATAGGTACCAGCAAGTCTGGTGGAGTCAGCCGTGGGGTTGTTGCAAATATCGACCGCACTGTCAAGTCAATACAGGAAGCGGTAGCTATTGCAGAGTCCAAAGCAGGTACTAAAATCAAGGGTGCGATTGTCGGCATTGCTGGTGAGCATATCGAGAGTTTCAAGACCAACAGCATCATTACAATTAGCAACCCCGAGCACGAGATTACAGAAGACGACATAGACCGACTCATTGAAGATGCAAAGAGAGTTCACCTATCCCGTGACAGGCAAATTATCCACATCATACCGCAAGAGTTTACTATAGATGGACAAACCGTTACACACGATCCAATCGGAATGTCTGGTGTGCGTGTCGAAGGATCTATGCACATTGTCACTGGACTGATTACCGCTGCGCAGAACATATATAAATGTGTCGATAGAGCTGGATTGAAAGTGCAGGATTTAGTTCTCCAGCCTTTAGCCTCGAGCTATTCTGTCTTGACAGATGAAGAAAAGGAAGTAGGTGTAGCTTTACTTGATATTGGTGGTGGAACGACAGACCTTGCGGTCTTTGAAGACAGGACAATTCGTCACACAGCTGTCATCCCAATTGCAGGAGATCATGTAACTACAGACATAAGAAAAGGGCTTGGTATATTGACAGATCAAGCTGAAGAGTTAAAAGTGAACCATGGCTATGCAATGGTATCAGAGGTAATGGACGATGAACCAATTACAATACCAGGGATATCAGGGAGGAAACCAATACAGATCAACAAGCGATTACTTGCACAAATCATTCAGCCAAGGGTAGAGGAGCTCCTCGAAATAGTTGCAATGGAGATAAAACACAGCGGTTCCTCCCGCCATTTGTCTGCCGGTATAGTCCTCACAGGTGGAGGCGCTCTTCTAAAAGGAATGCCAGAGCTTGTGGAGCATGTTCTGGGTGTGTCCGCAAAGATAGGCATTCCCCAGACATTCGATGGTGGATTTGCTCGTGAAATTGAAAATCCAATATATGCAACAGCAGTTGGACTGGTTTTGTACGGGCTTCATCCCGGAATGGGGAAGTCGACAATAACCCAGGATGATGCTTTTGCACAGGTTCCCAAACCCACTGTAAAGCAGGAAACATTGTTTGGAGATGATATAGTCATTCATCCTCAAGACAATCAAACAGTTAAAGAGCCCAATAAGAACAAAAAAAGTTTTTTGCAATCGTTTATACAATCAGTAAAGCGATTTATAAACAGGAATATTGACAATGTATAAAAAACAAACATCATACGACAATAAAAAGGAGGCACAAGACCGTGTTTGAACTTGATTCTGAAAAGCAGGGCCCACGAATTCGAGTAGTGGGGATAGGCGGATGCGGTGGCAATGCGATTAACAGCATCGCTCGTCGTGGTATTCAAGGTGTAGACCTGATTGCGGTAAACACAGACTTGCAGGATCTGGAACGTAACGCTGCAGCCATGAAGATTCAAATTGGAAAAAATACCACGAGGGGACTTGGAGCAGGTTCAAATCCTGATATTGGGAGACGAGCAGCTCTTGAGGCTCGCGAAGAGTTGTATCGTGCTCTTAAGGACAGCGACATGGTTTTCTTGACCTGTGGAATGGGGGGAGGTACTGGAACAGGCGCGGCGCCAGTAGTGGCAAGTATTTTAAAAGGAACGGACCGCGATGATGTTGCAAAAAAAGAATCCGACACTGATTCCTCACCGCTTGTTGTTGCTGTGGTAACAAAGCCTTTCAACACAGAAGGAAAAGATAGACTGCGGCATGCCGAAGCGGGGATAGAGGAGCTAAAAAAACATGTAGATGCACTCATAGTCATCCCGAACGATAAACTTCTCCTCATATCTGACAAGAACACGAACTACATGACCGCCTTTCAAAAAATATATGATGTGCTATATGATGCAATTCGCGGAATATCGGAAATCATTACAAAGCCAGGTTTTGTAAATGTCGACTTTGCAGATGTCAAGGCTGTATTATCTGGACGCGGAGATGCTATTATTGGAACAGGAATTGCAAGTGGTGAAAAGCGCGCTGTCGAGGCAGCGAGTGCAGCAATTTCCAATCCTCTCCTCGAAGAAGTCTCTCTGGAGAGGGTCGAAGGAATACTTGTCAGCATAACCGCAGGCGCTTCATTTGGACTTCATGAGTTCGATGAAATCGTCAAGACCGTTCGGAGCGTGGCAAAGAATGGCGATGATGAGAGCAAGATAATTGTTGGAGTTTCAATTGATGAGAAAATGGAAAAGGAGGTTGGTGTGACTGTTATAGCTGCAGGATTAAACAACCATCGACCAACCACCCCTCCTCCTTCGCCCACACAGGATCCAAGGAAGAAGATTCTCACGAAGAATGAAGATGAAACATCATGGAAACCAAGAGACTGGAATGTTTTTCAAGAGCCGACAATCTGGAGAAAAGGAGTCCAAATTCATGTAAATCGGCTTGAAGACGCTAGTGTAGAAAATGATGACAAGGTAGGAGAAAAGCCACCTGAAAAGCCGGCTTTCCTAAGAAAAGTAATGGATTAACAAACAATTAGATTGGAAAAATGACATGGAAGCTTTAAACTCTGTTATCGAAATAAGGAAGCTATTTGCGATGGAGAAGCGAGAACTCAATATCATGCTAATTGAGGACGACCCGGACATACCAAAACTCACCCGCCTTTACCTAAAACCTTACAAGGATGCAGAATTCAATTTAATCTGGGTCGAATCTGGCGAAGATGCAATGAGGTTCCTGGATGATAGTCAAAACCTCGACATCATACTTGTAGATTATCAGCTTCCTGGAATGAATGGCCTCGAAGCCACCAGGATGATTCGTGAAAGGGGACTTCGTATTCCAATAGTCTTCCTGACGAACGCAATTGATTTCAAGTTGGCTGTTGAAGCTATGAAATTAGATGTGGAGGACTACCTCCTTAAAGAGGAAGCTATATCATCGATCCTCCCGAGTATTATTTTAAACGTAGTCGAGCGTGTCAAGCTTCGGGAGAAGTTGGCTGATGCCGAAGTAAATAAGCTCGCTCAGAGAGAGAGGATAGAAGGTATAAAGAGCCTGATAGTTACAATTTCTCATGAACTGAACAATCCCCTTGCTGCCCTCAAACTTTCGCTCAATGTGCTGGAGCGCAAGCAGGTGCCGCCGGACATACAGAGCTATATCAACATTATGAAGGACAACGCAGAGAGGATCGAATCAGTGGTTGCAAAATTAAAGGAACTGAAGACTGAGAAGATCACCTCATATATTGGAAACATCAAGATGATAGATTTGTCCCAGCAGTCTGAATGAACGACAAGACTCTTATACTGGTTGTTGACGACGAGAGAAGCGTAACAGAGTTATTGAAGGCACAGCTCGAGGAGGTCGGATTTTCGGTCGACGTTGCAAATGATGGAGCGGCCGGAATGAACAAAATTCAAAGTAAGAGATACGACATAATCCTCCTCGACCTGAAGATGCCGCGCATAGATGGGATAGAAGTGCTAAAGTATGCAAAAGGTGTACAGCCCGATGTTCAGGTCATTATTTTGACAGGGTATGGGGACATAAAGACTGCGGTCGACACGATAAAGTTAGGGGCATTCGACTTCATTCCAAAGCCTTATAACTTCGACGAGTTGCTCGTTGCTATGAAGAACGCTCTTCACGTCAGGCGTCTCCTCATCGACAATCGCGTTATGAGAATGCAGATCGGGGAAGGGAAGTACGAGATCATTGGAAACAGTCCAGCATTACAGGGGGTTATAGATCTTGCACTAAAGGTTGCAGACAGCGATGCTTCAGTTCTAATTACTGGACCAAGTGGTTCAGGTAAGGAACTAATTGCTCATCTTATTCACGAGAACAGTCCTCGGAAGAAAAATCCATTTGTTGCCCTGAACTGTGCTTCGATACCGGACACACTCTTAGAAAGTGAACTTTTTGGGCACGAGAAAGGTGCGTTTACTGATGCTCATACACTCAAGCAGGGCTTAGCAGAAGTTGCAGATGGTGGTACACTCTTCCTCGACGAGGTTGGAGACATTAGTTACACTGTTCAGCCAAAGCTCTTGAGGTTCATAGAAACGGGGACGTTTCGAAGAGTAGGTGGGACAAACGAACTGAGTGTGGATGTCAGGATCATATCTGCTACAAACAAAGACATACAAAAAGAGGTTGATGAAGGGAGATTCCGTGAAGATCTTCTTTACAGATTGAATGTTGTTCATTTAGAAGTCCCTCCATTGAATCAGCGAAAAGAAGATATACCTCTTCTAGTGGAACACTTTTTAAAGAAAAGGAGAAGAGGAAAAATTTCAAAGCGGATGTCAGAAGAAGCAATGAAGATATTGATGGAATATGA
>Ga0207433_10006539_pt1 | contig 20087 bp, 12 predicted proteins | sample YelNatPaOPGAMG01_FD_187559 | JGI IMG/M metagenome (GOLD analysis project Ga0207433, IMG submission 187559) | Hot spring thermophilic microbial communities from Obsidian Pool, Yellowstone National Park, USA - OP-RAMG-01 (SPAdes) (version 3) | ecosystem: Environmental > Aquatic > Thermal springs... | reverse complement strand
CTCATTTGCAATGAATCTAATTTTTGCTTCCACTTATGCAAAAGGTCAAAGATAAACATTCTTAAAATCATCCTGTGCATAAAGCCTCCTTGATTTGCAAGAAATTTTTGTGGTTATTAAAAAGAAACAAAAATGCCCAAGAAAGTTTTTGACTCTCTTTTTGATTGAAGTTAACCATCTTAAACCTCTCAACTAATGATAAATTATATTTATAAAATTCCATCTATCAATAGGCAAGTGAAAAACGATTCCTGCAAATCCGCCACACAGTATGGCGGATGATACTGCGAGAATAGCGATACTGCAATTCCTTTAAGCGAAGCAATCTTGCAATTATTTATCGGCTCCCCCTCAGTCCAGTGCTCATTTTGCAACATTTTTCAAGCAGGCTAAAAAGCGTTGCAAAACAAAGATACAGAGATTGCAGATAATTTGTAGAATGCGATAAATTTCTGTCATCAAAAAACTCGGGCTTTAATTTCAAAAGTCAACATAATTCACCCTGTCTGAAAAGTGTTGACTTTTGAAAAATGACTTATATTTGATTATGGATAAAAAATTCGTCTTCCCCCTCTTTACCCCTCTTTTAAAAATCGTCTTTCGTAATACGGTTTCGCAGCCCGCCATTTGCCATCCGCCAAGAAGTGTGGCGGACCAAATTCCAAATAATATTAAAATTCCAATCTCCAAACTTTATTGCAATTTTCCGTCTATTTTTTACCATTTAACGGTTCACGGTAAACGTTTCGCCTCTTTACCCCTCTTTTCCCCTGTTTAGCCTTTCTTGTCGCCCTTTAGCCCTCTTTAGCCTTTTAAGAACTCTTGATAACCCAAGAATTTTAATTATAATCTTAAATGAATAGAATTACCGGTGATTCTCAAACAAAGGAGTAACAGATGAAAAACTTTACTAATACTATTTTGATTATCTTATTTACCGGTTCTATCCTTTTTTCTGCTAATACCGATATTGAAACAGTTCTAAAAAATGTAGCCAATAGAGTAAATATTCCTGTATCAGATTTGAAGATTGAAGAAGATGACCTTAATTTCTATGGATATGGTAAATTCCGCACAAAGTTATTTGACCTTTTCATCAGTAACCCGCTAAAGATTGATCCCTATATTAGAACCCTGTCAAAGACCATCTTGAACAATGCTGATTCACTTTGGGCAATAAGTTATTTTCCCTGGGCAAGGATTGATGAGGGTGTGAGAAGGGGATTGATTGAACGCCCAGATGAAACTTTGATGAATTCTCTACCAAAGGGTGATGAATTAAACCAGAAATTATTTGAACTATTGCAAAGTCCATACAATGCAGATACCACAGGAATTTCTGAATTGCCAGAAGCAATCAGGATGGGAATTTTCCTTATCCTGACAGGAATAAAAAATTCCATTGAATTAATACAAAAAGGAATCGTAGGTTTGTCGGTGAGTGATTCAAAAATTATTGTTCAACAGATCACTGAATCAGGTGAAGATGGATTATCCAATTCCCATATTGAAAGTTTGATTGAGCGGGTTGATTTCAAGGCAATCGCTGCGGGTGCTATGGATTTATCTTATGTTTTACAACCTGCAATTGATTTGATGAGGGGTGAAAGTTTAGAAAAAACTATTAAATTAAATACAAATTATGGTTTTATTGTCCTGGGCTCCAAAGGAAACGATAAATATGAGCCCCTCCCCTATCTTTTGATACTTGATTTTGGCGGTGATGATACATATCTCTCAGGTGGAATATCTGACAAACAACATCCAGTTTCCATTATCATAGACTATTCGGGAAATGATTATTATAAGGGTGAGATTGGCTGTGGAACAGGTATTGGAGGCATTGGATTTGTAATTGACCTTGAAGGAAATGATAATTATTCCGCAGAAAAGATCGGTTTGGGGACAGGGATATTTGGACAGGGTATCATTTTGGACGTTGATGGGGATGATGAATATACTACTGAGATATATGGCATAGGTGCTGGGCTATTTGGAACGGGTGTTATTTCGGATTTATGCGGCAATGACAAATATATCGGATTTCAGGGATGCCAGGGATTTGGATTTGTTAAAGGTTGTGGTCTGCTCATTGACAAAGAAGGGAATGATACATATATTGCCCGTGATGATACTATTAGATATCCATCTGCCCAGAGCCCTGATCACAATGCAAGCCTTGCCCAGGGTATGGGATTCGGGATAAGGGCAGATTATACTGATGGGCATTCATTGGCTGGTGGTGTAGGGATGTTGATTGATGGGAATGGAAACGATACATACTCTTGTGGTGTTTTTGGTCAGGGTTGTGCATACTGGTTTGGCGCAGGATTTTTGATAGATTATGAAGGTAATGATACATATAACGGGGTCTGGTATGTTCAGGGTGCAGGTGCACACTTTGCCCTCGGGGTCTTGATTGATTCTGCAGGCAGCGATATCTATAATGCAACGTATAATATGGCACAGGGTGCAGGACACGATTTTACACTTGGGGTCCTTTTTGATTACGGGGGCAATGATTTACATAATGCCCTGAATTTAAGCCTTGGCTCAGGGAATGCCAATGGGATGGGATTATTCATTGACCTTTCTGGTGACGACACATATCACACCCATTCCGGTATTACACTTGGCCGGGCAAATACTGCATCACGGGGGAGTTTGAGGGATTATATAAAGACGCTCGGCATCTTCATTGATGGTGCAGGAAAGGATACTTATTCGGAAATTGGAGCAAATAAAAAAATCTGGCGTCAGAAACCTCCTTTAGAACCTCAATTGGAGACAGAATGGTGTATTGGTGTAGATTTTTAGTAACTCGTTTCTATTTGGTAAACCTTAATGTATTCAACAATAAATCCTTATTTTCGTTTAATCTCCTCACTGCGTAATCACCAATGAGTTGTAATGCCCGCAATGTTGGATATGCCTCTTTTTCATTGACATTTTTCAAAAAGAATATACTGATAAATCTAAATAAAGATGTTCCAAGAAAGAGAATGTGGAAATTAACAAAGGTCTGAGCCAGTAATTCAAATCTGAAGTTTTCAAGTTTCTGGGCAATAAAACCGCCTAAGATTGAGGAGAGAAATCCACATATCCCGGTAATTGTAGAAAATACTGCAAAATAGGATTCTTTCAATTCCTTCTCTTCAGTCAAACTCAAAAGGATATTAAAAAGACTAAGGTTTATACCACACCAGAAAAGTCCGCTTAAGAATGCATCAATCCATATTGGAAGGATAAAATCAGGCCTGGCAAAGAGCCAAATGATTGGTAAAAATGTGATTCCCACAAAGTTTATTGCCAGTATTGGCTTTGATTTTACCCGGTCAATCAATCTCCCCCAGAAGACCTGAAAGACCAAACTTGCAATACCCGCGATGACGCCATATATAGCAATCTTTGAATATGCCATTTTTAGGTTTTTTATCATATGAACAACCCAGAATGGTGCGGCAATTCCTGCAAAGAGATACCAGAATGATACAAACTTTATAAGGGAAAGAAAATTATCATCTTTCAAGGGTTTTAAAAATACATCTTTAAAACCGATTGATTTCTTTTCAAAACTGGGTTCAGGCTGGAATGAAAGTGTAATACCTGCAAGAACCGCGAAAAAGACTGCGACGGAAAATATAATGGTGAATGCCTGGTTTGGTGAATAAATATCCAGGATTTTACCACCGAGGTAATTCACAATCATACCAACGCCGCTGATAATGGTATTCCTCACACCAAAATACTTACCACGCTCTTCTTTGGGTATAAGATCACTCATCCAGGATAACCAGAGATTCCCTGAAAAGTTTAAAAGGAGATTAAAAAAGAATATAATAACGAAAAAGAAACCGATACTGATACGAATATTAAATATAAGTCCGATGACAAAGAAGATAAAAAGGCTCCTTCCGAGCAAAGCAGTAAGTAAACAAGGGGTCTTCCTTTTCCCAATTATATTTGCAATATAGGCAGAAAAAAAACCAGCACCTGCAAGGAGAGAGGGGATTGCAGTGAGAATCCCCATCTGGAATGGATTCGCTTTCAAAAATAATGCAAATGAGGTAAGAAACATTCCACCGGTCAATGTAATATGAAACTGGGCAAAAACTCCTTCAATGATTGATATGCGTTTACCGGATTGATTATTTGTCATAACATTTATTTGACAAATTATTCAAACAAGTTCATAAACTACTACTTCTTCCTCTTTTCCCTTTACCTTTACTCTGCCCAATTCACGAAAATGGAGTTCAATTGTTGGATGAGGAGAGACCATCTTATAAGTATTTTCACCAATAATAATATTTACGCCAAATTCCTTTGTTAGCCCTTCAAGCCTTGATGCCAGATTGACTGCATCGCCGATCACGGTATATTCCATCCTCATCGGGGAACCAAAATTTCCACTTACAACCTCTCCAGAATTTATCCCCACACCAATCTCAAATCCCAGTTCTCGTGCCTTTGCAACCATCTCCCGTGCACACAAACACGCATTCAGTGCAGAATTCTTTAAAACCACTGGATGACCGAATACAGCCATAACACAATCACCGATAAATTTATCTATCCTGCCCTGGTATTTGAAAACGATCATCACCATCTCAGTAAGGAATCTATTCAATGAGTTTGAGACTAATTCCGGAGCAGACTTCTCTGTATATGGTGTAAAATTCCGAATATCGGCAAATAGTATTGTGCAGAAAACCTTCTCACCACCAAGTTTTGGCGGCTCTTTAATAATTTTCTCTACCAGTTCTCTTGAGTAATAACGTGAAAATATTGATTTTAAACGGCGTTTTTCCCTTTCTTCAAATCGGTAACGATAAATGAGTGAGACAATTATCGTCAGAATAAATGAATAATAAGGTCGGATAATGCCAAATTCAATACGCCGGGTGAAGAATATAATTGAAAGAACAAGGATTATTAAGAAACTTAAAAAGTAAATTGTAATATAAATTCGTGGTTTTGAACATATTGTAAAAATGGAGATCAAAAGTGAAACGAAAAATGTCATAAGAAGAATGTAATAATACGGTAACTCATTAATCACCAGACCATTTATGAAATCATTCACCAGGTTTGCCTGAATCAATATTCCCGGGAAATGTCGGGCGAAAGGGACAGAATGGTAATCAAATAAGCCCGGCGCAGAACCACCAATGAGGACAATCTTATTTAAAAAATATTCTGCTGGCACACGCTGGAGATATACATCACAAAAAGGAATCCTTCGGAATGAATTATAACCGAGGTAATAAACCAAAAATCTATTCTTCCTTAGATTATAACCAAGTTTCTTCGCAATCTGGTATGCGAATGTTGGTTTATTGTTGATAATCTTATAACCGTTTCGCACAATACCATCATCATCTGGGAGTATCTCTCCGATGCCGGTCTCACATAGGCCTCCAAATATAGGTTCTCTCTCAAACGAAGAGACGAGTATTATATTTTTACTCCTTAAAATTGCACGTGCAAGGATGGAATCAAAATCTGGTTTATCATAATACTTTCGGGCATACACCGGCAGGGTATCTGGTTCACCAAAGAATACATCAATTCCAATGACTCGGGCATTATTTAGATACTCTATAACCTCAGCAAAATATGCCCTGGGCCAATTTTGATAACGGCCGAGTTTATTTAAACTTAATTCATCTATATCTACAATTAAAACATCTTCCACACTTTTCTGGGTAAGCGACAATCGGTATTTCAAATCGTAAACCTTATTTTCAAAAGGTAGATAAAATGGTTTGTAAAGACAGATAATATTTAAAATAAGGACGATAAAGATTGATATTAAAACTCCCTTAATAAACCAGTCTCTCATTTAATTTGTTTCTCAAATGACTTAATAAAGACCTCTACGAGTTCAGGGTCAAACTGGGTCCTCCGGTTCCTTTTTATCTCTTCAAGGGCAACCTTTATTTCCATTCTTGGGCGGTATGGGCGGTCCGAGGTCATCGCATCAAAGGAATCCGCGATTGCAATTATCCTTGCACCAAGTGGAATCTTCTTTCCCTTTAAACCAAGGGGATAACCGGTTCCGTCATACCTTTCATGATGATGGAGTATGTTGGGCACAATGTCTTTAAGTTTTTTTATGGGTTCAACTATTTCTGCCCCAAATTCAGGATGGCGTTTCATATAGGAATATTCCTCGTCGTTTAAAAGACCGGGTTTTGAAAGGATCCGGTCAGGGATACCAATCTTTCCCACATCATGTAGGACCGCTGAAAGTTCAAGCCCTTTTAATGATTCTTTATCCATCTCAATCCCTTCTCCAATCAGTAATGCATATTCAACAACCCGGGCAGAATGTCCCTTTGTATAAGGATCCTTTGCATCTATCGCTTCAACAATCGCCCTTATTGATGATAAAAAAAGTTCATCAAGTTCTCTATAAAGTGAGGCATTCTCAATAGCAATTGCCATTTGATTGGCAAGTGCTGAATACATCTCAAGGTCGGTCTTTGTGAATGGCTTATTCCCCTTTTTATTCAATACCTCAGCAACCCCTATTATCCTCCCCTTGACCATAAGGGGAACTGCAAGGATTGAACGGGTTACAAATTTTGTCTTCTTATCAACTCCACTGAACCAGCGGGGGTCCTTTGTCACATCGGGAACGAGCAATGGTTTCTTATGCTGTGCAACCCAGCCCACGATCCCTTTACCCATTGGAATACGGATTTCTTTTACTTCTTTTCCCTTTTCTCCCCGTGCAGTAATAAAATATAGTTCATTCTTCTCTTCATCAATCCTGAAGACACTTGATGCCTCTGCATCCATCAACTCTTCTGCCTTCTGAAGGATGATATTTAGAAGGGCATCAATATCCAGAGTAGAAGAAAATAAAAGTGAGGCATCAATCAGGGCTTCAAGATTCCTTATCTTCTTCTTAAGTTCAGATACCTTTGATTTCATAGTACCTTGACCCTGCACCAAATTTTTCGCCAAAATAGAGCTGAACCTGGGAATCAATATCCGGCCTTAATTTATCAATGTAGTCCTTTGCCATATCATAAGAAGCCTGGTCAATCGCAACCGGGTCAAAACCTGCAATAATCCCGATATCCGGGCAGATCGGTGGCTCTGATGTATGGAGACAATCACAATCTCGCGCGATATTCGTCAAAAAGTTTAGATAAAAAATCTTCTTCCCTTTTATTAGATTCGCAGCATACTGGGCAATACCTTTCTGGACTTCATCGGATGCTGCACTCCAGGAAAATTTTATTGCCCGCTGGGGGCATATTGACATACAACCTGCACATCCTGAACATTTGTTCTGATTTATCACCACATAATTTTTTTCTTTTTCAATGGCATTGAAAGCACAATAATTATAGCATTTCAGGCAGAAATTGCACTTCTCTTTATCAATATATGGGTGGGAGCCGGAATGAAGATTCAATTTTCCCCCTTTTGATGCACATCCCATACCAAGATTCTTAAGCGAAGCACCAAAGCCTGTCAAAAGATGACCTTTAAAATGGCTGATACAAAAAATTGTATCTATATTTTTAAAAATTTTCGCAATCTTGCACCCATTTATTTCAATATAATCATCTCCAAAAATTCCATCGCCAATAATGATCGGTGCGAAGTCAAAACCATGTTCACGGGCAAGTTCAATATGGGTATCTCCTTTGAATCTCCTGCCTGAATAAAGGGTTGTTGTATCGGTTAAAAACGGTCGGGCACCAAGTCTCCTTATCAAATCTATAACCTTGCGGACATAAATCGGATTCACATAATTTATGTTACCATCCTCGCCAAAATGGGTCTTGACCGCAATCATAGAGTCTTTCTCAACAGTCTTCAGACCTCCTGAAGCCTCAATAAGTCTTTCAAACATCTTAAGAAAACTTTCTTTATATTTCTTTTGCAAATCCAGAAAATATAGTCTCTGCATAAATAGATAATATCCAGTTTAGAAAAAAATGCAAGGGGCTATTACCTTTGGTAAAATTATTTTACATATATGAATTTATAGAAACGACTACTTTTTTGAGAATCCAGACGGATAAAGTAAATGCCTGATTTTACATCTCCTGGTAATAGAATTTCATTCTTGCCCCTTTCTATAATACCTTTAAAAACATCAAATTTTCTCCCCACTACTGAATAGGCGGAGATGTTACAATCTTGTTTCTCTTGAGAAACAATAAATATTTTATTCCCGAGAGAACTAAACAATAAAGGGGATGCATCAAGATTATTATTTTCAGGAGTATGGGCAGATTCACGCACATAAATTGGAAATCTGTATAAGGCAGAATAATGGGGTGATTTATAAACCTGGCAGAGTATTTGATAATTACCCGTTTGAGAATAAACAAAATTTCCTGATGAGGTATAGAGCGTATCACCGGTGCGGAAGATCCATCTCACGGTAGAACCCCGCCACTCGGGGTGATTAATTGAATCAATAGCACAACTGAACCAGAATGGTGTATTCACAACAACAGTCTCGGACTGAACCTGTACCTGAACAATGGGAATCATTGACACATAGGTGACTGGTGCTGAAAGATAAATAACATAGGTTTCAATTCCTTTATCGTAAACCTTTACCACACGATAACCACAGGAATTGATATTGGTCTCACAGGTAGGGAGGCTGGTCATCAAAAGTGTTGGTCCATAAAAGTTGAGCAGGTCATAATGGAGATGACCAGTGAAGACCGCAGAGATATTATAATCACGGAGATATTTCAGGATGGTATCCCTCCTTGGCCGGTCAACATTGTTAGGACTATTTGCCTCAGATGGTGAGGAAACATAAAGGGGAAAATGGAAGAAGAGAAAGATATGATGGTATAGAGAATCCTGGGATGAAATCAAAGTTGCCCTCAAGAAACTATCCTGTTCAAGTGAATAAGGATAACATTGGTGCCCTGAATATGTATCAAGAAGTGTTGAGTTCAATGAAATGAATAAACAGGAGTCATACTGGAATGAGTAATAATCCATTCCCCAAAAATTGCGATAAAGAGAGAGACGGGCAGGTTTCCAGCAGGTATCACTTGCGTAACCAATATCATGATTTCCCGGTGTAAAAAATTTTGGTATTGATAAAATATCAAAAAGGCTATCACATATCTGCCACTGCTGGAGTAAATTATTTTGATTATTCTGGTCCTCAGCCATATCACCAGAGACGATTATGAATAAAGGTTGAGGGTTCATAGACATAATCTGGTGGACTGCAATTGAGCAATACGGCACTGTATAGGAATTTCTGCCTATCTGGGGGTCAGAATAGTGGATGAAGTAAAATGGTGTAAAGCTAATTAGTAATAGAATCATCAATGTATCACGACTTTCTTTTCGGCATTTTTTTCAGGATTCTCAAGTTTAATAAAATAGATTCCTGAAGGAACTATTCTATTGTAAAGGTCTTTCTTATCCCAGTAAATTTTAAACTCACCCCTGCCCTCTACTTTAAAAAGATTCCTCACCAATTTCCCGGAATTATCGTAAATTTTAATCTCGGTTTTACCTCCTGGAGCAACAAACATTATGGACACCAAATCTCCCGCAGGATTTGGATATACTGACAAATCTTTATTTTTAACCTCTTCAGACGGTTTCTCCCCAATACCAACAACAGGTAATATTGTAAAAGGAAAGGGGTTCATTGCAATTGCAGTATCATTCGCAGTGGTTGCAGTAAACCTTATGTAGCAATTATTTGAACCCTGGATATTTGATGGAATACGCCATTGATACCTCCCATTATTCTTCAGATTGCTGGCAATGAGTGTCCAGGGACCATTTGGGCCGGCTGTTGATAACTCAAGTTTTATCTGTGCTGTTCCTGAAGGAACCCCACAGGTCCATCTTATGAACTGGACCGAACCACGATAGAACTTCTGCCTGCCCCTTGGGAATACGGGGAAGACGAATAAATCCTGGGGTGTTGATGACTCTTTATAAAGGCGTGGACGGTTCCTTGAATTCCAGGAGTCTCCCTCGTCACCAACCACAAGAATATCTGGATAACCATTATGGTCTACATCAGCACCAACCCTGAATGCCTGAGGTGTTCCAGGTCCGGGTGTTCTAAATGTTGTATCAAGATTCCATACACCGGCACCATTGCCCCTCCAGATTGTAACAGTGCTATCACCAAATGCGCATAAGTCCATAAAACCATCTAAATTCATATCGCAGAGTTGGGTCAAATCATAAGGACCGGTCGTTGGCAAACCTGTTGAAAATGACTGCCAGTTATTATTCCCCAGCCAGATCCAGACCTCTACCCCACCATTTGAATTACAAAATGCAAAGTCCAAATCACCATCATTATCTACATCACCTAAAGAAGGACCCCTACGACCAACATTGCCGCCAGGGGGTAGGTTCCCATCAGATTGGGTAAACCCACCGGCCCCATTCCCAAGATAGATACTCCCATACTGATGTCCAGAGCAGAAATCAACATATCCATCATTATTTATATCCCCAAACATAAAATCCATCGTTGAATTTCCACCAATAAAACCAAAGGATTGATGCCAAGTACCATCACCATGATTTACAAAAATGTGAATACCATCATCCGCACCAAATGAGTTTCCACCAAGATCTAAATCCCCATCATTGTCAATATCTGCAAAATCAGTGCAGAACATTCCCCAGGAATTCGGGTCACCGATAGAAATCCCATCATCCCAGGGGGTCCAGTTCTGTCCTGTTCCATCGCCGAGTGCAACTTCCATAATGGAGTCGCCAAAATCGGTATTTGAATAATTGTGATGCATACCATAACCAATATCAAGTAACCCATCATTATTGACATCTCCAATTGCAATCCCTCCATAACCAAATTCACCATTCTGGTATACATTCCAAACACCCTGCCCATTCCCAAACCAGACCATAACCCCATGTTCCTGGGTATTGACATAAGGTGAACCATGGTCACCGATGGAGAGGATATCAATGTTGCCATCGTTGTTTATATCAACCATCTCCATCTCAGTCCTGCCGCCTTCCATTGCCGGGGTTTCTAATCCCTGGGATGATTCAATATAACTGAGTGCATAAACAATAGAGTAACAGATAAAGAAGGCAAGCGCAATATAAATCAATCTTTTCATAATTCCTCCTATTACATTTATATTTTATTTAGTTATAACAAAAAGTCAAGAAAAAAATTTTTATACCTCAACTTAAAAAGAAAAATTAGAACAAATCTTGACAGGTGCTTAATTTTAGGTAGAATAAAATATGCAAATATTTGCACTTATAATTGCCCTGATAATATTGATCGGCTCCTGTGCAGTTTTGATTTATATTGCCCGTTTTCTTGACGAAAGCAAGAAAAGAAAACTCACTGGTATTGTATCCCTGTTGTTATGCATCCTTTTTTTGATCTCCCAGATTTCATTCCTTTTATATCCTGAAGAAAGATACAAAAACTTTGGGGGCTTATTTGGTTACTATGCCTCTCGTTTCCTTTTTTCAATAATCGGGCTCTATTTCTTTGTGCTTCCTGGTCTCCTTTTATATTTTACATACCTTTACCTTCTTGAAAAAGAAAAAAAAGATGGCTATCACCTTCTATATCTCATCCCAATTGGGGTTATAATTGACATCGTCCTTGCTCTTTTTCTAAGATTACCTGCATTAAAATGGAGTAGTGGCGGTGTAATTGGCGAGATAATAAAAGAATTTCTTTTAAAATATTTTGGAAACTTAGGAACGTACGTTATTATAATCTTCGGGATATTGATCCTCGCCTTTATGATATTCAAAAAGTTTATAATCATTAAAGAACCAAAAATCAGGGAAGAAAAAAAAATAGAGCAGATTGAACAAAAGGAAATTATAAAACAAGAAACCGAACAGGTGATTACAGAAGAGAAGGAAGAGCAAAGGACAGAACAAAAAATAAAGACGACAAAGAAAAAGAAGGAAATTCCAAGAATTGATTTCAAAACCGAGTTTCTCAATATCCTTGCTGAACCCACAAAGAAGGTGGGGATAGATACCGAAGTTCTTGTCCGCGAGGCGAAGATACTTGAACAGCGCCTCGCGGAATTTGATGTGCAGGGGAAGGTAATAAATTTTGAATCAGGACCGGTCATCACACGATTTGAGTTTGAACCTGCTCCCGGGATTAAGGTGAGCAGAATTGCAAACCTTGATAATGATCTCGCACTGGCATTAAAAGCCACAAAGGTAAGGATTGTTGCACCAATTCCCGGCAAATCAGCAGTCGGTATAGAAGTTCCTAATAAAGAAAGGAGTCTGGTCTATCTTAAAAATTGTTTGCTTGATCCCAATTTTGATAACAACCCATCACCCCTGGCAATCGTCCTTGGTGAAGACATAACTGGTAAACCAGTGAGTGATGACATCTCCACAATGCCTCATATGCTCATTGCAGGGACAACCGGCTCAGGAAAGAGTGTATGTATAAACACAATAATTGTAAGTTTGCTTTATCACACTACTTACCGAGATGTTCGTTTTCTTATGATTGACCCAAAACGACTTGAACTTCCAATGTATAATCCCATACCCCATCTCCTCCGTAAGACAGTCACCGAACCAAAAGATGCTGTTGATGAACTTGAGGCACTCGTTGACATTATGGAATCACGCTATCGTGATTTTGCAAAAGAAAATGTGCGGGATATAGATGGCTATAATGAAAAGATGAGAAAGAAGAATGGGGATATAAAACCTTACATCGTCGTAATAATTGACGAACTTGCTGATTTGATGCTCACCGCACCAAGTGAAATTGAAGAGAATATAACCAGACTTGCGCAGATGTCCAGGGCTGTTGGAATCCATTTGATTCTTGCCACCCAGAGACCGTCAGTTGATGTGATAACAGGATTGATAAAGGCGAATTTCCCCTGTAGGATTGCATTCCAGGTTGCATCAAAAACCGACTCCCGAACTATTCTTGATATGAATGGAGCAGAATCACTCCTGGGTAGAGGGGATATGTTATTCCTGCCACCAGGCAAAGGAACACCTATTAGGTTGCACGGGGCATATGTCTCTACTGATGAAGTCTGTGGTATCAGTAGACTTATAGCAAAACAATATTTATTTGAACTCCTGAGGGATATAGAAGAAGATTTAGAAGAAATAGTCACCACCATTCTTGATGAGGAATTATGGACTGTATTTGTTGACCAGGAAGACCCTGCCTTTGAGGAAAAAAAGAAATCTCTGATGAATATATTACCCGAAGAAAAAATTGAGCAAATTATAGAGAACGGCTATTATCCGAAGTTGGGTGAAATTGTAGTAGAAGAAACAATGCCCACTGGAGTAGGTGAAGGCCAGGTAGACCCAATGTTCCCTGAAGCAGCAAGACTTGTTTTTCGACATCAGGTTGCAAGTGTTTCCCTATTACAAAGAAGGCTCAATCTTGGTTATGCAAGGGCAGGCAGGATAATTGACCAACTTGAGGCTGCGGGTATTGTTGAACCATTTCAGGGAAGTAAGTCAAGAAAGGTATTGATACAAAATCAGGATGAATTGGAGGCAATAATTGCCCGCTACCAGTGATATCAGGTGATAAGATTAAAAAACAAATAAATTCCATAAATATACATAAGAAAGAAATAAAATTTTTCCGTAGGGTCTTTTCTGAATAGCGTATATATAACTGTAATGACGGATGCAACCAGAGAGCCGGGTAAAACTTCAGGCAGAAAAATACTCACCAGCAAATAACTCAAACCCAGCAATAAACTATAGGGCAGCCTGCCCATCAAACTTTCTTTTCTATATAAAAGAACAGGCAATGTTATAATACCATTATTTTTATCACCTTCAATATCACTCATATCCTTGGCACTGAAACCAATTGTTATACCAGTGATCAATGCATATATCAATGGTTCAGGAAATTCGTGGAAAGTCTTTTCACCATATATTACACTGTATCCAACTCCAAGGGATAATAATACAGCAATGGAAAGAATGAAAGTTGAAAGGAGAGGGAATCTTTTTAATCGCAGTGGTGGGACTGAATATATGACCCCTAAAAGTAAAAAAGTAAACATAATCAGGAATGCCTGATAATTCAAAATAACCGAGATGATTAATACAAGAACGGAGATAAAAATACCACACATTGAATAATATCTCTTCTCTATCCCTTTGAGCAACGGATTACGTTGTTTAGAGTATATATCTGTCTTGATATCAAAGAAATCGTTTAAAATCTGTAATGCCCAGAATCCCAGACCACAACTCAGAAAAATAAATAAAAGTGCAATTGAATTAAAAAAATTGAATTTATAGAATGCACCCGCTTGATTTCTGGCTAAAATAAAACCCCCTATTCCCAAACCACCATACAATGCAATTCGTTCGGGTCGGATTGAATTGATTAACTGAAAGAAATCTTCTTTGCTATAAAGATATATAGTTAGGAAAAAAAGGACTAAAAAGAATATTGCATATATTGCTGAAAATTTCTGTGTGTCGGAATAAAGAATTCCCCCAGAAGTATAGAGATTTTCAGGCTGATTGCCAGCAATAATGGTTGTAACCCCACCTGAGAATAATATTGCCAGTAGGGTAGAGAAGAACACGAGAATCGCCTTTAGCGTGGTTTTTCTTTTCATGTAGCCGTAAAGGCCTGCAAAAAAACTGATAACAACGATGATAATTCGCGGACCCGCTGATATCCCAATATCCAGTAATGATACAAAAGGATTTAAGAAATGGAGAAAATACTTCTCCAATCTTGATGGATAGGTGATATAACAGCCCCCATACAAAATCACATCTATAACCGGAACAAAAATTATAAGAATTAAACCAATACTTGCAGCCCTTATTACATTTTTGATACTTTCATTAAGTATGAGGGTGATAATAAGTGTGATAAAAAGAAAGGTAGTAATGTAAAACAAAGGAAAATGGACAAAATACATCAAAACTGAACGATAAGAAAATCGTGTATAACCGATGTTGTGCCATCCTTCTAACACTCCTTCAAAGAATATTCTTATAAATATAATGGTGATGATAAGAAATATATAATTAAATATATTATGGCGTTCAAGAGACTGAAAAAAATCACTGGTTTTCATTCCGATTGAGTTTTAAACCGTCTCTACCCTGTTTCTTCCTAATCTTTTTGCTTGATACAGTGCCAAGTCTGCCTTCTGTATCAATTCGCGGGCAGTCTGCGCAGACTGTGGATATGTTGCAACACCGATTGAGATTGTGGTTCCTACCTTACCAAACTTTTTTAAAGTTATATAATGATTTTCAATTGCTGAACGAACCCTTTCACAAACCTTGAGAGCTGCGCTATTGGGAGTTTCAGGAAAGATTATGGCAAATTCTTCACCACCGTAGCGGGCAACAAGGTCAGTATCCCTTACTGTGTTTTTTAATTTTGATGCAATGGAGATTAATAACTGGTCACCCGCAAGGTGTCCATACTTATCATTGAAAGCCTTGAAATGATCAAGATCAATCATTGCCAGACTCACAAACCGTGCATACCCCCTGCCCCTTTTCAATTCATTCTCCAGGATCAAATCAAAGTGTCGGCGATTGGCGATCTTTGTTAGAGAATCAGTGAGCGACATCTCTTTTGTCTCATTATAAAGGCGGGCATTCTCAATGGCAATCGCCGCCTGTGATGCAAATACTGTAAACATTCTGATATCCCGCTCATTAAAGGCATTAAATTTCTCACTCTCTATATCCAGAACTCCGATTACATTTCCCTTCACGATGAGGGGCACTGCTGCTTCAGATTTTATTGTTCTTTTTCCCATTGTATAAAATGGGGTATTTCTAACATCGGGCGTATAATATGGTTTTCCGGTTGCAGCAACAAAACCAGTTATACCTTCTTTTTTAGCAATGCTAATGCGCGCCTTCTTTGATACGTATTCAGGATAGCCACTGGAAGCACGCACATAAAGTTCGTTCGTATCCTTATCTACAAGGAGGATGGCACAATTTTCGTATCCAAAATTTTTTCTTATAACCTCAAGGATACGATTTAATACATCATCAAGTTCCAGGGTTGAAGTCAGTGATTGGGCAATCGTGAATGATGCACTCAACTCACGACTTCGGGCAACTGCTTCTTCATACAATTGAGCATTATTGATTGCAACACTAAGACGATCAGCAATGAGTTCCAAAACTCTAACTGTATCTTCATCAAAGGAATTCAATTCATTGGATTGAATATCAAGGACCCCGATAAGTTTCTTCTTAATTTTTAAAGGAATTGCTACCTCAGACCTTGTTGATGTCTGACCAAAGGATAGGTAACGGGGATCCTTTGAAACATCATTCACAACAATTTTATCCTCTATTTTTGCTGAAGTTCCTACAATCCCCTGTCCCAACTTCAGCCGCAAATCCCTTGGAACCTCATCCTTGAAACCCTTAGACAATTTTTTTAATGCAAGGGTTTCTCCTTCTAAAAGGAATATTGCTACATTGAAATTTCTATTGTATTCAAGTATGGACTCGCTAACACTTTCACATATTTCGTTAATATTCAAACTCTTTGTCAAACGATGGACAATCTTGTTCATCATTTCTAATTCTTTAGCCCGTTTCATCTCTTCTTCAACAAGCCTTGTATTGGCAATAACAACCGCAGTCTTTGCGGCGATATTTGTCAAAAACAACTCGTCTTCCCAGGTATACGCATTCTCTTTTTTATAATCCTGTATTGCCATTACCCCCTCAACATTTCCTTTATAAATCATTGGCACTCCGAGCCAACTATATGCATTCTTTCCATGAGGAGTAATCCCAAGACTTTTACACTTTTTTTGAAGGTCTTTATTTATGAGCAGGGGCTTCTTCGTCTTTATTACATATTCGGTCAGTCCTCCGGATAGGGTCCTTGAAAATGGCTCAATCTCCTTCCCTTCTATCGTATAAATTTCAAATCTAATTTTGTTATGTTTCCTGTTATAGATCGCAATATAGAAATTACTCGTATCCATAACTCTGCTGATTTCTCTATAAATCATCCTTATTACCTTGGTTAAATTGAATGAAGAACCTAATATCCGATCAATCTTTCCCAGTAGTTGAATTCTGTCTTTCTCATCAACCATCTTCATAAATAGATTATATAAAAACAATCAAAAATGTCAAGGGAGATTTATTATCAGCCGCTTTGGAGAATGAACTTTTAAATCTTTTGCTAAGTGGGTAATTTATCTTGGGGTAGACTTCTCCTATCCTATAGAGGGATACAACCTGGGCATTTAATTGAAATCAGGAGGTATTAAAGCAAATTTGAATACACTTAGTGATAAGCCTCTCAAACCCGCCCGGCTTAAAGAAGAAATATCTTAATTCTTCTAAAAATCGCTGAGCAATCTCACCAATACTGCCCAAAGGTTCCTTGATTTCCTTGGTCAAAAGACTACCCTCACCACCCACTTCCCAATCATACGCTAAATAATTGTCCGAACAACACCCTTTCAAACTTTCTCATACTCCTGATACATCTCCGGGGGAAACGCTTACCCAACCACGCAAGTAAATGATACGCCGCCTTTAACTCACAATCCTGAACCCGCACCCACCTTTGACCACCCAATAACTTAAGATGCTTAATGAATTGCTCACTGCGAAGACGCACATCATCTTACATCGCGAATTGAGTTTTAAAACAAACATTAAAAGGCTAACCCATAAAACCATCTGAATCTGGTAAATGCAACTCCCTTTACGGCGTGGGTCAGCACAAGCCTTAAGCCAATCGGTAAACCGGGGAAAGAATAGGACTTGACAAAAATTAAATATTGAGTATAATTAACCATAATTAGTCTTAAGAAAGGAGGTGATAACTGGAGTCATAAAAAGGTGGTGATGGGCTTTGTGGATGTGCCTGGGAACATCCACCGCGGTCTCCGCGATTTTCCTTGGGTCTCTGTGTTTATGAAGAAAGGAGTTTAAAATGAAGAGAAGAATGTTTGGGTTGGTCGCCATTGTAGCGATGATTACCCTTATTGGTTGCGGTGGAGAAAAGGCAAAACTCGCCGCACCAGAAATAATTGGGGTGGTTGCTGATTCCAATTCAGTAACCCTGACCTGGAAAGAAGATACTACGGTCACAAATCATGCAGATTTCCAGGGATATAATGTATACTATTCAACCGATTCAGCATCATTAATGGTTGAAGATGGTGAAGACCTGAATCCAGTAAATACAACAGTAATTACAACCAATACCTTCAAGGTTACTGGTCTAAGTGCAGATTCAATTTACTTCTTCCAAGTAAGGACTGTTAATACTGCAGACAAAGTCGGACCTTACAACGAGAAGGTTCCTGTTGTGCAGATTTCACCAAGGCCTGAGTTCGTCATTGGCAAGATAAAACTGGAACTCTCAGCATCTGGCCAGCCACCATTGAACGAGGATAGTTGTGCATTGAAATTTTCTACCGGTGAGATTCTCAATGAGGTCAACAATGAATTTCCTAATGCAGATGTCTTTGCCGATGCGGTTGATACCGTCACTGCCCAACTCGTGAGTGCCAGTGCCCGTCCTAACGGCAGAAGCACCCTTATTGTAAAACTTGATACCACATATACCTGGGAATCCTGGGACTTCAGTCGTGTCAACTTCGGAACCTCAGACCGTGCAGTGGTTAATAATAACGACCTCCTCCTCTGCAAAACCACAGAAGGGAATTATGTAAAGGTGCTTATAGAAGAAGTCAATCATACACAGGATTACATCAAACTGAAATACGCCTATCAGAACAAGCCGAATTATCCGTATCTCTCACCAGGGCGGTAAGCTAATTAACAAAAAAGGGGCGGCTTTGCCGCCCCTTTTTGTTTGCTCTTTCTATTCATTCTCTAATGCCAACTTACGCATCAGTTCAAGGTGTTTCCTTCTTATCTCTGCTGAAAGGTCTTTTTCTGGCCTTGCTGCAATCTGCTCAATTCCGAACCAGACCTCTTTTGTCTCATAACTGCACCAGAAGAAACCAACTGCATCACCCTTAATATTTCCTTTCTCACCTGGTTTCACCATAGGTCCATTTACTGCCTCTACATTGATTTCGCCATCACCCGAGATAATGGTATCAACATAACCAGGGAATATGCGGCTTGCATTCAGGGTTAGCGATGTTCCTTCAATAATTGTATCAAGATTTAATTCAAAATCTTCCCAGGAGCCAGAGGTATCTCTGTATAAATAGTCAATTCTAACATCCACCCAGTACCAATCAACACCAGTTGCGGATGACCAGGAAATGCTCAGGTTGTTTCCTTTATGGAGCACATAGGTCGTATCCGGGCTTGTAATTCTGAATGTGCCGGGCATTGTGTCGGTTGCCTCACCCTTTCCTTCGCCATAATCAACAAAGAATTTACACTCATCACCATTATCTATATTTGTAATTTTACCATCATATAAAAATTCGGTTGGTGTATACTGGAAAACATCTATCGGTAGAGTATCACCATTTAGTGTTACTACTGGAATGATCTTAAAACCATTGTATTTGTAACCATCTAAATAGGCAGATTTCACGAGAGAATCAGGATTATAGTAATCCCAGTAGAAGGAGACATGGCCCATTATTGAAGCCCTTTCACCACCACCGCAACCGATAAAAAGGAGCACCACCAACGCAAGCACATATGAAAGTTTTTTCATAAAACCTCCTTTTGCACAATTGTATATAGAATTTCCTCTTTGTCAATGGACGATCGCAAACGTTAAGGGGTTTTTCTTTAAAAATCGTCTTTCGTTGGATGGGTTTCACCGCTTGTCAAGAATCGTGGGAGACATCAAGGAACGGAAGTTGGTTATTAGGTGAGGAATTGAGTTTAGAAGTTGGTAATGAGATATTAGTTTAAATCCAACCGCTGTGAAAAGTTATTAAAAGGCGGAATTTACTTTAGCAGTATAGCCTTCTTTCTCACTTCAAATTCTGATGAGTTAAATTTTATAAAATAGACCCCATCTGAAATCTCATTGACGACAAAATTGTGCTTGCCCTTCGCCTTTATTCCGATATCTTTTGAAATCAGTCTACCACAGACATCATAAACAGAGATTTCTATCT
>Ga0207433_10006537_pt1 | contig 20090 bp, 16 predicted proteins | sample YelNatPaOPGAMG01_FD_187559 | JGI IMG/M metagenome (GOLD analysis project Ga0207433, IMG submission 187559) | Hot spring thermophilic microbial communities from Obsidian Pool, Yellowstone National Park, USA - OP-RAMG-01 (SPAdes) (version 3) | ecosystem: Environmental > Aquatic > Thermal springs... | reverse complement strand
TAACAGTTCTCGACGTGGTCGTTATAACTACAGCCTACGATGCCACGCCGGCTGACGCCCGCTGGAATCCGCTGGCAGACCTTGCAGCACCATGGGGCAAAATCAACGTATACGACGCGGTAGTAGTGACAAGAGTATACGGCAAAAACTGGACACCATAACAGCCTAACAATAAAACAAACTCAACAGTGCGCACGCAGTGAGACTAAATGTTGAGGTTGCCCGCTAATGATTGCTAAAAAATCATTACCCATCATCCTCTCAATAATTTTCACAATTTCAATAATAAACGTGGGCGTTTTTTCAAAAGCCGCAACACCATCTGAAGCCGCTGTCAAAGTGGAGCCTGAACGGATTGAACTCGGCAATTCAAAAGGCGACCCGATACCGCCAGGGACTCAATTCAACGTATCCATAAAATCTACGATGTGACCAACCTCTATGGCTTCGACATACAATTCAAATGGGATACAAAATACCTTGAATATGTTAGCCGCTCCGTCCGCGTGCCAAAAGACGACTATCCAGACGGCGTTCTATGGAAACCAATCCTTCCATTTAAAGACGAAGTCAATACTACCGCTGGAACATACTGGATCGCCATAGCATCAATGTGGCCTGCCCCCACATTCAACGGTTCAGGCACCGTGTTCACAATGACATTTAGAGTAAAATATCATCCCGTACAGCCAGAGCCAGACGCAAACATAACACTAGAACTATACTCAACAGAATTGGCAGCCATCGGAGGAAACCCGATACCCCACTACAGACAAAACGAAAGAGTAATATTATATGCGTTACCCGCACCCGTGCAAAAACACGACATAGCAGTGTTAAGCGTTAACCCACTAAAAACAATTGTGGGACAAGGCTACCCCATGAACATAAATGTAACAGTAGCCAACCAAGGCGATTTCACAGAAACCTTCAATGTTACGCTTTATATAAACACAACTGCAGTAGAAACAAAACAAGTCACCCTAACAAGCCTAAACTCCACAACCCTCACCTTCACATGGAATGCTACAGGCTTTGCCAAGGGCAACTATACACTTTGGGCTTATGCCTGGCCAGTTCCAGGCGAAACAGACATAGATGACAACACTTTCATGGATGGCATTGTCACGGTAACTATTCCAGGCGATGTTGATGGGGACTTTGAAGTTAGGCTTGTTGACCTTGTGCATGTAGCAATAGCCTACGGCTCCACCCCAAACCAACAAAACTGGAACCCAAACACAGACATAGACAACAACGGCCAAGTAGGCCTAAGAGACCTAGTCATAGTAGCCATCCACTACGGACAAAAAGACCCATAATGCCTAGTCCTCGCTTTCTTTTACTTCAGGAATTTTTATAAATACAAAATGCCATTAATTAAAATTGAGTTGAAAGATCTCTATGGAAGAGGATGAAGAGCCCTCAAGCATTATTAAAACGAAATTCCTTTGGGTAATAATTTTTTCAGCTATAGCGATAATGGTCTTGCCGCTTATTGTAATATTATGTCTGTTTTTTCTACCCGATTCGCTGAGAATTCCGGTCACTTTCCTAATAATAATTGGCTGGGGTGTAGCAGCAGGCTACAAAGAATGGATCCTTAACAAAAGTAAAGAGGAAGGATAGCGCAAACTTTCCTCCAAATTAAATAGTTTTAAACGTATAAGTGACATGCAACAGTTCTGTCTTTTTCTGTAGAAACTAGTGGGGGGTCTTTTGTTTTACAGATTTCTCCAATGTATTCTGGACATCGGGTGTGGAAGCGACATCCTGAAGGCGGATTTATCGGACTAGGTATTTCGCCTTTTATAACAACTTCAGATCTTAAGATGCTGGGATCTGGAACTGGGACAGCGTTTAATAATGCCTTTGTGTAAGGATGCAGAGGTTCACTTACAACTTTTTCAACGGGACCCATTTCCATAATTTTTCCAAGGTACATTATTGCGATTCTATCACATATATGCCGTGCTAATGCTAAGTCATGTGTAATGTATAAAATTGTTAGTCCATATTTTTCTTTTAAGTCAAACATTAAATTGAGAATTTCCGCCCTAATTGAAACGTCAAGCATTGATACAGGCTCATCCGCCACAATAAATTCTGGACGAGTAATCAAAGCTCTCGCCACCGCTACGCGTTGCCGCTGTCCTCCACTAAGCTCATGGGGAAATCTAAAGAGAAACTCTTCTGGTGGCACCAGTTGGACATCTTCCAGAGCCTTGCAGACGCTTTCCTCGATCTCTTCGGCACTTTTGCCCCCTTGAACTACTAGTGGTTCGGCAACTATGTCTGAGATTATCATTCTCGGGTTAAGCGATTCGTATGGATCTTGAAAGATTATTTGCATCCTTTTCCTAAAAACTTTAAACTGTTTGGGTCTTATATTAGTTATATCTGTATTATCAAAAAGTATCTTGCCGCTAGTAGGCTCAATTAGCTTGACTAGCAACCGTCCGGTTGTTGTTTTACCCGAACCGCTCTCCCCTGCAAGTGCGAAAATTTCACCCTTTTTTATATCAAAGCTTATCCCATCTACGGCATGCACATAGTATTTTTTACCTAAAAGCGTACTAAAAAAGCCAGTTTTTATTGGAAATAATTTCCTTAGATTTTCAACTTTTACAAGTTGCTCTTCACTCATTCTTTTCACCTTACCTTTTGTGGACTAAGTGGCATGCCACCCAATGGTCTTCTCCTACTTGTTCTAGCGTGGGTTGTTCTTTCATACAAGCCTCCATTGCATATTTACATCTTAGGTTAAACCTGCAGCCCTGTGGAGGGGAGAGGAGATTCGGGGGGCTTCCCGGAATTGACGTCATTCTAACTCTTGGCCCTTTTATACTTGGAAAAGCCATCATTAAACCTTGCGTGTAAGGGTGCAAGCTCTCTTTGTAGATTTTAATAATATTGCCATATTCCACGATTCTTCCCGCATACATTATTGCTATTTTGTTACATATTTCGGCTATAAGCGATAAATCGTGACTTATTATGATCAGAGTTAAACCTAACTTGTCCTTTAAATTTCTTAAAAGTTTAAGAATCTGCGCTTGAACTATCACATCTAAAGCTGTTCCAGGCTCATCTGCTATCAAAATTTCTGGGTTGCATGCTAAAGCCATGGCTATTAAAGCGCGTTGCCTCATTCCACCGCTGAATTCAAATGGATAATTGTCTATTCTTGAAGGATCAATGCCAACCATTTCAAATAATTTTGCAGCCCTTTGCCTGGCTTCTTCCTTTGTGGTCTTTTCATGATTAAGTATTGCCTCAACAATTTGATCGCTTACTTTGAATATGGGATTTAAGGCGTTCATTGCTCCTTGAAAAACTATTGATATTTTCTTCCACCTTATTTCTTTCCTCATTTCCTCTTCGCTGAGTTTTGTTAGATCAAAGTTTTTAAAAAGGCATTTTCCTCCGACGATTCTTCCTTCGGGTGGAAGCAGTCTCATTATTGAGAGAGCCACTGTAGTTTTGCCGCATCCCGACTCGCCGGCTAAGCCCAATGCATCACCTTTTTCTAGTTTGAAGCTTATGTCCTCGGCTGCCTTTACATATCCTTGCGGCAATTTGTAATAAGTTGTCAAATCTTGGACGTTTAAAAGAGTGTGATTTGAGGCTGTCATTAAACTTCCCTTGCATTGTGCAGCATTATAATTTTTTTTATTTAAGCTTTTGGGGATAAGCTTTTAATTTCTAATTTAAATATATTTATGGTTATGGAACTGGAATTTGTGAATCGGAATGTTAATCTCCAAATGTTAGTTGAGGAAATTGAGCGTGGCTTTGTTATTGTTAAAGGCTTTAAAATTTTAAGGAAGGAATTCGGGGATGAAAATTTCTTTATGGTTTTTGATTGTCCTTTTATCCCGGGTGTTGTGAGGGTGATTGTTGAGGGTTCTCCGGAAAGGTTTTTAGTTAAATTTTTCTTAAAAGAAGATCGTCTACTCTCTTTAATAAGTTATATTGGGATTCCTTTTGGTACTGGTTATTTATATTTGCGTAATGTTAAGAAAATGGAAAACTTTCGAAGATTGGAAAAGGAGTTTTATGAGTTTTTGTCTAAGGTTGTTGTTTCACTTGAGAATTCGGCAGGTATGCCTAGCTAGCGGCGTTCCCTTAGTTTGGGGTTTAGAATTTCGTCCATTGCGTATCCGATGAGTATAAAGGCCAGCGATAATGCTGCTATGCATAATCCAGGTATGACTGTCCAATACCAGTAGGTGAAGGCTCCCAAAGATCTTAGTCCGGAATTTTCGAATTCGTAGAGCATTCTACCCCACGTCATCACATCCAGGGGGCCTAGACCAAGCCAGCTTAGGGCTGCCTCTGAAATTATTGCGCTGGGAACTGAAAGGGCTAGGGATACATAGACGAGGCTGGCTACGTTTGGTATTATATGCTTTGTGATAATGTGTGATGTAGGGGCGCCTGCTGCTTTTGCTGCTTCTATATATTGTCTTTCTTTTATGCTTAGCACCATTGATCTGACGGTTCTTGAGAATCCCATCCATCCAAGTAGGGTTAGGACTAATATAATGTTTAGCATTGATTGTCCCATTACGAATATTAGGACAAGTAGTAGTGGCAATGTGGGTAGTACCATAAGCATGTCTGTAAACCTCATTAGAACCTCATCTACTGCACCTCCTATAAATCCGGCGACAAGCCCTACAATCAATCCTATTAGGACCGATATTGCCGCGGTTCCTAATCCAATGATCAGCGATATCCTAGCTCCATGGGCAAGTTGTGCATAGAGGTCCCTGCCGAGATTGTCTGTTCCAAGGAGCCCATATGTTTTGCCATATAATACGATGTAGAAGTCGTCGATGAGAAAAGTGACATTTTTTATCTTGTCTGTTACTTCTTGAGCTACGTTGTAAGTCACCGTTAGAGTGAATGTAACGTCAGATGGACTTGAGAAGAGAATATTTCTTGGTTCATCTCCATAATTTTTTTTGAAATAGTCGACTAAGTTTGGATCGAACGCGTCAATATATTTTATTTTAAGCCATGTGTTAATGCGGTTGGTTGTTCTGTTATTAAACTGAATTATTGTTCCGAAGGGAGGTGTGAGGACAGGGAAAGTTTTAATCCCCTTTGTGATAAAGGCTTTTAAAGTGACGTTTGCCTTGCTTACTGGTATCCACTCGTCAAGGGTGGCATTGACATATACATTAAACCATATCTTGAAACTTTCTATAGGTTTCTGAAAGGGATATGAAAAATTAACGGATAATTGAGCTGTCCCTGCTGTTGGGAACGCTATTTTAGTTGAGCCTGGGCTTAATAAACCAGCATTGGAATGTTCTACTGTTATTTCTGGCTTTGAGGTTTTTATATTTGTCCACACTTTATTTATGTTTGGGTTTCGAAATTCCGGATCTGATATTATGTACATGGTTTCTGTAAGGTTTTGGTCAAATAGTCTGTACCAAGAAGGAAGACATAGATCCATTGCGACAGGAAGTTCTTCTATTGCGGAAGAACCTGGTCTTAAAGGGTCGCTTTTGGTTGTTTCCGGTCCTATAATGGCAAAGGCTACAAAGAATGTTAATATTATCACTCCGAAACGCGATTTTTTATTCTTTAAAAGGGCTTTTGTGAAGTTTTTCAGTCGCACTAGTTGGAATTTTAATTTTTTCTTTCTTGTTGCCATTTTCTCACCCATACTTTATTCTTGGATCGATTACTCCGTAAAGTAGGTCTGCAATAAAGTTTGCAATTATTGTGCATAGGGCTGTTATGTAGAAGAATGCTTGCATGACGGGTGTGTCGTGTAAAAGAATTGATTCGTAAATTAGCGTTCCAATTCCTGCATAGCTAAAGACGGTTTCGGTTATTATTGCGCCTCCGAGTATTGAGGCAAAGGTTAAAGCCGCGTTTGTTATTATTGGGAGGGATGCGTTTTTAAGGACGTGTTTGAAAAGTATTGTTCGATCTTTTAAACCTTTAGCCTTTGCTGTTATTACATAATCTTCGGTTATATTTTCAAGAGTTGCAGCCCTTGCGAGAAGTACGTAGCCTCCATATGTGAATAGGAACAGTGTTAGACATGGCAGGATTAGATAGTATATTCTTCCAAGTATGTATGCAAAGGGTTCTTTAGGCGGTGGGATTGGTTCATAACCTTGTACGGGGAGAATTTTTAGTTGGAAGGCAAAAATTCCTTGGAGGATCATTCCGATCCAGAATGTTGGGAGGGCAAATGTTAGTAGGGAAATTATAACCATTGTTGTGTCAAACGGTTTACCCCTTTTGGATGCGGCTAGAACTCCGAAGATTGTTCCCAATATGACTGCTAGTAAGCTGGATATTCCTAGCAAGAGTAGTGTGTTTGGAAGTCTGCCTAATATGAGGGCTGAGACGTCTTCGTGTCCTGCTAGATATGAGTATCCAAAATTGAATGTTAACATGTTTTTTATGTAGATAACATATTTCTCGTGTAGTGGTTTGTTTAGCCCCCACAGCTCCCTCATTTTATTGATAATCTCTTGTATGTCTTTTCTGCCTGATTGGGCTACTCTGGCTATGTATGCTTCTAGGGGGTTTCCTGGCGTGGCTTCAAATATTATGAAGTTTAATGTTAAGACTAGGAATAACAGTATAAGTGTATATACTATTCGTTTTGCTATGTAGGCTCTAAGACCCATAACTTCCCCTTCATCAATTGGAGGGGCTTTATAATTTAAGCTTTTGTGTTCTAGTCTTATGATTTTATGTTTTTAAACTTTAAAAAAAGAGGGAGGTTTGGGTGGTGCTCTTATGGTGGTGGTGTGTAAGTGCCCCAGGTTTGCCCATAGGCTAGGGCTACTTGGACTAGGTCTGCTAATCCGACAGCACCGCTTGGTGCTGCAATATCGCAGCCTGACTCCCAGTTTGCGCTGGGTACCCCGGTTGCTGAGCTTCCGTAGGCTAGGGCTACTTTAACTAGGTCTGGTAGTCCTATTTTGTAGCTGCCTCCTTGTGGTGGGTTGCCCGCGTTGAAGAAGTATAGGAAGTCCACATCGCATTTGTACACGTTGCCGGTGGAGTAGCCTAGCTCCATCCAGAAGTCGTTGAATTTCTCCAGCAGGCACCATGCTCCAGGTGCGAGTGTTAGGTCACCTGTCAGGTCTCTAGCGTGGTCCTTGAACTTCCATTCGCCTATTCCGACGAAGACTTGTTCTGGGGTGAAGCCTTCATCTTTGCCTGGCCACTTTCCGTGGTGGTCTTGTATTTGTGAGTAGATGTGTTCTGGCAGTGGAACTACTCCTGGTACATAAACGTTCCAGTAGCTGTGGCCTGTCATTACAACTTCTATGTAGTAGTCGTTGTGGATTATTGTGCGGTTTATCATGCCATATAGATCTGGGTAAGCCCACGCGTCCTCATAGCTCAATATCAAGTATATTGTGTAGTTTATGTCGCGGACTGTGAAGGGTTGTCCGTCATGCCATTTGATGTCGGGTCTTATCCATATGTGGACGTGGTCTAATCCCTCATCGTCTACTGTAACTTTCCAGTCTACCGCGTACCATGGCATGTCACTGGCTGATGGAGATTTTCCTGGTTTAACTGGGTCGTAGGGGTTGAATGTTAACATGCCGAAGCCGCTGAAAATTCTGTCTATTACTTCGTATTCGTATAGCCATTGTGCGAATAATGGGTTGAGCACCCCTCTTGGGGGCTGGTTGAGTCCCCATATAACCTGTTTCTTGTTGGGATCTTCGTGGTAGACGTTTAAGAGTGCTAAGTCAATATTTGTGCTGAAGCCGTAGCCTCTTGTGTTTAACATTCCAAGTAGTCCCTTTCTGTAGGCTATGTAGCCGCCAGCCGTGTACAGCCATACTCCATAGCATTTTTCTACAAGTATTCTCTGGCATTCGTGGGCTGCCTGAATAGCGGTTTCTAGATCTGGAGCCTTCGGGTATTCTAGTTCAGCCCAGTAGGTTAGTTCGCTGTCTTGGATTAGGTCGTAGTTTGGTCCCCATTCGAATATTCCGACGGGTGTGTATAATGCGTAGAAGTGGAGTGGGAATCTTCCCATGCTCCAGCCGCCAGTGTAAATGTGGAACTTCCACTCGGCCATCACTGGTGGAGCGCAGACGGATGATGGGCCTTCAGTAACGTCGACTGGTATGCCAAGCTTTTTCATGTGATCCACAAGGGCTTCTCCAGCCTGCTTCCTCGGTTCGTGGTCGCTTCTAATATAAACCTTCAATGGGCGCAGGTCTTCTCCTGCACGTTCATGTCCTTGTGGATATGTGCGTATGTACCGGGCTGACCACGGCTTTGACGCGTCATAGTTTGGGTTTGGAGTGGTTCCCTGAACAAATCCCGCCTCATCTAATAGTTGAGCAGCCCTTGCTGGATCGTATTCGTATGGATAGTTACCCAAGTCTTCGCCGTTTGGACCCCACTTACAATAGTCAAAGTTAACCCACGGAGTATTGTGCAAAGGTCTGGAAACCGGCGTATCTATTCTTGTCCCAAAACCTTTAACAATATCCCTCATCAGCCACTCCTTGTCAACACAGAAGGCTAGAGCTTGCCTAAACTTCGTATAGTTAAGCGGGTTCCTCCCAGCATCTGGGTCATATAGCGATGTATAATTGCTGTTGAAGTCTATCTCGTACATACCAAACTCATTGTATGGCGCAACAATAATGTTTGGATCCGTTATCGCCTCTTGGTATTGGGCGTAAGTTATAGGCCAGTTCATTATGTCAATTTCTCCGGCCTTTAAAGCATCCCAGACAGCACCGACGCTGCCATAATACTTTATTAGCAATTCTTGAAATCTTGGGCCTCCAGCGCTCGCTGGCATAGGCAGAAAGCCTACCACTAGCAATAACGGTATTACAGCAAGTGCCAAACCTGCCTTCCTATTCAATTTTCCTCTCTCCTTTCCAATTTAGGCAGTATATACTTTCCCTAGTCGGCAATTTAAAGCTTACTGAAACTTTTTTCTATTCCAGAAATGGTAAAAAATATGAAGGTTAAAAAACCCTCTTTAAGTTTTTGCTTTACCGCCCCTTCTCTTAACCAGCACCACTGCGACAATTATCGCCACAATGATTACTATAGCAGCGATAAACATTGGACTTTGCCACCAAGGCACCGCCACAGCCTTAACCTTCACCAGAAGCTCGTTGCTTTCAAGCACCTCGTCCCCTATAGTTGCAATAGCCTTAACTTTATAATCGCCAGCCCCAGGCTTCTGCCATATAAAGCTCACCGAAACTTCGTTCAAATCGGGAACGTTAACATTTTTCGAATCTATTTTCCTCCATGATTCTTCACCCTTCTTGTATTGAACAGTTATATTCGCAGCGTATGGAGGTGTCTTGTCAACAACAAGTTCAGGATATAATGTGCATGTTAGGTTGAAGTTCTCTCCCTCTGAAATTTGAGCTTTGTCAACCCTTAATACAAGCGCAGATCCATAGAAACCGCTAGAAAGCGCGGTGGGCTTCACCCTAATTTTTGGGTCCGGCCTAGTAAAGTCCAGCTTTATAAAGAAAACCCCTACCTCTTTAGAGTCTACCATTGCGTAAGGCAACAATTCAAGACGGGAAACTCCCCCCGTCAATATTGTGAAGTTTATTCTGCAGAGTAAGCCGCTTCCCTGCGGAAGGTTTGTAGGCATACCCAGCATGACTTCCGCATAAGTTATAATAGCATACGGCGGAGCTGCCTCCTCATGCACCGTTTTGTTCCACGTACTAAAAGTTTGAACTCCCGTTGAGTTTAGAAAGGTTCCTTGAATCACGTTGGTGGCGTTTAAAACCGTTGGGTCGTATTCCAGTTCAACTTGTACGGCGAAAACTGGCGGAGCATTTTCAACTGTCACGTTTATGATAAACCATGTACCTGTTTGTTTTAACGGTATTGAACTTGGAACAACTTTTACAACTCCAGCCTCAATTACTTCTATAGCGTAGGCAATACGTGAAAAGTGGTAAAGAGTGAACGCCAGTGAACAGAGCAGGGCGGCTGACAATATAATTTTTAGCACTGCCTTCTTTTTTGCCATTTCAATTCACCTTTTCTTTGCAATTAATTGGTTCTCAATATATAAGTGTTAGCTCCCATTTTGGATGTATTGATTTTAAGCATATAGAAAAAAATTCCAGAAAGCTTTATAATTAGTTTGTGATTAAGATTATTTGCAGAATTCAAAAGGAGAAGGGAGAATGAAGAGTAAAATTTCTAGTTTGGCGATAATATGCCTATTGATAGCCAGCAGCTTAATGGTACTTACGCCCAACGCCACAGCTTTCGCCAGTGCCTATTATGAGGTTTTGCCGGAGCTTAAAGAGTTCGGTCCAGCTCCCTGCGAAGGCCAAGAATTCTCCATCGCCGTCTGGCTCAAAAACGTAACAACCCAAACAGTACCTAAAGGCGTTTTCGGTGTAGAAATTAAACTCCAATGGAATGAAACTTACCTAGAGCTCAGACGGGTTCTACTAAAAATCGGTGTTTCCGGGGGAGTCCTTAACGCACCATACTTTACAGCTAAAAATGAATCTATCGGAACTAACACGTGGTGGATTTCAGCTTCTTCTTTGGCTGGTGCCCAGCCGTGGTTCGGTGAAGGCATAGTAGCCGAATTCACCTTCAGAATAATAAAACAGCCAAAAGAACTCCTAGGAGAAACAGACGTAACAACAAAACTAGCCCTCATATTCACAGACCTAGTAGACAGCGAAGCCAAGCCGGTATCCCATGACAGAAAAGATGGCACGGTAATTATTCATGCACAGCCCTATAAGTACCCGCCAGCCCCAACAGTTGAAGTGAGACCAAGCGTGTATAAGGCAAGAAACTTAGGAGAAACATTTGACATAGCAATATACATAACCTCCTATGATGAAACCGGAAAAGAAGTAGGTGTAGACAGCTTCTGGGACGTTTCAGGATTCGACATATCCCTCTACTACGACCCCACACTAATATGGCCGATAAGCATAACCGAAGGAGACTTCTTAAAGAAGACTGGAAGCCCCACATGGGGCTGGATATCTAATGATACAGACGCGGGCAAAATATGGGCAGTCTACACCATGGTCGGACTACCACACACACCAGTTTCAGGCACAGGAAACCTACTAATAATAACATTCAAGGCGATATTTGAAGCTGAGACGTACCCACCGGCAACGTGCACGCTGAATCTTGACGATGTTCACTTGGCATCATGGCCCCATCCAGAACGCCTAATGCGACCATGGGAAGGCAGACCCTACGCCGTTGAACTCTGGCTAGATCAAGTAAAAGACGGCCAATACTACTCACCATACGTCCTTCCAGGCGGATGGATCGATGTATACACGCAATATCCAGACCCCTACGGCGGACAAGGACCGAACATGCCGAGTGATATGTTCTGGCCACAAAAAGAAGTCATTCTCTATGCTAATGTGCGCTACGGTAGATGGCCTGAACAGAACAAAGACGTAGCCTTCCAAGTAATTGATCCGCATGGTGAAACATGGGCCGTTATATACGCAAGGACAAACGCCAGTGGTGTGGCCACAACAAGCTTTAGACTTCCATGGCCATGTGACAACCCAGAATACTGGTTAGGGACGTGGAAGGTAATAGCCTCAGTCGACGTTGCTTGCAAGATTGTAAACGACACCTTGGAGTTCAAGTATGACTATCATGTACGTGTATGGAAGACAACAGCAGACAAAACGGCATACAACCACGGTGAGACAATAACTGTAACCGTGAAATATGGAACAGTTTCAATGCAAGAATTCGACGCGCTAATAGTTGTCACTGCTTTAGATGATACAGGCGTACCTTTCGGCATTGCCAGTACATGGGTGACTGCTGGCGGAGCACAATGGTGCACATACGCCAACGGCACCGTAACGCTTACGATAAACATACCAAAATTCGCCCGTCAAGGTACAGCAAAGCTGATTGTGCTATTCATGCACGACTGGCCAGTATACGGTGGAGACGCCATCTATCCAGCAAGAGAACCTGAATCTCTGGTCAAAATTGGCATAAGAGGATACTAAAATAACACCCTATCCCCCCCCTTTTATTTGATAAAACCTTACTTTGCAACTATATTTTAGGAGAAAAAAGAGGAACCTTCACTAAACCTTTAACTAGAAGAATAATCTAGCAATATTTAAATTCACTAAAATGCTAAAATCTTACATAGAAGGGGGAGAACTTATAAAATGAACAAATCATATCCAACTTTAATCCTTACTTTAATGATGCTTTTCTGTATAATCCTTATCCAACCCCTAAAATCAAACGCCCAAACAGATCAAACAAAAGTTTACGTTGACCCCCAATCATACTCCGCCAAGTTCCTTGGCGAAATATTCCCCATACAAGTTAAAATTTACTGGGGATTCAACATTACAGCCTTCCAATTCAAACTTCTATTTAACAAAACACTTTTACAATGTGTTAGCACATCCTATGGAAACTTCTTCCCCCAACCACCCCGCTCAATCCAAACAATAACAATAAACAACCAAGACGGCACGATAACGGTAGACGCCCAACTTGCGCAAGGAGAAACACCAAAAAGCGGAAACGGCGTCCTACTAACAATAAACTTTAACTCAACCTACGCTACACCCTACCCACAGCAAAAAGACTCTTGCGCACTACTCCTAGATCAGGTGAAACTCTACCAAAACTGGTCAACGACACCAACAACACCCACAACAGAAAACGGATACTACGAAGCCCCCTGGGCAACCCCAACCCTACAACTTGAACTAAACATGGAAAAAACCCTATACTACTTCGAAGAAAACATAACAATCGCAGGAAGCCTACGCGCAAACGGCTACCTAGTAAGCAACGCCCTAATAGGAATAGCCGTATACAGCCCAACCGATTCTATAATAATCTCACGAGTCTTACAAACAGGAGTCATCCCTCCGCCAGCAGAATCAGTCGAAATATTAGAAGTAATCCCCTGCGACATGATGGGAAACCCAAAAAACTCCTTCAAACAAGGAAGCCTCGCCTTCTTTAAAATAACAACCCAAAACAAAGCTTCCGAAAGCAAATACGCTGTCATCACAATAAACCTTTTTGACTCAAGAAATGCAGCCTTAGGCACATCTACATTGAAAATAACCTTAGCCGCCAACTCCCAAATAACATCAATACTTTCATATCCAATAGAAAATGAAGCAGCAACAGGGCAAGCAATTGTCTTCGCAAACGCCTTCACAAACGACGTAAAAAACGGTGGAGTACCCTACTGCCAAGAAAAATCTGCAACCTTCACCATAACAACTTCAAGCGGGGGAACATCAGCCAGCACAGGAACAACTCAACCCACAACAACTTTAACCTCAGGATACTATCAATTAACTTATATGACGCCTTTCCTCCACCCAAGGGGAAGTTACACAACCTACGTATCAACAAAATTCCTAGGAGCATACGCCCTCCAATCAAGAACCTTCACGCTAAAAATTCTCGGCGACGTAAATGATGACGGTAAAGTAAGCCTAGCGGACTTAACAACTGTAGCCTTAGCCTACGGAACAAGGCCGGGCGATCCTCGCTGGAACCCCCTCGCAGATGTTAATGGAGATGGGCAGGTAGGACTTTCTGACCTTGTAATCGTTGCCATAAACTACGGAAAAAAGGCATAGAACATTTCTCCAAAACCTTTAAATCAAAACTTAAATTAAATATTCTTAAAGAAGAGGAGGAGAATCTTAATGGTTTATAAACCCGTGATTTGCTTACTAGCATTTTTCATCACATTGAGCAACATTCAACTACAAAACAGCGCTTTTGCTTTCCCTGGAGACAAGCCAGCCATAATCGTGGAACCTTCACCTATAAGGGACCCATCGCTGGGCCCAGGTTCAAAATTCTGGGTTAACATAACCGTATATAACGTGACAACCACAACTGCTCCCCAGGGGCTATATGGAATTGAAGTGAGACTAACATGGAACTCGACAATCTTAAAACTCATAAGCGTAAACTTTAAGATCGGCAAAACTGGTGGCGTGTTAAACCCACCATATTTCACCGCAAAAAACGAAACAGGAGATGGATACTACTGGGTAGCCGTATCCTCCCTCCCTCCAGCACAAGCATGGTTTGGCAACGGACTAGCTTTCGCAGTACAGTTTAAGGTGCAACAAAGGGGAAAGACTGGCATAAACTTGGAATTTACCGATCTAGTTGACGGAACAGCCGTTCCATTGAATCATTATAAAAAGAGCGGTATCTTCGATAATAGGCTACAAATACCGAAGGCGCTGGTAGCCGTAGACCCCTCAAGAATCGTTGACTCTTCAATTACTTCATGCCAAAACTTCTCAGTAAACATTGCAATATCTAATGCTGAATACTTAAAACAATTCTCGTTTGAACTCGATTTCAACTCAACCGTAATTGAAGCGCTTGAAGCAAACTGGATACAACCAGCCCCAAGTCCATCCATAAATAATGAAGAAGGAAAAATCCAAGGATCAATAACGTTGAATCCTTCCCTCAGCGGCAAAATAAACATTCTAACCATAAAGTTCCATGTACTCCAAGTAGGTGAATCACCGTTACACATTAAAGAGGTCACCTTAATAGATGAGTGGGGAGACCCTCTAAACTTTGAAACCGCTGACGGCTACTTCAACAACATGCTGATGACAAGAATCTTTGTCTATCCTGCAGAACTTATAGACCCTACACTACAACCGGGCGATCCAGTAACCTTCCAAATAAAAGTTGAAAACTCCTTTAACCTTTACATCTGCGGCTTTAAGCTGGGCTATAATAAGGATGTAATAACATTTGTTGGAGCAATTGCAAACTTCTCTCTCGGATTTGTTCGAATGGGTCAAACCGTAGTCGATGGAACCCTACAAATAAACCTGACATATTACAGAAACCCAATAAACATTGGAACGGCAACAACCGTTGTGACCATATACTTCCAGATTTCAGGGTATGGAAGCAGTGTCCTAGACCTCTTTGACACTCAACTCATAGACTCAGATGGTAGCATGATACCTCACCAGTCTGAAGACGGCTTCTTAATGACGGTGATCAGAGATATTGCAGTAATTGAAATAATGCCGCATCCAGTGAAAGTCTATTCTGGCCGAAATGTAAACGTTAACGTTACCGTTGCAAATTTTGGATTGATAGCCGAAAGTTTCACAGTCTCTCTTTACTATGATGAAGTCAACTTAATAGGCATGTTGCAAATCATAAACCTCGAACCAGGAGAAAACATAACAGTCCACTTCACTTGGAACACGAATGGACTTGTGCCATGCACTACACACATATTAACCGCAAACGTCACAAGACTACCTTACGAGCTGAATTATGAAAATAACGTCTTAGCATGCGAACAGACAGTGAAAATTAAAATGCTCGGCGACGTTGACGGTGATGGAAGAGTTGGATTAACAGACCTGGTAATAATTGGACAGGTATACGGTTCAACTCCCTCCAGTCCAAACTGGGTTCCAGACGCAGACTTGGATGGCGACAACAAAGTAGGTCTAACGGACCTTGTAACCTGCGGCTTTTTATATGATGAAAAATGTTAAATAACCCTTATCTTTTTATGGTGTTCTTAAAAAATGGCAAATGGATAACGAAGGGTTAGAAAATGAACTTCAAAAAAGCGTACAGAATGTTATCTCTTCTGATAATATTATTTTTTATTTCAGTCTTCATAATAGAACCGTCATGTCAATCTGGTTTCGTCGGTGCCTATTATGAGGTTTTGCCGGAGCTTAAAGAGTTCGGTCCAGCTCCCTGCGAAGGCCAAGAATTCTCCATCGCCGTCTGGCTCAAAAACGTAACAACCCAAACAGTACCTAAAGGCGTTTTCGGTGTAGAAATTAAACTCCAATGGAATGAAACTTACCTAGAGCTCAGACGGGTTCTACTAAAAATCGGTGTTTCCGGGGGAGTCCTTAACGCACCATACTTTACAGCTAAAAATGAATCTATCGGAACTAACACGTGGTGGATTTCAGCTTCTTCTTTGGCTGGTGCCCAGCCGTGGTTCGGTGAAGGCATAGTAGCCGAATTCACCTTCAGAATAATAAAACAGCCAAAAGAACTCCTAGGAGAAACAGACGTAACAACAAAACTAGCCCTCATATTCACAGACCTAGTAGACAGCGAAGCCAAGCCAGTTTTCGATCACGGCAGAAAGGATGGTGATGTTATTTTGCATGCAATGCCAAGCATAGTTGTTAGCGAATACGCTGTAACAGCGGATTCGCGTTCTTTCAAGATAACTATTGAATGTAATGCGACAAGCACCGCTGACGTTAAATATAATGCTACGGAAAAGGCCGTAACATTTAAAATAGAAACTTTCCAAGGATACAGCGCCTTTTGCAATGTTTCAATTCCTAAGGAATTTATGTGGGTTGACAGTTTATCTGACTGGAAAATAAAACTTAACGAAACAGCGACAACTTTTGGGACACCGGTCGAAAATCAGACGCATACAATGCTATACTTCATTGTTCCAGAAGGGATGGTGAATGTGGCGATATTAAGTAAATACGTTTGGCCGGCAATCATAACAGTTCAAGAGATTGTCAAAATAGGCAACGAAGAGTTCACAATACTATTTGTGACCAATGCCACTAGTGTAACCAACGTTGTTTTTAACAAGACAAAAGCTGAAATCACATTTTCAACAAAAACTCATAATGAGAAGGCAGCGTTCTTCAACGTTACAATTCCGAAAAAACTGTTATGGGTAGACTCTATTGAAGAATGGAGGGTCATGTTAGGTGATACCGCTGCGGAAAACTTGGAAAAATATGAAAATAGTACTCATACAGTGCTGTATTTCGAGTGTCCAGTTGGCACTCACCAAATCAATGTAATTGGAAAATACGCATGGTCTCTGCATGCTTGGCCATCTTGGTTTATGCCAATAGTGGTTACTGTAATCTTAATAGTTGCAGCAATCGCAGTGATTGTATTGTTTAAAAAGTTCAGAAGGAAGACTTAGTTATAACCAAAATTTTTAAAAAGCACACTCCCCTATTAATGGAGCAATGAATGAGGTGGAAAAATGGGAAAAAAGCATAGCGTGTTCTTAGTACTGCTTCTATTTTCAATTGCTATTGTTACAACGGCTATTCAAGTAAGAAAAGTGAGTGCAGAGCATCCAAGCCCATATTACTCTGTTGAACCAAATTTTGTTTCTTTCGGTCCTGAGCCTTCTGTTAATGAAACTTTTACAGTGGCAGTTAAACTTCTTAACGTTACAAGCGCGAACGTTCCAGCCGGTGTTTACGGTGTTGAAATCCAATTTCAATGGGACCCAACCCTTTTAGAGCTTCAACGTGTAAATATGAAAATTGGTGTTACTGGTGGCGTTCTAAATTCACCTTACTTCGTTGCAAAAAATGAATCTAAAACGACAACTCTTCCAGATGATACATGGTGGATTTCAGCTACATCGCTTCCTCCCGCCAAAGGGTGGTTTGGCGATGGTATAGTGGCTGAATTCACATTCAAAATAGTAAAACAACCGAATTGGTATGAAAAATCCAAAGAAAACTGTGGTTTAAACCTAATTTTCACGGACCTTGTGGACGCATATGCTGGAATCGTTCAGCATGAAAAAGAAAATGGCTATTATGAAATCTTAGCAACCGAACCTTCACCTAAACCTGTTATAAAGGTTGAACCAGCACAAGTGGTTTATGGACCAGAATACTCAAAGAATAAAACATTTACGGTTGAAGTGAAACTTTACAACATTAGAACATCTAATGTTCCTAATGGAACCTATGGCGTAGAAGTGAAACTTTCATGGAACGCAACTCTACTAGAATATGTATCCCATGAAACCGTGTTAGGTAAACCAGGCGGCGTCCTAAACGAGCCCATATTCGTAGCATACAACCAGACAACAGTGGAAAATGGTGTGGGAACTTATTGGCTTGTAGCTACATCTCTATCACCAGCTCTATATTGGTATGGTAATGGAACAATAGTTAAAATAACATTCAAGATAATCTATCAAGGATTTGAACCTCAACCATCGGTCTCTTCATCTTTGAAACTTGAATTCACGGACATTGTTATGCCGCATACTCCAACGGTAGTTTCAATACCGCACAATCGAGAAGACGGGTTATACAGAATCGAATCGGTGCCGAAAAAAACGTTTCACACAGTAACTGTTAACAGTCAAAACTTTATAGTAGCCGTAGAATGCGACGGAGCGGTCATTGCCCCTCCAAACCTTGGATTAAACCTAAACCTTAAGCAGATAACATTTAATGTAACTTACGCTGACGGCTATTGTAATGTAACAATCCCGAAATCACTGATGTGGTGCAATAGCTTAAACGATTGGGTGATACTTGTTGATAATGCAGCACCTTCATACAAATGGCTATCGGAGAATAATACCCATACATTCCTATGGTTTAACTTCACATCTGGAGATCACGTTATAGTAATAAGGAGTACACAAATAGTTCCAGAAATACCTTCGACCTTTATGACTTTAATATTACTACTCGCGTCCTCAGCGGTTCTAATTATAATGCGAAAGCGTAAATGAAGCTAAATGCCCCCTTTTTTATGCTTTGTCCTTTTCAACCGTCTTTTTTTGCTTTTAAGAGGTGATAATATTACAAGAATCACGCCGCCCATAACTGACGTTGCGCCTATTGGCAACAAGATAAAATAAGGTTTAGTTTCAACTATTTGAATAAGCCACAAAGTCATCTCTTGCGGCGGATCATCCTCAATCTGAAGTGGCTCCCCTTCTCCAATCCTTGTTTTATAGACCGCTGGCATTATAAGCATGGCCCTAATAGTGTATTTTCCCTCTTTATTCACGATTCCTTCAATACCAACATTACCCCATGTTAAATTACCACCAGAAAGTATCGCAAAATCATCACTCTTATTTGCATATATAATTGCAAATGTATATAAACCATAGGGTAATCTAGCTTCCACAATGCAAGTTTCCTTCGATGGTGTGGATATTTGGAAGATAACTACCTTGTGTTCTGGTATGTACGCTTCGCCTAAATCACAACTTGGTTCATAAGGTTCTGTCAAAGGATCTCCTCCCCAATACTTTCCGCTCGAAAAGTTAAAGAAAAAATGGTCTCCCTTGTAAAAGAAACCTGTAACTTCAATGTGCTCTCTAGCATTTGCTTGGTACTTATCCTTAATTTCGTATGTTGTAACAAAAACTGGAATATTATGTAAAGTAATTAAAATCGATCCTAGAAAAATCAGCAAGGAACCAACAATAAGGTAAGCCTTTTTCATGATTATTTACTTCCCTTTCAAGCGACTCGAATACCTGCAATAACTAGCGTGCCGAGCATTATAAACTTTAACTCGGAAAACCATAACAACAGATGCTGCATAATTGATGATGAAAAGCTACGCGTTTACGTCTACGAAAACTCGGTTAAGAGGGATTTTCGGGGATATAATGGTTTAAGATATCTCGCATAGTTTTCAACCATGCCATGGCTTATCTCAAGTGTGGCAAGTCTCAATTATACTTTGCATGCCTTATCGATGAAAGAAGCCAATAAATGAAGCTGAAGCAAAATATATGCCCACGGTTATGCTTATTTCCTATTGAGATCGAATGAAAAGAAACCAAAAATTATAATCTAGAATATAATTCTAGTAAGGCTTATATGTGCAGGGCGCGTATTATTTTTTGCCGAAGGGGAGAGGGCGTTTGAATTCCAAGTTTAAGCATTTGTTATTTTTAATTTTATTAAATTTTCTGGTGATTGGCGCAGTTTTCGTCTATCCTGTTAGTGCCGATCCTTGTGCTGTTTTGGAGGTTTCTTTGCCTGAAGGCACTTATCGCGGGTATGATGTGGATCCTTGGCTTTGTGAATGCTGGTTTTTGAATTTAACCGGGGCTTCCCAAACTTTCACTGTTAGGATTAACAATACGAGTAATTCTTTAAGGTCTTATGATACTCGTTTGGTTATCGCCCTTAACGACGCCGCCTATAATAAGCTTGTTTCTTTAATCATTAATGGCACAAGTGTTCCTAAAACCGCATTTAAATTGGGTACACCTAAGCCTTACCAGCTTT
>Ga0207433_10006536_pt1 | contig 20091 bp, 20 predicted proteins | sample YelNatPaOPGAMG01_FD_187559 | JGI IMG/M metagenome (GOLD analysis project Ga0207433, IMG submission 187559) | Hot spring thermophilic microbial communities from Obsidian Pool, Yellowstone National Park, USA - OP-RAMG-01 (SPAdes) (version 3) | ecosystem: Environmental > Aquatic > Thermal springs... | reverse complement strand
CTCAAAGATTAGAAAGGACGAAATCTGAGAGGGTCTTCACATAACCATTCCTGTCCTCCCACATCGTCAGGTGGGAGCATCCCTTGAATACCTTGAGTGCAGAGCCCTGAATTCGCCTGTGTATTTCCTCTGCAACCACAGGCGTGACCTCGTCAAATTCCCCCACAGTTATGAGGGTCGGGACCTTAATTACCCCTATTTTTTCAGTTATATCCCAGTCTTTTATCGTCCCTGTTATTGTAAATTCGTTGGGACCGTTCATCTTTCTGTATACATTCCTTTTGTCTCCGTATTCAAGTGATGTCTTTACCTCCTCAGGCCACGGAGATATCCTGATGAGGTGCCTTCTGTAGAACTCATCCACAGCTCTCAGATATTCAGGGTCGGAATAATTTCCTTCGCTCCCAAATTTCCTGATCGCAGAGGCGGCCCATGCGGGGAGGTCATCAATTAGCCTGTTCATCTCTTTAACTGTTAAGGGAACGCTTGCAAGCCCCCCGCTGACAATGAGACCCTTGAGATTCATCTGGTATTTAACGGAATAGGCGAGCGCAAGGGCTCCGCCATAGGAAGAGCCCATAAGGAATATTTTCTCCGCTCCGATCAAAGACTTCCTGACACCCTCAACCTCCTCGACACCGTAATCAATGCTATACTTCCATTCCTCCCTTGGTTCTTCCGATCTACCGCAGCCGAACTGATCGTAGAATATCACCTCTATTCCCTGGTAGGCGAGATCGGCAAGGGGGAGTAGATAATCATGCGACATCCCGGGGCCGCCATGAAGGCACAACATCTTCGCTCTAATTTTCTCTGGAATGAAAATTCTGTAGAAGAGGTTGAGCCCGTTCACATTCACAAATCCTTCCTTTTTGGTGACATCCATCACTTCTCAATTGTTTCGGGTAAAAATTCCTTTTGTTTCACTTTTAGGAATTCGTGAAATCAGATTATAAAGAGCAAGAAAATCAACTGCTCAATCCTCCCATGATCGTTATTTCCGATACGTCTGTCATAACAGTTGCTCCATTGGGTGATATTGAGAGCGACAGATTGTCTCCCGTAATGGTGTGCTGAATTGAAAGAGAGCTGAAGGGGGCGAGGGCGGCCGCGATCATCGAATATATCTGCTGGCTGAACTGGGACTGAATGAATATTGTCACATTCCCGTTTAGCTGGTATTCCTGCTCAGAAAATGCTTCTAGATTCAGAATAACAGGTCCCGGGTAGGAAATGCTAATGGGACCACCCTCCAAGTTTACAAGGTGCACCGAGAGTATTATGGTGCCATTATCGCCTCTCTGCGTCGTTACCAGGTTCGATTCCACGATATTTCCTAAAGATGAACCGTTAACTTCTTGGGAGTTGATTATGGTGGATAATTCATAATAATAAGTCTGATCCACATAGTATCTGTTGTTCGTCTCCACCGAAACCCCTCCGGATGATGATATTTTCGTGGTATCATTTGACACTGAAATGAAACCCGAGGATGATGGAAGAATGGACAATGTTCCCACAGTCGGGGATGAAATCACCGGGACGCTTCCGGACTCCAGTGAAAAAGGAACAGTTACAATCTCTCCATCCCTGAATTCAATAAATAGGAGGTTCACAGAGGAATCCACCTCCATTACAGATTTCATGAGATTAGTGGAGTAAGTCTCTTCGTACCCTGTCATCTCAGCCGGTAAATAGCTTGTCACGAATACTGTTAGCAATATAACAAAAACGAGAATCGTGAGGATTGCACCGACGGCGGTGGCAACTCCCTCCTCCCTGTACGTAATGACCCTCATCACACCACCTTCCTGGAGTAGAAACTGTCAATAGTATTGAGGAAACTGTCTGGATTCATCCTTCCCCTGCCAAGAATCTCCAGGAGAAAGTTCCTTTTCCTTTCAATTTCTTTTTCAACGTCGCGTATACCGATCCTTGATTTCATCGCAATCTTTCTTGCAACCCTTGACTCACCGGAGTAGTTCATTTTACCATCCTCAAATCTGAATACAGGATGGAAGACTATGTCCTCCTGACCTTCCTGGTAATCCTCCATCTCATCGATTTCAATTATCTTCCTTGAAATTCCCGACTCCATGTTGACCAGTTTCTGGAAAATCACGAGGTCAAGGGATGAAATCAGGGGCTTCGGTATCCCGATCGGGCTTCCTTCAAGGCGGTGTATGAAGGACTTCATATCATTTGAATGGAATGTGGCCATTGCAGGCTGCCCCGATGACATAGCCTGAAATACAGTTTCTGCCTCCCGCCCCCTCACCTCTCCTATTACTATGTAATCTGCCCTCTGTCTCAGTGAGGTGATAAGAAGATCGTACATTCCTATGTCACCAGCTCTTTCTCCGGTCACAGGATTGACCTTCCCCTTCCCCTGTCTCGTGTAGAGGGGTATCCAGTCACTGTGCGGTATATCAATTTCCCTTGTGTCCTCGATAGTAATTATCTTTCTGTTGCTTGGAATGAACAAGAGAAGGGAGTTCAGTGTTGTGGTCTTTCCGGTCGCAGTTCCCCCAACTATAAATGAGCTCATTCCTCCCTCTATGGCCTCCCATATGTAAGCAGCTGCATCCACGTCCACAGTCCCGTTCCTGATAAGATCCAGGGGGGTAAGGATCTCCTTGAGAAATTTTCGTATCGCAAATGTGGAACCGTTCTTTGTTATCTCTCTACCATATGTAGCCTGAAGCCTGGAACCGTCAGGGAGCGAACACTCAACAATGGGTCTGGAGACGGAGATGTGAGCACCGGATCGTTCAACGATCCTTGTTATGAATTCCCTTAGTTCATCCTCGCTATGGAAGGAGATATTCGTTTCCATGGTACCGTACTTTTTGTGGAAAACATATACGGGTCTGGAAAAACCACCGCATGATATATCCTCTATGTTCGGATCATTCATGGGGACATTTATTCTCCAGTATCCGAAGAGTCTGGATGCGAGGTAATATGACACCAGCTCCCCGTCGATATGAAGCTGCCCATCCTTTCCTCCCAGATCTTTAACCCAGCTTCTCAGGAATTCCTCTTTCTCACCTTCCTTCAATTTCTTTGCAGAGGAAAGGAATTTTTTCTGAAGTGATACCACCTCATTCATATCACCGGGAAAATCGGGCAGGGCTTCGTAAAGATATGAACCCCTCCTTCTGCTGGCCCATATCCTTACCTCCTCACCGCCCGTCAGGGTGTATTTTTCCAGCATCTCCATATCGCTGATTTCATCCCCTTTCCCGCTTCCGCCATTCTCCGTATCACACACCCCCTACTGCCAAGAGTACTATGTATCCAACGGCCGACAGTATGGACGCGTAAATAAGTCCCTTTCCAAGCTTGCCATCCCTGAGGATTCCTGCCATTATCCCCCCGCCGATACCGTTTACAAACGTCATTCCAGTGAAAGCAATTTTCACTGTAGGGATTGCTGATGTGTTAAGGTATCCCGCATAACTTGGTGTACTTCCTGCCGCTCTCATCACGGTGGGAAAGAACTGAATATCAATGATAGCCACCGCGAGAAGGAATACTGCGAAGGAAACGAATACAACAACCGCATAAGATGAAAGTTGTGAATATTTCTCACTGTTAAGAAGGTATGCTTCCCTGGAATTTCTGGCAATATATGCCAGAACCTCGGAAACATTTCCCCCAGTTCTGTTTAATTCTATTACAGTGGATATGACCCTAGAAACGAATTGAGAATTTATCTTACCCTTCAAATTTTCCAAGGCTTCCTCAAGCGAGGCACCCCACCCTATCTGTTCTCTCATTTCCTCAACGTATTCATTGAACTCTCCATAGTTCCCGCGAGGCATTTCCATCACACACCTGGCAATATTGGGAGAATATTTAGACGCCTCCGCAAGGTCCGACAGGTAGTCTATCAGCCCAAGCTCTATGCCGGTAAGCTTCCTTTCATTTCTCCATATTATGAATCCGGAAGTGAAGAGGGCAATGAAAATAGCTGCGGAAATAAGGTCCAGTGATATGCTCACTTCCCTCTGGCGAAGGAAATACGCACCAATAACAAGAAGAATAAGTTCAACGGAAATTATTGTTAATGCGGAAAATTTCACTCAATTCCCACCTCCTTATTCAGGCTTGATATGATGAGTATGAAGCTGGCCGTTATCACGGGTTCAATGAAAAATGAAAACAGGAGAAGGATGAACTGAGTGGATCTCGAAATTGGTGCGGATATCACACTCATAACGCCCAGGATTATCGCCAGAAAGAGAGGAAATGCAACACCTATAGCCACATAGACCTCAGAGAACAGGGAAACCGCATCACCGTTTCCCTTGATGGAGAGTCTCATCCTCTCATGAAAATTTTCAACCTTTTCGAGGAAGTAAGGTTTGAGTCTTGAGCCGGAAATAGCTGTGTTTACTGCACCCTGCAGAAAGTTTCTCCATTCCACTGAGGGGCTCGTCCTTGATGCGATGTTCATTGCTGCATATATGTCCATCCCTCCATCCTCCGTCAGCCTTACAATCTTTTCAGCTTCCCTCCTGACCTCCCCGAACGCCCTGTCCTGTGACAGTTTCCTGAAAATGATGTTCAGTGGGACATCTCCGTTGGCGAGCGCGGAGATGAATATATAAGACTGTTCAAGATTCTTAGATATTTCTTTTGCTCTGGTTGACGCTCTGTAATAGGGGTAGGAAAGAAAGAGATAAAGTGTCACGAAAAAGGAGAGAGGTATGAATACCAGAAACGCAGTATAGAGTGAACTCCCAGAACCATGAAGAAAAAGAATGTAAAATAATACGGAGAAGAGGATAGGGGGCGGTGTAGAAAGGATGAGTGATGTGGTTAGGTATCTCCCGGGGCTTAACCACAGATCAGCCCTTTCCAGGGCTAATTCCAGACTAGAGTAAAAGGAAGAATTCTTTAAAACAATAGGGGGGAGATGATCAGAAATCATTTTCAGGAAACCTTTCTCCCGTTGCTTCTCCCTATTCCCTACTTTCTTGTTGATGCTATGTTCTTTCAATTCCTTCCCTCCCTCTCTGTGCCGGGGAAATGATATGAATCCAAACTCTCCTGAAACCCCGTTTCTCTCTCTTTATCCCATGAAATCTTTTCGATTATCCTTGCCCTGAGGGAGATATTGTTGAGAAGATTTTCCTCGTCCATATCCCCCCCTTCAGCAACCATTTTCAGGTATGGCCTGGGATAGAGAAATTCAAATTCGTCCTTCTGCTGATTCCATTCATATACGTTTTGCGCTGTAATATTTCCATTCTCTGTGTCAAATCCTGTTATTCCCGTGACGCTTGTAATTTTCCTCTCAATTCTTCCTGCTGTGTTGATCAAAGAAACCTTTACCACCAGGTCCACGGAAGACAACATCACCGACGGAACATTCAATGGGGGATTTTCAAGCCTGTTGATAAGAGAAGGAAGTGATCCTGCGTGCACCGTGGCAAAGGTTGTCTGTCCTGTGGACATTGCCTGGAATAGGCTGAATGCTTCCCTCCCCCTTATCTCACCCACGATCAGATACTCGGGTCTCTGTCTAAGCGCAACCCTGACAAGATCGAACATATCCACCACCTCAGCTCCCTGCTCAGAAGGGAGGAACCCACCGATCCTCACGCCTCGAGTTACTGCTGGAATCCAGTTTTTGTGGGGAATATTTATTTCCCTTGTATCTTCGATGCTCACTATCTTGGCCCTGGGAGGAATAAAGTAGGAGAGAGCATTCAATGTGGAAGTTTTTCCGGCCCCCGACTCCCCGATGATCAGGATGTTCTTCCTCCATTCCGTCATGATCCAGAGGAATGACAGGAGCTCAGGGCTGGCCGTTCCCAATCTTACAAGATCAGCGGGAGTGAAAGGAACCTTCCTAAAAAGCCTAATGGAAAACATGGAACCCCGCGAAGTAACTTCCTTTCCAAAGGCAGCGTTCACCCTGTTGCCCTCGGGGGTTGTGGAATCGAGGATTGGATCCGATACCGTTACCATCTTCCCCCCCTTCTGTGAGAGATAAATCACAAAGCTGTCGAGCATTTCCTTTTCATGAAACATTCTGTTGCTCTCCATATTTCCGTAGGACCTGTGATAAACATAAATGGGGATGCCGGGACCGGTGCAAGAAATGTCTTCAAGTTTACTATCCCTCATCATGGGGTCTATTATCCCGTATCCTCTGAGATCCCTTTTCAGATAGTATTTTATCGTTTGCATTCTCTCTGGGGAAGGTCCATCCCATTCCCTGAGAAACTCCTCGATTAGGTATTCCACACCTTCCCCGCAATCCCTGCAGGAGGACCGATCCCTGAGAAGGATTCTGGGAATATTTGCCCTTACAGAACAGAGGAACGAACGATCTTCATCGCTGAGTTTTGGCTCCTCAATGTAGTAGAGCGTGGATATCTCATCGGTCAAGATGTGTATCTTTGCCTCGCTTTCCTCAAGAGAATAACTTTCCAAAATTCGGTAGTTCCTGTTTCTGAATCCGACCGTATTTCCAGGGTTCTCGTCCCTACCGTCGTAGTAATAATGGCAGGGAGGATAATTTGAACCACCGGATTTGGAAAGCACAGAGTTGATTCCTATTCTGAATAAATAATGTTTCTACTTGGCAGATGGGAAATTGATGAAGAGGTTGGTAGGGGTGAGGAAACACACATATTCATAAATCAAGGATGGGAAGGGGTGTTTATGCTAGAAGAAGGTCATTTCTTTCAAAAGAAGTCTTCAAGTGTGCTTTTCTTTCTCACCTGGCTGCTCTTCAGGGAGGATTCGTCGACGTTGAACACCTCTGTGACACGGGAAAGCGTCTGGGCAACCCTGTCCGCATAATACTCGTAGTCAGGCTTGTAGTTGAATGGGATGTTTGGGTAGTAGGGTTCCACTTCCTGGGGTCTCTTCTTGCTGTCCACAACGATCCACGAGACCTTCATCCCGGGAACAAACTCGTAGCCCGTATTTATCATCTTCTTTGCAACCTGGACGTTTGCCAGAGAATCTCCGTCTTTGTAAAAATCAAAGTCCTTCACAGTCCTGGAAATAACGAGCTTCTCCGTGTCAACCCTCCCTTCCCTGACATCAGCTATTATTTCCTTGGCGCGCCTGAGGGCCATGTTGACATCCCTGTCGAGGATGTGGTTGAATATCTCCATGAGTGCCTCAGATTGAAGGTCAAAAGAATCGGTCCTCCTTATCTCGTAGCCCCGGACAACTATATTTCCCCTCTCCTGAGGAGGATATACAACTTTGCCTGCGTATCTTTTCTTGGCACCGTGAGAGAACATGGGATCGAATACCCTCTCGACCTCTATATGAATCCCAAGCTCTGAAGATATTCCTTCAGCTATGGAGTTGGCGAATGCCACAGCCTCTTCCACGGTAGCCTTACCAGTCTTAAGGAAGATGGAATCGGTATCCCCGTAAACTACCTGGATACCCCTCCTTGAAAGATTTGAGATTATCCCCTTTATTGTCTCCCTTGCGAAGGCTGTAATGCTTGACCCTATATTCTGATCCGTGAACCTGTAAAAACTGGATGCAAAGACACCGTAGAATGAGTTCATCAGTATCTTCACCTGCCCCTGCATGCTGTCCAGGTATCGTTTCTTTTCCGGATCGCGCTCAACCTTCATCATCGCCTTGTACCTGTCCCTTGTGTTCATCAGCCTTTCCAGGATTTCCGGGATGAGACCCTTCTTCACAGCGGGAGAGAGGAATCTTACTCCCGTTGGTGATACTATTTCCCCGTCTGGAGAAATGGTGGTGAAGCATATGTTGTATTTTATCATCAGGCTCGGATACATGCTCTTGAAGTCCATTACCGCAACCATGTCATAAAGACCGGGTTCGATTGAGTGAACATACCCCCCCTCTATCCTTTCAGCATTCTGGGTGGTGAAATTGTTCATCGGAACTGCTATATGTCTCCTGTCGGCCTCCCTGATGATGAGGGAATCTATGAGGGTTGAATTTCCTGAGTTCCAGACGTCATCCAGCGGTATCATCGCGACTGTACTCATGTTCTCGTACTTCTCGATAACATCTATCTTCATCAGAATAGCAAGCGCCAGGTATGAATCGCGGATGCAGTACTTTATCACCCTTTCCTTATCCTTTTCCCATTCCTTATCGATGTTCAGTCTGTCCACATCCCCCTTCGATTCACCAAGAAGCTCCTGGGACACATAGGCTAGAGTTTCCTGTTTCGGATGAATCTCCCTCTTGACATTCCACCACGCATCCGCAACAACCCTCCCATGAATCCTCCAGAACTGGTTCTGCACCCGCTGCGGCGTTGAAGTATCCCTTCCCAGGAGCATCTGTATCCCTTCCCTATCGGCAAGTTCCTGGAGAAACGGGAGGTCGTAACCGTCCACGTTGTATCCCGTCAGGATATCCGGGTCTTCCTTTCTAATCAGGGAGATGAATTTATTCAGTATGTCCGCAGGTTCTCCAGTGATGGCCCCGTCCCTCGATTCTCCTTTGAAAGTGACTGTGAAACCTATCACGTACAGCTGCTTTGTTTTTATGCTATTTTCTATGTCAAAGCTTAGTACCTTGAGAGGGGGGAGAAAGTCCTCCGTCCTCTCAACCTTGGTGCAGTTGATCACGTGATCTGTGGTGAACCTGCTGTCCCTGATCTCCTCACCGCTGAATTTAACGCAGCTTCCGAGATCTAAATCGTAATAAAAGCGGAAATGGAACGGAATGTCTGCAGCAAGAACCCTGCTCTGATCCTCGATCATCCTCCTTAACTCCGGAACTTTCCACGGGGATTTCACGGTAAATTTCACTCCCTTTGCCTTCCTTCCCCTGTACCACAGCTCAATAGGTTCCAGAGAAACCTTCTCATCGGAGGAATTCATTCTCTTCAGTTCTTCCTCCGTTGGTTCTATAACGTGAAAATAAGGAAGGAAATTCCGGTAAAGCAGGGTAAATGACTCCCCCTTCATATTCCTTCCAAATAATTCCACAGCAACGCTTCCGTTATCTGTGATATAAGAGGAGCTTATTACCCTGATCTCGTCTTCCATTGTTTATCCATGGTATTATTTCAGATATACTTTTTGAACACCTATTCCCGTCTAAAGCTGCGCCGTTGGAAAAAGATTAATATGTAACCGGAAATATGAGATATGCGCTTTATTGTAGTAACGGGAGGAGTGATTTCGGGTATAGGAAAGGGCACAATAACCTCATCCCTTGCCTACATTCTCAAGGAGAAAAAATATAAGGTGAATATAGTCAAGATCGATCCCTATTTAAATTATGATGCGGGTACGATGAATCCTTACCAGCACGGCGAAGTCTTCGTTCTAAGCGATGGAACTGAGACCGACCTTGATCTCGGTAACTACGAAAGATTCCTGAGCAGGGATCTGAAAGGAGATAATAATATCACAACGGGGAAGATATACAAGGGTGTTATAGAAAAGGAGAGAAAGGGGGAATTCCTGGGAAGTACGGTCCAGATAATCCCTCACGTGACCGACGAGATAAAGAGAAGAATAAGGGCGGTTGGACAGCAGGACGGTTCCGATATTGTGCTGGTTGAGGTTGGAGGGGTGGTGGGGGATATTGAATCCATGCCCTTTCTTGAAGCTTTAAGAGAGATGAAACTGGAAGAGAATGGAAGGATGTTTTTCATCCATGTAACCTATGTTCCAACGGTCAGGAGCGTGGGTGAACCCAAGACAAAGCCAACGCAGCATAGCGTGAGGGACCTGAGGTCGATCGGAATACAGCCGGATGCAATCATCGCAAGGAGCGAGGTAAACCTTGGCACGGATGTGAAAAAGAAAATAGCTCTGTTCACACAGGTTGAGGAGAAGGCTGTTGTCGGGATACCTGATGTCTCCGATATTTTCTCGATGCCGTTGATTCTCAATGAAAGCATCCTCCCAGACTACATGCTCGAGAAATTGGGGCTGGAACCCAGAGAAGCTGATCTCAAATTCTGGAAGAGTGTTGTTGAGAACATAAGGAATCCAAGGGAACGCGTTACTATAGCAGTTGTTGGGAAATATGTGCACCTAAAGGACTCATACATCTCCCACGAACACACTTTCATGCACGTGACCGGGAAGACCGGCATAGGAGTAAACATAAGATGGGTAGATTCAGAGGATGAGGGAAATATAGAACAGAATCTGAAGGGAGTTGATGGTATCCTAATTCCAGGGGGATTCGGTTCCAGGGGGATAAATGGAAAGATTTTAGCTATAAAATATGCAAGGGAAAATAAGGTTCCACTGCTCGGAATATGTCTTGGATTCCAGCTTTCCGTGGTTGAGTTCAGCAGGAATGTGCTCGGACTTAATGGCGCAAATTCCACCGAATTTGACCAGGCAACTGAATTTCCAGTGATAGATATACTTCCTGAGCAAAAATCCATAAGCGATCTGGGTGGCACCATGAGGCTCGGGGACCTGGATGTTGTAATAAAAGAGGGTACAATGGCCTACAATCTTTATAAAAAGAAGAACATAAGGGAAAGGCACAGGCACAGATATGAGGTGAATCCAGAATTCATCAAGAAACTGGAAGATAAGGGTATGATATTCTCCGCTACGGATACCACCGGTACGAGGATGGAAATTCTTGAGTTGAAAGACCACCCGTTCTTCATGGGATCTCAGTTCCACGCCGAATTCAAAAGCAGGCCAGAGACGCCTTCCGTCCTTCACGAGGCCCTTGTGGTTGCTGCGTTAAAGTATAGAAATCTTGTGCAAAAAGGATTTATACAACCAGAAAAAATTGCGAAAAGTTTAAATATTTTTCTATAATTCTGATTCCCTATGCCTAACTCCCTTAAAAAGGTAGGTAGAGTGCTCGGTATGAGAGAAAAGAAACTCATAGCGAGGCTGAATAGGGATGTTCCTTTATCCACGAAGGTGTACGATAGGGACGGGAAGCTTGTCGGTAAGATCGTCAGGCTGTTTGGTCCCACCAGATCACCTTTTGTTGCTATCGACTCCAAGGGAGTTATGGCAGATGATATATATGTGAGGTGATCGCATGTCAGAAGAAGATAAGAAAAAGAGTAAAAAAGAGCTGCTGGAGGAGGTAACGAAATGCCCGGAGTGTGGTTCCACACATCTGGTAAGGGATTATGAGAGGGGGGAGCTTGTCTGTCAGGATTGCGGTCTTGTAATCGATGACAGTTTCATCGATCAGGGACCGGACTGGAGAGCTTTTGATTCTGAACAGTCAGAGGCAAGGGCAAGGACGGGTGCGCCAATGACCTATACCATTCACGACAAAGGTCTCAGTACCGAAATTTCCTGGAAAAACAAGGATTCCTACGGGAAGAGTATCCCGACCAGAAGCAGAGCACAGTTGTACAGACTTAGGAAATGGCAGAGAAGAATAAAGGTCTCAAATGCCGCAGAAAGAAATCTTGCCCAGGCACTGCAGGAACTTGAAAGGATGGCGTCGAATCTAAGCCTCCCCAAGGATGTGAGAGAAACAGCTGCCGTCATTTATAGAAGGGCCGTCAAGGAGAATATGATCAGGGGCAGGTCCATTGAGGGAGTTGTAGCTGGATCTATTTACGGGGCCTGCAGACAGATGGGTGTCCCAAGAACGCTGGAAGAGATTGCCTCCGTGACCAGGATTAAGAAGAAGGAGATCGGTAGAACTTACAGGATGATGAGCCGTATCCTGCAGCTTGGTATTTTCCCTTCAAGACCTGAGGATTATATCAACAGGTTCTGCAACAGGTTGAGGCTTTCAAACGAGGCAAAGAAGAAGGCCATGGAGATCCTGAAACTGGCTGAAAACAGGGATCTTACTTCTGGAAGGGGTCCCACCGGAGTGGCTGCTGCTGCAATATACATCGCGAGCATTTCTCTCAACGAAAGAAGGACCCAGAGGGAGGTTGCGGAGGTAGCGGGCGTAACAGAGGTTACCATAAGGAATAGATACAAGGAGTTGACAGAGAAACTCGGGATAAATGTGGAAGTCTAGATAAGCAACGTTATATATTTTCTCCGCATCCTAGGGAAGGGCCCGTAGCTCAGCCAGGTAGAGCATCTGGCTTTTAACCAGGTGGTCGTGGGTTCGAATCCCACTGGGCCCGTATCATATTTGGTATAATGCGGTATTTATTTATATTAGATAGGTATCAACAATCATGACATTCAAGGCAAGACATGATGACCTCAGAGCAAATGAAAATGTGATGAGGTGGTACAGGAATTTACAGCAGGGGAGTCCCATAACTGGGGATGTTTACCTAAGGGCGTTGGGGTTGTATTGCAAGATCAACGGTACAACCCCCGAGGGTATATTGGAAGATGCAAAATCTGGCAAGTTAAGGAATGATTTCATGGACTTTGTTTTCAAGGAGGGGAAGGAGAACAAGGCAGGTTCCTATATAGTGAGATTCAAGAAAGTGATAAACTCTTGGGTAGCATTCAACGGTTATGATGCCGGTCTGCAGTCAATAAAGATTCAGGGGGCGAACACATCCCCTACCCTGGTGGACGAGAGACCTCCATCTAAAGATGAGATAGATGCGATGCTCAGGAATGCAACTGTTAGGGGGAGGGCCATAATTTCCCTACTGGCGTTCTCTGGTCTGAGACCTGAATCACTGGGAAATTATGATGGAAGTGATGCAATAAGGTTGAAGGATATAGAGGGGTTGAAAGTGAGCTCAGATGGAGTTGAATTCTCCAAATTACCAGCAGTACTGAGAATAAGACAGTCTAAAGTGCAACTGAGAAAGAAGGGTCACCAGTATTTCACATTCATACCAGAGCAGTCTTCAAAGTATATCAAGGACTACCTTGATATGAGGCTCAGACAGGGAGAGAGCATTAACGCTGATTCGCCTATCATTAGCACAGATACCAGGGGATCAAATATCAGGAAAACAGGCATCCTCGCAACCGCATTCCTGCTGAGAGATGTGAGGGATGCGATAGAGAAATCAGGGCTGAAATTCCGCCCTTACGCATTGAGGGTCTACTGGGCAAGTGCAATGGATGTTGCAGAGGCCAAGGGACTGGTATCACACAACTGGAGGGAATTCTGGATGGGTCATACAGGTGATATATCTGCCAGGTACAGCACTAACAAGGTGCTGCCACCTGACACCATAGAAGCGATGAGGGAAACATATAGAAAATGCGAAAAATACATCACAACGGAAATCAAGGAACCGAGCGAGAACGATGCCAAGCGTTACCTTCAAACACAGCTCCTTCTTGCTGTGGGATACAGGCAGGATGAGATAGAAAAGATGGACCTGGAATCCATGAGCAACGATGATTTCCAGAAACTTCTAAGGGATAAGGTGATGGGTGCAATGACTGGCAACGGTTCCAGACAGAGAGCTGTACCAATAGAAGAGGTTGAGCAATACCTATCAAAGGGCTATGAATTCCAGAGTGCGTTGCCTAATGGTAAGGCCATTATGAAGCTACCGTTCTGAGTTTGTTTTGCATAGACAGAAGGATTTCCCAACTGCTATTCTAGAACATGATTGAGCTATTTCTTCGTATAGAATTTACTTTTTTCTTGAAAACCATAATTGCAGCTATCCATACTTATCTTCTTTATTATCTTTCATCCTTCTTACAGTTCTTGCCATCGACTTTTCCATATCGTCGTTTACAGCAGAATTGTGAGTGATGAATATTGCATCATTAATGGCTACCTTATCTTCTGCCTCATCATCCATAAGTTTAACTCCTCTCATTAATTTCTCCAATTGTACCCTATTTCCAATTAGGTTGGACGTTAAGTGACTTAATTGGGAATCCTGAATTACTGCTTCCAGGGGATTAATGTCCGCAATCATTTTGACGATTACTGAGGTTAAGAACAATAATCCCAGGTTGACTCTTTCATTTTCCTTATAAATTTCCATCATATACTCGTCTGGCATTATGAAACCATAAGCTTCAAGGAAATCTCCAGAATTTTTATTCTGTTTATCATTTCCGATTTTTTCCATGGAAGATAAGGCTGAAAACAGATATTTTGCAACTCTAGGGAACGTTGATGAAACATTAATGAACACACTTATCATATCCTCCTCAGACGAACTGAACTTTTCATAGATACGTTTATACAAATTTAATGCTTCATCGTTCAAAGAGAATTCTGGGGAATCATCCTTCCTAGAATCTAAGAGTTGCTTTAAAGAGTTATTTTTTTCCAAGACCGGGAGGAGATCCTTAATTTCTTTGCTAAGAGAGCTAATTCGGTCTCGAAAAAAAGTAGTCCTCATAAGCACCTTGAGATAAGCTATCCCTACCCCTTCAATGAAGTCAAGTATTCTAGAGACAGATTCTGAGTCCTTGGCATTGAGGGAATAAATAAGTTCTTTCTTCATTTGCCCCTTAGTAGCCGACTTATTTTCATCCTTGAAGAAAGATTTGTTCCTGTCCGAAATTATAATTTTCCTAATTTCTAACTCAGTCAGGTGCTTTACTATGCCTCTACGGTTTCTTATCCCTCTTTGCTTGAAATATCTTATAATTTCACTCGTTTTGCGATCTCGCTCAGCTAAGAGAAGTATAATTTCAGCCTTTGCAACCCCTTTATTGTTGTGCTTTCCAACTCCTGCCACGACTTAATAATGTATAGGTGTATATCAATGTTTTTGTCGAGGCTACATATGTATTTCCTATAATGTAGATTACATACGTATCTAAACAGGTCTCAAACACATGCGAAAAAACCTTTTGATCTACATATGTATATTGAAAGCAGGAACGATTAAAATGAAGCAGATTGCCATATGGAAGAGAATCGTCGGACGAACTCATGCGAGTTTTTACATAACTTTACCAATTGAATGGATACGGGCAAACGAAATCGGTCCAGGTACTCCAGTTTTAATCAGGATCAACCAAGAGGGCATTCTAACTATTGAGGTGGGCAAATGATTGATATGAAGCCCATAAAGAGGAACATAGCCGAAAAGTTTCCCGATTCATTGTTAGCCATGGCTATTCTCCAAGAGCCGGACATGATATCTGAAAGCGATTTCCTAGCAAAGGTACCCGTATGGTTGCTGATATCAATAAAAACCAGGCAAGTTCAAACAACAGGTGGGCAATGATGCGAATAATCCCTAATTCAAAACCTAAGAAGAGGAGGTAAGAGGATGAATAACCCTTTCTTGCCCTCCTCTCATCGCAATTATGATAATTATCCTAAGGATAAAAATATTATTGTTTCGTATGCGGACGCAAAAAAGCTCGTCGACAAGGGCCTTTCCGTAATTCCAATCAAGGCTAAAGACAAGGCCCCTGCTATCCAAAGCTGGAAAGAATATCAAAATCGGATGCCAACCGAAGAGGAATTACACGCATGGTTTGACCCAGGAGATAAAAATGTTGGAATAATCTGCGGAAGGATATCAGGAGGGCTCGTCGTCGTGGATTTTGATGCTAAGGAAACCCTAGAGTTCCTCATCGAAGGGGGAATCACTAAATTCATTGAAAAGACTCTCGTGGCTAAAACAGGCAAGGGGTTCCATGTCTATTTCAGAGTTCCTGAGGATCTATCGGAAACGCGGAGGTTTGACAACCTTAAGGTCGATATAAAGGGCGAAGGAGGCTATGTTATTGCCCCTCCTTCCATACACAAAGAAGGCACAAGGTACCAATTTTTAAATGACAAAGAGATCGAATATATTGATAAATTTGACGAATTCCTAGCGAAGCTCCAGGAAAAAGATAAGGAATTCAAATACGCAATGATTATTTTACCTTATTGGGACAGGGGGAAGAGAAATTACATAATTGTAGGGTTCACAGTATTCGCAAAACAAAGGTTGAATTGGAGCCTTGATAAGATAATTGATTTTATTTTGGGCATTAATAGAATCAAACCCTTCCCTGAGGATCCGTATCGGGAAGGGGAGCTCAAAGCCAAGATAAAGAAAGCCTTTGAAAAGGAGTATGCGTATGAGTCATTCCTCTCAGATAATATAGGAACGGACGAGCTTTTAAAGGCACTCGAAAGAATGGCCCCCAAATACACGGAGGAAGAGAATGAAAACTTATATTTCCCTGGTCCAGCGCGCGTGGTCGAGGCTTTGATGGAGAGATATAAATTTCGCACTATCCCTGAAATAGGTACAGACAAGGAAAACATTTACTATTTTAATGGCCAAATTTGGGAAAGAGCCGAGGAAATTCTCAAAGAGAAAGCGCATGAGGAATACATTAAACAATACGTCGAAGTACTCGAAACTGCCAAAAAGGAAAGGAACAAGGAATTTATATTAAAAATGGAAAGGGCCATTGACAAAGGGCCGAGTGCTAATGATATAAATGAAGTTTTGGCAATGATAAGAAGAACAACCTTCACACATGACGAAATAAATCCCCCTGGATACATACCTTTCAAAAACGGACTTCTCAACATTAAGACTAGAGAGCTTGAGGTTTTCAATCCTGATTTTTTTTACACCTACCAAATCAATGCAAACCTCATAACGGGCAGGTACGTCACACTTAAAGACTTACCAATTTTTAATTATTTATTAAACACTTTATTCAAACCGGTTGATATTGCGCTTGTTCTGAGCTATCTTGCCTATACATTCTATCCTGACTTTCCCGTGCATAAAGTTCTTTTTATCATAGGACGCGAACGTATTGGAAAGGGCTCCCTTGTTAGGGTGCTGATGGGACTTATGCAAAAAGGTTCGGGATCTATATCTTTGGCAAGAATCCTCACGGCCGATAGATTCCAATTTCAAGGGGTAGAAGGAAAAAATTTGCTCGTTGATATGGAGACAAGACGTAAATTCAGAAAGGGGGCGATTCTTGAGTGGTCCGCGTTCACAAACTTATTTGGGAAAGATGTCCTAAGCATAGAACCAAAGGGACACGAGGCTCACGATTACATTTCTAAGGCCAAAGGAATATTCTTGGGCAATCTCCCTTTTATGTCCATTGACAGCCCACCTGCAATAGCTCGGATTTTACTGGTAGAAACAAAGAATGAAAGGCCCGACAAGGTGGTCCCCGATATTGATAAAAAAATATTGGATAGGGAACGGGATGGAATCGCTACTCTCTTGGTTGAGGTCCTATTCAAATTAATTGATAATAATTTTAAATTCCCACTTCCAGATTTTGTTGCTTCCGAACATGGCGAAAAAGGCTTAGTAGATAGGAGTGAAAAGGCGATAGAGGATAAAACAGCTGTCTTGCTTGAAAAATTGGCCGATCCTGTGGAAAATTTCATTGAAGAAGCAGTCGAAGAAGATCCGAATTCGAGTACAAGTTATGATGATGCTTACACGGCATTTGAAAATTATTGTGAGAACAAAGGAATACCAACACTAAGGAGGCAGACGTTCCTCAAGAATTTTGGATTCCACTACGATAGAAGGAGATTGGGCCCTCGAGGGAACAGGACATATTACTTTATTGGTTGCAAGATTGAACCTTTAGAGAAGAAAGAAACGAAGAAAGATACTAAAAAACCGTACCAAAGTGTACTAGATGAATTACTGTCTAAAGACAGAGGGTCATTGCAAGTTGGACACGGGGTAAACGAACAAAATCCCCTGAAAAATACGGGTTCTAACAACGACAGTTCTGGTGTCCAACATGGGTTACCTTACCCTTCGCGTAAGGAAGGAAATAATAATGACAATAATATAAATAAAGAAAATAATATTATATATAATAAAAGGGTAAGTGCACTTAAGTTGGACACGGAAGTGGATAGTCAAAATCCCCGTGAAAATAAGGGTCTTGAAGACAATAAACCCGTGTCCAACTTGAACGAGGATCCTGATGCTAAGATACAAGAAATGGAAAACATCGAATTAAATCAGAAAGCGATGCACTTCTTCAGTTCCCTTAAGGACAAGTTTGAATTTTTCAGGCCTCCGGAAGAGCGCAGGGTTACTCGGGAACCTGATAACGTCGTTAGGTACCTGCATTATGTAGAGGGCCTGAGCGAGGAGGATGCGAAATCCATAATCTCGAAATGGGAGGAGCTCGGCCTTGTGGAGATTGTGCAAAATCAGGTTGTATTGAAAAATCAAGCCCAGGAAGTTGATCAGAAATGATAACCTCGAAGAATTCCGAAATGGCATATGTAAGTCCGCATGGCTCCGGCATGGAAAAATCTAAAACATTCTGGCTAAAGAATCTTGGATCCCAGTATAAAATTGATAGAACCGAGGACTGGGAAGACTGTGAGGGAGACGAGAAGAGCTATGGTGAGATGATACGTGTCAAGGGCAGTAAGCCTGTGTACCGGCAAGGAAAGGATCCACGGACAGGTAAACCTAATAGAATATACTATATGCCTTCGCATCTCTACAAATATTCCGAAAAGGAACTTGGTCTCTACATGAAGGATCACAAGGATTTATGGCGCAGGCTTGCAGAGATAACAAAGGAGCATTTTGGGCAATTTGATACTGATGAAGAGGACTTCATATTTCCCATGGAAAAGTTTCCTGAGGTTGCTAAACTAGTTCAATTCCGTGAGAAAAGAAAGATATCCGAGGAAGAGAGAAAGAGACTGAGAGAGAACATTGCAAAAGTGAGAGCTAAGCGTCTCAAAAATACTGATAAAATTTCTGGGAAAAATGATGGGTCTTTAAATACTAATTTCTCAGGAAAGATACCAACTCATATAATTACTAGTCTTGACCTTCTTGAAGGAGGAAACCCTTTATGGATCTCCTTCTAGCATTGTCAAACTTTAGAAGACCGAGGAGGTTTAGAATATGGCAGAATATATCACTCTCGCGTATGGTAACGGTTCAGTAACAGTTGCTAAATATTCAAGAATAAAGGTATATCATCAATTCCTTGGGTCTATCAGAGGATTCATCGTCAGCGATGACGACACAACACTGACTCTAATAATACCTGATGATATTGACAGTTTCGATAAAGGGATCATTGAGGGAAAGGAAAAATCATTCAAGAAGGAGTATCTCAAGGGATTTGCCTTCTACCCGGAGGTCACAAGATTTGAAACGAGGGATAGTCAAGGGGATGTTTAGCACGATATTTGACATTGTTTTTGACTCTGATTTCACGTTTCATTATGAGATAAAGGCCCTTGACGAGTCCGTAAAACTCGGACGAAACATTCACAGGAATGTCGGCCCGCGAAGCCAGGAGGATAAGGAGAGATGATGGAGAATGTGGAGAAAACAACGAAGGAAGACAGACAGAAACAGGACATAAGGTAGTTCAGGTCCAACACACCATACGCTGTGGTGTAGTTGATAACTTTGGTGTGTAACTGATAGGTAGGATCCGACGTTTGAACTGGCAAATAACAAAACTGTAACTGGCAAACTCAAAGGGTACGGCCAGTTTGATGTGCTTCTGATGGATTTAAGGACCGGCCAGGATTTCATTTTAATGAAGCACGCTATTATTTTAGTTCAAGGAGGTCTTTGACCTCTGGAAGCAGGGCCTCAGTTACCTCGATCTCTACCGCTACCATCTCTACCGATAATGCTACTGATGATTGGAGCATCTTTGAACACAACCAGCAATCGTTATGGTTCCTTGAATCTCCACTGGCGTCTGGGGCGACCAGCAACTAGTTCAGCGGCTATAGCTGAGGATAGCTCACAAATGGGATGGGCAATATAGGTATACAATGGATGTCCCTCCCAGTGATCCTTCCAAAAGTAAAGGAAAACTCCATAAAAGAAGCAGTATAACGTACTTAACAAGCAGTAAGCTAATATGCTTTAGAGAGGAGCATCTTACAGGGGACTTTACTAAGCTCGTGGCGACATTGGCTTTTCAACTGCCAAATCCTTAAACTATATATCTAATTTAGTCATTGCAATTCGCTCATTTGCAGAGGAAATAGAATGAGAAAAGTGGTACATGAATATATGAGAAGCCTAAAGTTAGGTCGCGAAAGGGCGGTCTCCCCTGTCAAGATCTTAGTCATTATTCTTGTTATCATAATCGCCATTATAGTCATAATTGCCGTGTCAAAATATGCCTTGGTTTCATATTATACCCCAGGACCCTTACCACTCGTAGGAGAGCTTCAAGAAGTAAGCAGTGGTAACAATACCGTAACGTTACTTCTTGATCTTTCCGAGCCCAGTGTTCTAAAAAGCCCCAGTGA
>Ga0207433_10006531_pt1 | contig 20103 bp, 22 predicted proteins | sample YelNatPaOPGAMG01_FD_187559 | JGI IMG/M metagenome (GOLD analysis project Ga0207433, IMG submission 187559) | Hot spring thermophilic microbial communities from Obsidian Pool, Yellowstone National Park, USA - OP-RAMG-01 (SPAdes) (version 3) | ecosystem: Environmental > Aquatic > Thermal springs... | reverse complement strand
CACGAGCGCAGCCTAGATCGTTCGTAGAAGGCCACGGCGGCCGCAGTCGCCACGTTGAGCGAATCGGTGCCCCGCGACATGGGGATGCGCACCCGCATGTCGCTCAACCGCAGCGTGGCCACCGTCAGACCCGGGCCCTCCGCGCCCACGACGACCCCGATCCGTTCGTCGCGCACCGCCGCCATCGCCTCCGGCAGCGCACGGGCGTCGCTGCGCGGGGTCATCGCCAGCAGCCGAAAACCGTGTTCTCGCAACGTCACCAGGTCGCCGGGCCAGTTGGCGGCCCGCGCGTAGGGCACCAGCAGGGCATGGCCCATGGACACCCGGACCGCACGACGGTACAGCGGGTCCGCGCAGCCGCTCCCGAAGACCACCGCGTCCACGCCCAGCCCCGCGGCGTTGCGGAACATCGAGCCCACGTTCTCGTGGTCGTTGACGCCCTCGAGCACCGCAAGAGTGTGGGCGCCCTCGGCCACCTGCGCCACCCCGTATTCCGGCGCCCTCCTCGCGGCCGCAAGCACGCCCCGGTTGAGATGGAAACCCACCACCCGCGCCATGACATCGGCGGAGGTCCGGTAAAACGGCACCGCCACACCGGCCAGGTCACCCTCGAGTTCGGCCAGCCTCCGGTCGGTGCCCAGCAGGGCGTGCGGGGTGAACCGGGATGCGAGCATGCGCTGGACGACCAGGACGCCCTCGGCGATCACCAGCCCTTTGCCGCCGGGCAGGTCGGGACGGCGATCGACGCTGTTCAGATCGCGGAAATCGTCGAGGCGGGGGTCGTCGGGGTCGTCGACGTCGTGAACGTCCGGGCCGTCGGTGCCGCGGCTCACGGGCCTTCGTCGACGAGGGCCAGCATCAAACCCGTGGCGCTGCGCAGGGTCTCGCGTTGGTGGCTGTCGAGAGTCGTGAGCCGCGTGACCAGCCACTCCTGGCGGGCACGCCGAGTCGCCTTGACCAACTCGGCGCCGGCCTCGGACACCGAGATCAGCACCTGCCGGCCGTCGACGGGGTGCGGGACGCGGTCGACCAGACCCATGTCGGCCAGCGAGGCGATCACCCGGGTCATCGACGGTGGCCGCACCCCCTCGCGCAGCGCCAGCGTGCCCGGGGTCATCGCGCCCTCGTTGACGAGCGTCGCCAACGCCGACAGCTGGGACAACGACACCGGCGACGAGAGGTTGCGAAACCGCAGCTGGCGGGCGAGCCGCATGACGGCCAGTGACAAGTCGTTGGCCAGCCGCGCATCGCTGTCAGGCATGGCGCGAGGTTACACGCCACCGCGGAAACGCGAGCCGCCGACCGGCTGCCGACCGCCCCGAACCACTGTCACCCGGGCTGCGGCCGGCCCGGCCGCTGGCCGGCGGCCCCGCGCAGGTCGCCTGTCTCGGGCCGGAGCGGATTCCGCGCCGCGGCAAAGCTATGTTGGGGGCTATGTCCGTCGAGCCGTGCGAGGGTCGCAAACCACCGCCGTTGCCGCCCGCGCTGCTCGAGGTATGGCCGGTCATCGCGGTCGGCGCCCTGGCCTGGCTGGTCGCCGGGGCGGCCGCCTTTCTCGTTCCCTCCCTGCACGGTTGGCGCCCGGTGTCCTTGGCCGGGCTGGCCGTCGGGTTGCTGGGAACGGCCATCTTCGTCTGGCAGCTTGCCGCGGCCCGTCGCGGCAGCCGCGGCGCGCAGGCCGGGCTCGAGACGTATCTCCACCGGAGATAACGTCGCCCAGGACACTTCAGACGCGGGGGTATCAATGACAGCAGAACTGCTGCAAGCCGAGATCGAGATCGAGGCGCCGGCTTCGAAAGTCTGGGAGTTGGTCTCCGATTTGCGGCGCATGCGCGAGTGGAGCCCGCAATGTCGGTGGATGAAGTCGTTGGGCCCGCTGCGGGCCGGCGTTCGCACCCTCAACCTCAACCGTCGCGGCCGGTTGTTCTGGTTCACCACGTGCACCGTCGTCGAGGTCATCCCCGAAAAGAAGCTCGCGTTCAAGGTCGACGCCAACCGCACCATCTGGAGCTACGAACTCGAGCCCCATGACCGCGGCACCCGGCTGGTCGAGAGCCGTCACGCCGAAAACGGTGTGGCCGCCTTCTCGAATCTCATGACGAACGCGTTTTTCGGGGGGACGGCCAAGTTCGAGGGCGAACTTCTCCACGGCATCAACGCCTCGCTGGTGAAGATCAAAGCCGCCGCCGAGCGGGCTTAGCGCGGCGGCGGCGCGTGGTGTGCACCGAATTCCTTGAAATCGGTGCACGGCCGACACCCTCGGTGCGTGAAGGCGGCCGAGTCAGCCGTCTTCTGGTGTCGGTGAAACAACGACTCGCCACGCTAGTCCGGCGGCTCCAGCGGCTCGGGAGCCGACTCCGGGGTATCGGGCAACCCCGGCCCGACCTCGGGGTGGGGCTCCGCGGGCCCGGTTTCGGGCTCAGAAGCTTCGGTTTCGGGCTCCGCGGTCGGCGGCGCCTGCATGACGTCGAGCACGCCGTCGTCGTACGCCTCGTACCTCGGTGAGCCGCTGCCCGCCGGAGCGGGCGTGTCCGAATGGGCTCCGCAGCCGTATTGCTTGTCCACGACGTGTCCGTCGGCGGACAGTTCGTTGCCGCACACCCCGAACATCGCGCCCAACGAACCCGCCAACGGCAGGAAAAAACCGCAGTCGCGACAGACGCGTTTGGTGGACCGCGCCATCGGAGCTTCGGGGCCGTAATCCCCGGTGTGCCACCGCTCGGCGGCCTCGAACCGGCCCAGGACGCCCAGCACCCAGCGCCGTCCCAGCCCTACCTCGGCGGCGGTCTCGTCGACCTGGGGGTCACCGCTGGCGGTGTAGCCCGGAACCAGCCGCGGGTCGTCGGCGGCCGGTGCCAGCAGGTCTCCGGGGCTCAGGTCCCCGGGCCGCACCCGCCGTTCCCACGGCACCCACTCGGGCGCCAGCAACGCGGTCGGACCGGGGATGAGCACGAGCTCACTGATGGTGGCGTGCCCGGCCCCCGGGTAGGCGGCGACGACGACGGCCCACTGCCAGCCCTGGTAACCCGGCAGGTGCGCCAGGAACCGGTGGGTCGCGGCGGTGGGATCCTCGTAGTCCACGCCCAGGTAGTCACCGACCGCGTCCGGCCCACTGAACTCCTCCACGGCCGCCCTCGCCTGGTCGGCCGCACCCGTGAGCACCTCCGCCAGCCCTTCGTGCCAGTCGGCCACGGTGGCTACGGCGGTCTCCTCGATGGGTCCGGTCACGCTTACCTCTCTTTGCATCGCGCCTCCAATACTAGGGGTGCTTGCCACACCCGGTGACCTACGGACGCAGGAAGCGGCTATGGGGGAGAATTGCGTCGTGTCTGGACGGCGGCGTGACGATCCGGGCCGCGTGGCCTCCAACCCGGGCCGCCGGACCCGCTCGGACCTCAGGGGGTCGGCCAACCAGCATCCGGGCATGGCCAATTACCCGGCCGACGGCTCCGGTCACCGGCGCGCGCGCCGGCCCCCGCCGATGCCGAGCGCCAACCGCTACCTGCCGCCCCTGGGTGAGCGATCCGAATCGGACCGCGACAGCAGTGCGCCACCGCGTGGTCCCGCTTCGGACGAACGCATCACCGTCACCCGCGCCGCGGCACAGCGCAGCCGTGAAATGGGTTCCCGGATGTACTCGATGGTGCAACGCGCGGCCACCGCCGACGGCGCGGACAAGTCCGGGCTGACGGCGCTGACGTGGCCGGTGGTGGCGAATTTCGCGGTGGACGCCGCGATGGCCGTCGCCCTGGCCAACACGCTGTTCTTCGCCGCGGCCACCGGGGAGAGCAAGGGCCGGGTCGCACTGTATCTGTTGATCACCATCGCGCCGTTCGCGGTGATCGCGCCGCTGATCGGTCCGGCGCTGGACCGGTTGCAGCACGGCCGCCGCGTGGCACTGGCGACCTCGTTCGCGCTGCGCACCGGGCTGGCCGCGCTGCTGATCATGAACTACGACGGCCCGACCGGCAGCTACCCGTCGTGGGTGCTCTATCCGTGCGCGCTGGCCATGATGGTGCTGTCGAAGTCGTTCAGCGTGTTGCGCAGCGCCGTGACGCCCAGGGTGATGCCACCGACGATCGACCTCGTGCGGGTCAATTCCCGGCTGACCGTGTTCGGCCTGCTGGGCGGCACCATCGCGGGCGGCGCGATCGCGGCGGGCGTGGAGTTCGTCTGCACCCACCTGTTCAAGCTGCCGGGCGCGCTGTTCGTCGTCGTCGCCGTCACGATCGTGGGCGCCATGCTCTCGATGCGAATTCCACGCTGGGTCGAGGTGACCGCCGGTGAGGTACCGGCGACGCTGAGCTATCGCCGAGACAGCGGCCCGCCGCGCCGCTGGGGGCAACTCCCACGTGTGGGGGACTGGCCCGAAGGGGTCAAAAAGGTCAGCGGAACACTGCGACAACCATTGGGCCGCAACATTATTACATCGCTGTGGGGCAATTGCACCGTGAAGGTGATGGTGGGCTTTCTGTTCTTGTACCCGGCGTTCGTAGCCAAGGCGCATCAAGCCAACGGCTGGGCGCAGCTGGGCATGCTGGGCATGATCGGGGCCGCGGCGGGCATCGGCAACTTCGCCGGCAACTTCACCAGCGCCCGCCTGCAACTGGGCAGGCCCGCGGTGCTGGTGGTGCGCTGCGCGGTGGCGGTGTGCACCGTCGCGCTGGCCGCGGCGGTGGCCGGCAACCTGCTGGTGGCGGTGATCGCCACGCTGGTCACGTCCGGATCCAGCGCGATCGCGAAGGCCTCGCTGGACGCCTCGCTGCAAAACGATCTGCCGGAGGAATCGCGGGCGTCGGGGTTCGGGCGCTCGGAGTCGACGCTGCAGCTGGCCTGGGTGCTGGGCGGGGCGCTCGGGGTTTTGGTCTACACCGAATGGTGGATCGGCTTCACCGCGGTCACCGCCGTGCTCATCCTCGGGCTGGCGCAGACCCTGGTGAGCTTCCGCGGCGACTCGCTGATTCCCGGACTCGGCGGCAACCGCCCGGTCATGGTCGAGCAGGAAGGCAGGCGGCGGGGCGCCGGCAGGCCGGCGGCGGTGCCGGAGTGAGGACCCGGCGCACGCGGGGTGTGACGCTGCTGGTCGTGGCCCTGGCGATGTTGCTGTCCGTCGGCGGCGGGGTCGCAACATGGCTGTTGGTGCGTCAACCCGCCCCGCAGCGCCCGGAGATCAGCGCGTACTCGCACGGACACCTGACCCGGGTCGGGCCGTACATGTACTGCAACGTGCTCGACCTCAACGACTGTCAAAACCCGCAGATCCAGGGCGAATTGCCGGTCAGCGAACGCTATCCGGTGCAACTCTCGGTGCCCGAGGCCATCTCCCGGGCGCCGTGGCGACTCCTGCAGGTGTACGAGGACCCGGCCAACACCATCGCCACCCTGTTCCGGCCGCACACCCGCATGGCGGTCACCATCCCCTCCGTCGACCGCCGGCGCGGTCGGCTCACCGGGATAGTCGTGCAGTTGCTGACGCTGGCGTTGGACTCCTCCGGCGGGTTGCGCGATGTCCCGCACGCGGAATGGTCGGTGCGGCTTACCTTCTGAGCGACCACCGGAGCGTCGGGTGGTGGGGCCTCAAGTCACCAATGCTTGGGACGAACGGCTCCTGACTGCGCGATGGCGCGCACTTAGGGTCGAGAGCGCCGAACCGATTTTTCCAGGGAAGGGGCAGAGTATGGCGAATCCGGGAATCGTCGTCGGAGTGGACGGATCCCCCGACGCGACCGCGGCCATGCAGTGGGCGGTCCACGAGGCGACGATGCGCAACGTGCCGCTGACCCTGGTGCACGCCGCGGCGCGGTTGCCGGCCGGCTCGCCGGTGCTCGAGTGGTCGGGCGAGCCGCTCCCGGCGGAGGTCGTCCGGCAGCTGGACGCCAACGCGCGACAGGTCCTCGCCGACGCGGCCAAGCTCGTCGACGACATGAGCCGGGATCACCGCCTGACAATCAACAGCGAGCTGTCCGCTGCGGGACCCGTCGCCGCACTTGTCGACTTGTCCACGAAAGCGGACCTGGTGGTCGTGGGGAGAAGCGGCCACGGCGCGCTGGAACGCGCGCTGCTGGGATCTGTCAGCACCGGAATGGTCCATCACGCCCACTGCCCGGTGGCGGTGATCCGCAGCGGCTATTCGCCGCCGGCGCAGGGCTGCGTCCTGGTCGGCATCGACGGGTCACCGGCGTCGGAACTGGCCACCGCGATCGCCTTCGACGAGGCCTCTTGGCGCGGTGCGGATTTGGTGGCCCTGCACGCATGGACCGACGCCGAGGTGCCCGACCTCCCGAGCCGGGAGTGGGCCGGAACCACCAGGACGTCCTGGACGAGGCTGCAGTCGGCGGCAGAGGCGACGCTGGCGGAACGCCTGGTCGGCTGGCGGGAACGCTACCCCGATGTCACCGTCCAGCGCGTGGTCGTCACCAACCGGCCCGCGCAGCATCTCGTCGAGCGCTCGGCGTCCGCGCAGCTGGTGGTCGTCGGCAGCCACGGACGCGGTGGCTTCGCGGGAATGCTGCTCGGATCGGTCGGCACGGCGGTCGTGCAGGCGGTACGCGCGCCGGTGATCGTCGCCCGGCAGGGTTAGCTACCCGGCGCCGCCGAGCGCCGGGCGACGCGCTCGCCTTCGAGGGGCGGTCCGGGTGGCGTTCCCTTCCCGAACGGATTGCCGCCCAACGCTTCCCGGCCGTGCGGGGTCAGCCAATTGTCCAGCCCGGGCCCCTTGGGCACGATACCGGTCGGGTTGATGTCGGCATGAACGATGTAATAGTGCCGCTTGATCTGGTCGAAGTCCACGGTGTCGCCGAAGCCCGGCGTCTGGAACAGGTCGCGCGCGTAGGCCCACAGCACGGGCATCTCGCTGAGCTTGCAGCGATTGCACTTGAAGTGCCCGTGGTAGACCGGGTCGAAGCGCACCAGGGTGGTAAACAGCCGCACGTCGGCCTCGGTGATGGTGTCGCCCACCAGATACCGCCGGCCGGCCAGGCGATCGCTCACCCAGTCCAGGGCGGCGAACAGCCGGTCGTACGCCGCGTCGTACGCCTGCTGTGAGCCGGCGAAGCCACAGCGGTACACGCCGTTGTTGATCTCGGTGTAAACCCTCCTGCCGACCTCGTCGATGTCGGCCCGCAGCGGCTCCGGGTACAGCTCGGGCGCCCGGTCGCGATGATGTGCGGTCCACTGCGTCGAGAAATCCAGCGTCATCTGCGCGAAGTCATTGGTGACCACCGCCCCGGTGGGGATGTCGACGAGCGCGGGAACGGTGATGCCTTTGGCGTAGTCGGGGAATCGCTTGAAGTAGGCGTCCCGCAGTCGCGGGATCTTGAGCACGGGGTCGACGCCGCCCGGGTCGAGATCGAACGTCCAGCTGCGCTGGTCGTGGGTGGGGCCGCAAAAGCCAATGGAGAGAGCGTCTTCCAAGCCCAGCAACCGCCGTACGATGATGGCGCGGTTGGCCCACGGGCAGGCCCGGGCGACGATGAGCCGATACCGGCCGGCCTCGACCGGGTAGCCGTCGCGTCCGTCGGCGGTGATCCGCGTGGTGATGTAGTTGGTGTCGCGGGTGAATTCGCCCGCCGGTGCCACATAGGAAGCCATGTCCGCAATTCTGCCCCGGAGACAAGGGGGCCGATGCCCGGTGCGCGTCTCACGACATTGCGTACGCAGCAATCGCCGGGCCAGGTCAACGGGACCGGGGCCGTTGACCGACCATGGTCGGACCAGAAATAATGTTGTGTACCAACCACTTTCACCGAATTCCCCGGTAGCGGTTGTGGTCTGCGCTTCGGTGGCGTGTGCGCGCCGCGGCGGTGGGGCCCGCCGCCGCGCGGGTCGTCAGGCGTCGAGTTCGCGGGCCACGGCCTTGACCACCTCGGAAACCCGCCGGGCCGTCTTGCGGTCCGGGTAGCGACCCTTGCGCAGTTCGGGCTGCACGGCGCCCTCCAACAACGTGATCATGTCCTCGACCATGCCATGCAACTCGTCGGGACTGTGCTTGTGCTCGGCGGGCACCTCGCGGCGGGCCTTGATGAGGCTGGGTGGCGGCTCAATCAGCTTGAGGCTCAACGCCTGCGGTCCGCGCCGGCCGGAAGCGATGCCGAATTCCACCCGCTGCCCGGATTTGAGCTCCTCGACACCCTCGGGCAGTGCCGACGCGCGGACGTAGACGTCCTCGCCGTCCTCCTGCGACAAGAAGCCAAACCCCTTCTCGGGGTCGTACCACTTAACCTTGCCGGTCGGCACTGGTCTCACCTGCTTGTCTGACGGGTCACTGGTTGAACAACACAAGAAGCGTCCCGCCTGCGCAGGACGCGATATCGAGAAATGATCCTACTCGGATCGTCGTCCGGCGAGCACCCCCTCTGACTCGTTACTCGCTAGGCTGGCACTGACGCGGAGGTGAGATGCGCCCGATCCTGAACGTTATCTGGCTGATGTTCGGCGGCCTCTGGATGGCCGCCGGTTACCTGGTGGCGGCGCTCGCCTGCTTCCTGCTGATCGTCACGATTCCGTTCGGGTTCGCGTCGCTGCGCATCGCCTCCTATGCGTTATGGCCGTTCGGCCGGACGATCGTCGACAAGCCGACGGCCGGCACCGGGGCGCTACTGGGGAACGTCATCTGGGTGCTGCTGTTCGGGGCGTGGCTGGCGATCGGTCATCTGGTCAGCGCCGTGGCGATGGCACTCACGGTCGTCGGCCTGCCGCTGGCGCTGGCGAACCTCAAGCTCATCCCGGTCTCGCTGATGCCACTGGGCAAGCAGATCGTTTCCGTCGACTCACCCGACCGGCGCGCGCGGGTGCCCGCATGACGCTGACCGCACTGGGCGTGCCGGCGGTGCCCGGCCGCCCGGGCCGTCGTTCCGCACCGGGGCACGCCCGGACCGACGGCCCCTTGACCGACGCCTACGGCAGGATCGCCACCGATCTGCGGGTGTCGCTGACCGACCGTTGCAACCTGCGATGTCGTTACTGCATGCCGGCCGACGGGCTGGACTGGCTGCCCGGGGAACAACTCCTGCGCCCCGACGAGCTGTCCAGGCTGATGCATATCGCCGTGACCCGGCTGGGCGTCACCAGCGTGCGGTTCACCGGCGGCGAGCCGCTGCTGTCCCGTCACCTCGAGGAGATGGTCGAAGCGGCCGCCGGCCTGCGGCCACGTCCGGAGATCTCGTTGACCACAAACGGTGTGGGACTGGCGCGCCGCGCCGCCGCTCTGGCCGGGGCCGGTTTGGACCGGGTCAACGTGTCGTTGGACACCGTGGACCGGACCCGCTTCACGGAGATCACCCGCCGGGACCGGCTCGCCGACGTGCTGGACGGACTGACCGCCGCCGGGCAGGCGGGCCTGGCGCCGGTGAAGGTGAACGCCGTGCTCGATCCCGTCTCCGGCCGCGAGGACGTCGTCGACCTGTTGCGGTTCTGCCTCGAGCACGGCTACCAGTTGCGGGTTATCGAGCAGATGCCGCTGGACGCCGGGCATCAGTGGCGGCGCGGGGCGGCCCTGAGCGCCGACGACGTGCTGGACGCCCTGCGCGCACACTTTCGGCTGCGGCCCGACCCGACGCCGCGAGGGTCGGCTCCGGCCGAGCTGTGGCTGGTCGACACCGGCCCCGACACGCCGGCCGGGAAGGTGGGCGTGATCGCGTCGGTCTCGCACGCTTTCTGCGCGTCCTGCGATCGCACCCGGCTCACGGCCGACGGACAGGTCCGCAGCTGCCTGTTCTCCACCGAGGAGACCGACCTTCGGGGCCTGCTGCGCGGCGGCGCGGACGACGACGCGATCGAGGGGGCCTGGCGCGACGCGATGTGGGGCAAGCCCGCCGGCCACGGCATCAACGACCCCGGCTTCATCCAGCCCGACCGGCCGATGAGCGCGATCGGCGGCTAGCGCGATGAGTGATGCCCCCGCCGAGCCGGCCGGGATGCAGGTGACGGTCCGCTACTTCGCCGCCGCGTGCGCAGCCGCCGGAGCCGAATCGGAAACCGTGGTGGTGCCGGCGGGCACCACGGTGGCCGGGCTCGTCGACAGACTGGCCGTGCGCGGAACCCGCCTGGCCACGGTGTTGAGCCGATGCTCCTACCTGCGCGGCGGGATCGCCGTGCGAGACGGTGCGACGGCGTTGCGCCCGGGTGACACCGTCGATGTCCTCCCGCCGTTTGCCGGCGGCTGAGGCGTGTGACATATCTCACGTAACGGAAAGATAACGACCGGGACACGGTGCGGTCTCGGTGCCATGACCTGCGCAAATCGATAGCGCTACTGGACTTTTCGAAGGTGTCCGCAGCGGAAACGCCGGGTTTCGCCAAACGTGACGCCGCCGACGGAAACCGCTAGCGTCTCCCGGAGGTTCGCCAAGCAAGCCGAACGGCGTTCCTGCCCTCCCTATCGCGCCGAGCTCCATCCAGTAGGCGGGGGCAGACCGTACCTGGATGGAGGCGGGGGACCCAACGGGTCCGCCGTGACCGACCCGGAGCCGCTCCGCGGCTCCTTGGGGTGAAGCCGGCGTCGTCTCGCTGCCGAGCACGACGCGGCCGGGTGGCCTCTCCAACCCGAACCCGACAGCTGACCTCGCAGGCGCTAGACGAGAGGAACTACCCGGCGCGTATGAGTGGACGTCACCGCAAGCCCACCACGTCAAACATCAATGTCGCCAAGATCGCCTTTACCGGGGCGGTGCTTGGTGGCGGCAGTATCGCCCTCGCCGGCCAAGCGGCGGCCGCCACCGACGGCGAATGGGATCAGGTAGCCCGCTGCGAGTCCGGCGGCAACTGGGCGATCAACACCGGCAACGGCTACCAGGGGGGCCTGCAGTTCAGCCAGGGCACCTGGGCCGCCCACGGGGGCAGCGACTACGCTCCGGCGGCCCAGATGGCCAGCCGGGAACAGCAGATCGCCGTCGCCGAGCGGGTCCTGGCGACCCAGGGCCGGGGTGCCTGGCCGGCGTGCGGGCACGGGCTGTCGAACCCGACGCCGCGCGACATGACCGCACCGGCGGGGATGGACGCGCCGCCGGAGGATGCTCCGCCGCCCGCGGACGGTCCCGCGCCCGACGCTCCCCCGGCGGAACCCCCGCCCCCGGCGGTGGAACTGGCCTCCGACCACCAGCCGGCGCCCCCCGAAGACCTGGCGCCCGCGCCTCCCGAGGACCTGCCGCCCCCCGAAGACCTGCCGCCCGCGCCCCCCGAAGACCTGCCGCCCCCCGGCGACGACAACGACGCACCGGTGGCACCGCAGCAGGCCTTCGACGTCGGCTACACCAAGCAGCTGTGGGAAGCCATCCGCGGACTGGACATCCACGGAAACGACGCGCTGGACGCCCTGGCGCGGCCGTCCGCCGTCATCTGAGGTCCACGCGAGTCGTCCGGCGTCCGCGCCGTCAGGCCGAGCCCACCCATTCTTCGGTGCCGTCGTCGAAGAACTGGTGCTTCCACACCGGTAGCCGCTCCTTGATGGTGTCGACCAGCAGGGCGCATGCGGCGAATGCCGCTTGCCGGTGGTCGGCGGCCACCGCGGCAACCAGTGCCGCGTCTCCGATGTGCAGCGCGCCGATGCGGTGACTGGCCGCGATGGCGCGCAGCCCGCGGGACTGCTCCGCGATCTCGGTGACGACATCGGTCATGACCTGTGCGGCCGACGGGTGGGACGAGTATTCCAGCCGCACCACGCGACGCCCGCCGTCGTGGTCGCGGATCATGCCGACGAAGCCGACGACGGCACCGGCCGACCGGTGGCGGACCAGGTCTTCGAGCTCGGACAGAAAGATCGGCCGGTCGGTGATGTCGGCCCCCACGACCAGCGTCATCGCCGGTGGTCTTCGCCGGCGATCTGGTCCAGCGCGTGGTCGAGCACGTCGGCGAGCACCGCGAGCCCGTCCCGGACCCCGCCGGGCGAACCCGGCAGATTGACGACGAGGGTCCGCCCGACGACCCCGCACACACCCCGCGACAGCACCGACGTCGGCACGCCGGGAAGCCCGGAGCGGCGGATGGCATCGGCCAGGCCGGGAATCAGGTAGTCCAGCACTGCCACGGTCTGGTCCGGGGTGCTGTCGGTCGGTGAGATGCCGGTGCCGCCCGAGGTGAGGATGACGTCGACGTCGGCGGCGACCGCTTTGCGCAGCGCCTCACCGACCGGTGACCCGTCGGGAACCACCTGCGGCGTGACGGGAGCGAATCCGCGCCGCTCGAGCCATTCGGCGATGAGGGGCCCGCAGCGGTCGGCGTACTCTCCCGTCGACGCGCGGGTGGAGGCGATGATGACTCGTGCGGACCGGTCGCTCATCCCCGCGTCCAGTTCCCGCTTTTGCCGCCCTCTTTGCGCAGCACCCGGATGCCGTCGATGCGCGCGGCCGGGTCAACCGCCTTGATCATGTCGTAGAGCGTAAGCCCGGCCACGCTGACGGCGGTGAGCGCTTCCATCTCCACGCCGGTGCGGTCGGTGCTGCGCACCGTCGCGGTGATCTCGATGTCGGACTCGCCGACGGCGAATTCGACGTCGACTCCGGTGAGCGCGAGCTGATGGCACAACGGGATCAGGTCACTGGTGCGCTTCGCCGCGAGAATGCCCGCGATCCGTGCCGTCGCCAACGCATCGCCCTTGGGCAGCCCGCCGGTCGAGATCAGCCCCACCACGTGGGCCGAGGTGCGCAGGGTTCCCGCCGCCACGGCGGTTCGTCTGGTGGCGGCCTTGGCGGTCACGTCGACCATGTGCGCCGCCCCCTGCTCATCCAGGTGCGACAGCGGGGTCGCGGCCTCGGCCATCGCGGCGACCTAGCGGTTGATTTCGGTAACCGGGTGCACGTAGGGCAGGTCGTCGGAGGGCAACGGGAAGGTCAGCTCACCGAAGGGCGACAAGGCGCCCGTTCGGTCGCTCACGAGTTCGCTCACCGCGTGGTCGTCCGGTCCCGTCGCAGGCCAGCCGTTGTCGACGTACTTGGTTTTGCGGGCCTTGCCCTCAGCAATGTCAGCCACGGGGACCATTCTGACATTTCTCGCAAGCCTGCGCGGCGCGAGGTCAGCGGTCCGGGTGCCGTCGTGTCCCGCGGGCGTGCGGTAACCTGCCCGCGTTCTCGCTGCGGACGCGGTCCCGGGGGGCTGCTTTACGCTGGTCGGCAATGACCGACAACACCCCGGACATCCCGCTGGGGTCCTGGCTGGCCGACTTGCCCGACGAGCGGCTGATCCGGCTGCTGCACCTGCGGCCCGACCTGGCCCAGCCCCCACCCGGTAGCATCGCCGCCCTGGCCGCGCGCGCACAGGCCCGCCAGTCGGTCAAGGCCGCCACCGACGACCTCGACTTCCTGCGGCTGGCGGTGCTTGACGCCCTGCTGGTGTTGCAGGCCGACGCGACGCCGGTGCCGGCCAAGAAGCTGCTGGCGCTGATCGGCGACCGCGCGCCGGAGGCCGACGTCAGCGCCGCGCTGGACGCCCTCCGGGAGCGCGCCCTGGCCTGGGGCGAGGCCGCGGTACGAGTGGCCGCCGACGCGGTAACCGCACTGCCGTGGCACCCGGGCCAGGTCATCCTCGAGGACGCCTCGCGCTCGGGCGAGCAGATCGCGGACCTCGTCGAGGACCTCGACCCGGCACAGCGCGAGGTGCTGGACAAACTGCTCGAGGGTTCCCCGATCGGCCGCACGCGCGACGCCGCCCCGGGCGCTCCGGCGGGCCGGCCGGTACCGCAGCTGCTGGCGCTGGGCCTGCTGCGACGCATCGACGCCGAGACGGTCATCCTGCCCCGGCACGTCGGGCAGGTGCTGCGCGGCGAGCGGCCCGGCCCGATGCAGCTCACGGCGCCCGACCCGGTGGTGTCGACCACCACGCCCGGCGACGTCGATGCCGCCGCCGCCGGCGCCGTCATCGACCTGCTGCGGGAAGTCGACGTGGTGATCGAGACACTGGGCGCCGCGCCGGTTTCCGAGCTGCGCAGCGGCGGGCTGGGAGTCCGCGAGCTCAAGCGGCTGGCCAAGGCGACCGGCATCGAGGGGCCGCGGCTCGGGTTGATCCTCGAGATCACGGCCGCGGCCGGGTTGATCGCCAGCGGCATACCCGATCCGGAGCCGGCCGGCGGCCCCGATGGACCGTACTGGGCGCCGACGCTGGCCACCGACCGATTCGCCGCGCTGTCGCCCGCCGAGCGTTGGCACCAGTTGGCCGAAGCCTGGCTCGGCCTGCCGGGCCGTCCGGCGTTGATCGGCACCCGCGGTCCGGATGCCAAACCATATGGGGCCCTGTCGACTTCGCTGTACTCGACCGCGGCGCCGTTGGATCGGCAACTGCTGCTGGGCATGCTCTCGGAGCTGCCCGCCGGCGCGGGCGTCGACCCGGCCGAGGCATCGGCGGCGCTGGTGTGGCGGCGCCCGCGGTGGGCCCGGCGGCTGCAGCCGGGACCCGTCGGCGATCTGCTGAGCGAGAGCCACGCGCTGGGCCTGGTGGGCCGCGGGGCGATCAGCACGCCCGGCCGCGCGCTGCTGGACGGGGACGCCGGACCCCGCGTCGCGGTCGAGGCGATGGCGCGCGCCCTGCCCGAACCGATCGACCACTTCCTGGTGCAGGCCGATCTGACCGTCGTGGTGCCCGGGCCCCTGCAGCGCGACCTCGCCGACCAGCTTGCCACCGTGGCCACCGTCGAATCGGCCGGCGCCGCGATGGTGTACCGGATCAGCGAGCAGTCGATCCGCCGTGCGCTCGATATCGGCACAACGCGCGACTGGATGCAGAGGTTCTTCACGCAACACTCCAAAACACCAGTGCCGCAAGGGCTTACATACCTGATCGATGACGTCGCGCGCCGTCATGGCCAGCTGCGCATCGGGATGGCCGCGTCGTTCGTGCGCTGCGAGGACCCGGCGCTGCTGGCGCAGGCGCTGGCGGCGCCCGCGGTCGAAGGGGTGCAGCTGCGCGCCCTGGCGCCGACGGTGGCGGTGTCCCCCGTGCCGATCGCCGAGGTGCTCGCCGCGTTGCGGACCGCCGGCTTCGCCCCGGCCGCCGAGGATTCTTCCGGCTCCATCGTCGACGTCCGGCCACGCGGTGCCCGGGTGGCCGCACCGCAGCAGCGCAGGCCGTACCGCCCGGCGCCGCGACCCAGCGCCGAGACGCTGGATGCCGTCGTATCGGTGCTGCGCAAGGTCACCGCCGCGCCGTTCGGGAACATCCGCGTCGACCCGGCCGTTGCCATGTCGCTGCTCCAGCGCGCGGCAAAAGACCAGGAAACATTGGTGATCGGCTACCTCGACGCCGCCGGCGTGGCCACCCAGCGGGTGGTGTCGCCGATCACGATCCGGGGCGGTCAGCTGGTGGCGTTCGACTCGGCGTCCGGGCGGCTGCGTGACTTCGCCGTTCACCGCATCACGTCGGTGGTGTCGGCCCAGGACCGATAATGGATCGCGTGACGAAACAGAGCAGGAGCGCCGGCTGTGACTGACGGACCTTTGATCGTGCAGTCCGACAAGACGGTGCTGCTCGAAGTGGATCATGAGCTGGCGGGCGCGGCGCGCGCCGCCATCGCGCCGTTCGCCGAGCTCGAGCGCGCGCCCGAGCACGTGCACACCTACCGGATCACACCGCTGGCGCTGTGGAACGCGCGCGCCGCCGGGCACGACGCCGAGCAGGTCGTCGACGCGCTGGTGTCGCACTCGCGCTACGCGGTACCCCAGCCGCTGCTGGTCGACATCGTCGACACGATGGCCCGCTACGGCCGCCTGCAGCTGGTCAAGCACCCGGCGCACGGTCTTTCCCTGGTGAGCCTGGACCGCGCGGTCCTCGAGGAGGTGCTGCGCAACAAGAAGATCGCTCCGATGCTGGGCGCGCGGCTCGACGAGGACACGGTCGTCGTCCACCCGAGCGAGCGGGGCCGGGTCAAGCAGATGCTGCTCAAGATCGGCTGGCCGGCGGAGGATCTCGCCGGTTACGTCGACGGCGAGGCGCACCCGATCAGCCTGCGGCAGGACGGCTGGCAGCTGCGCGACTACCAGCAGCTGGCCACGGACTCGTTCTGGGACGGCGGCTCGGGGGTGGTGGTGCTTCCGTGCGGGGCGGGCAAGACCCTGGTCGGGGCGGCCGCGATGGCGAAAGCCAGTGCGACGACGCTCATTCTGGTCACCAATATCGTGGCCGCGCGGCAGTGGAAACGCGAACTGGTCGCCCGCACCTCGCTGACGGAGGACGAGATCGGCGAATACTCCGGCGAGCGCAAGGAGATCCGGCCGGTCACCATCTCGACCTACCAGATGATCACGCGCCGCTCCAAGGGCGAGTATCGGCACTTGGAGCTCTTCGACAGCCGCGACTGGGGGCTGATCATCTACGACGAGGTGCACCTGCTGCCCGCGCCGGTCTTCCGGATGACCGCCGACCTGCAGTCCAAGCGACGGCTCGGGCTGACCGCCACGCTGGTCCGCGAGGACGGCCGCGAGGGTGACGTGTTTTCGCTGATCGGCCCGAAACGCTATGACGCGCCGTGGAAGGACATCGAAGCCCAGGGGTGGATCGCGCCGGCGGAGTGCATCGAGGTGCGGGTCACGATGACCGACAGCGAGCGGATGACCTACGCCACCTCCGAACCCGAAGAGCGCTACCGGCTCTGCTCGACCGCCCACACCAAGATTGCCGTGGTCAAGTCGATCCTGGAGAAGCATCCGGGCGAGCAGACCCTGGTGATCGGCGCCTATCTGGATCAGCTCGACGAACTCGGCGTCGAGCTGAACGCGCCGGTGATCCAGGGCTCGACCCGGACCAAGGAGCGCGAGGCGCTGTTCGACGCCTTCCGGCGCGGCGAGGTGTCCACGCTAGTGGTCTCCAAGGTCGCCAACTTCTCCATCGACCTGCCGGAAGCCTCGGTGGCGGTGCAGGTTTCGGGGACGTTCGGTTCCCGCCAGGAAGAGGCCCAGCGGCTGGGCCGGCTGCTGCGACCCAAGTCCGACGGCGGGGGCGCCATCTTCTACTCGGTGGTGGCGCGCGACAGCCTGGACGCGGAGTACGCCGCGCACCGGCAGCGCTTCCTGGCCGAGCAGGGCTACGGCTACATCATCCGCGACGCCGACGACCTGCTCGGCCCGGCGATCTAGGGCGGGCCGGAGCTGGTGCTAGAGCGACAGGATCGTCGCCGACGCGGTGCCCGGTGCGCCGTACACCTGGGCCAGGCCGACGCGCGGGTCGCCCGGCACCTGGCGCTCGCCGGCCTCGCCGCGCAGCTGACGCACCAGCTCGTGCATCTGCCGCAGCCCCGACGCGCCGATCGGCTCGCCGTTGGCGATCAGTCCCCCGTCGGTGTTGACCGGGATCGAGCCGTGGATCTCGGTGGCGCCGTCGGCCACCAGCTTCTCCTGTTCGCCGTCGGCGCACAGGCCCGTCTCGGCCATGTGGATGACCTCGGCGCCGGCGTCGGTGTCCTGCAGCTGCGCGACGTCGACGTCCTCGGGGCCGATGCCCGCGGCCTCGTAGGCGGCCCGGGCCGCATAGACGGTCGGCGCGGCATCCCCGTCCAGCGGCGCCGAGGTGGCATGCACCTCGTAGGCACCGTAGCGGCGCGTGCGAATCTCACACGCGCGCACGTACACCGGCTTGTCGGTGAACTTGTGGGCCATCTCGGCGCGGCACATGATGACCGCGGCCGCGCCCTCGTCGGGCGCGCAGAACATGTACTGCGTCAGCGGATAGTTGAGCACGGCCGAGTTGAGGATCTGCTCTTCGGGGATCGGCTTGCGGCGGAACGCGTTCGGGTTCAGTGCGCCGTTGCGGAAGTTCTTTGCGGCCACCTTGGCCAGCGTGGCCTGGGAGACGTGGTGGTCGTGCAGGTACTTGTTGGCCTTCATGCCGAAGAACTTGGTGGTGACGAACTGCCCGTTCTGGGCGTACCACTGCGGCAGCGCCAGCTTGGCGGGGTCGTCGGTGAACGCCCCGCGCGGGTGTTTGTCCATGCCGATGGCGATGCCGATGTCGTACTTGCCCAATCGGATGGTGTCGGCGGTCTGCTGGATGGCGCTGGCCGCGGTGGCGCAGGCGTTGAACACGTTGGTGAACGTGATGCCGGTCAGCCCGACCAGGCGGGTCACCGCGTCGGGGTTGGACACCTCATAACTGCCACCGAAGCCGAACTGGATGTCTTGCCAGTCCATGCCGGCGTCGGCCAGCGCGGACTGGATCGCCTCGGCGCCCATCTGCATCGCCGTCTTCTCGAACCTGCCGAACGGGTGCAGGCCCACGCCGACGATCGCGACGTCGTTGCTCATTTCAGGCCCCCTCTGCGATCGGCCGGAACGCGAACGTCATCACTTCGGCGCCTTCCTCGTCGGTGGTGAACGGCACCATGGTCAACTCGACCTGCTGGCCGAACCGGATCTTGGCCGGATCGTTCTCGGTCAGCCGGCCCTCGACCCGGATGACGTCGTCGAGCTGGACCAGTCCGACGCCGAACGGCACGAAGTCCTTGCCGGACGGACCGGCGTAGGGCGCGCCGGGCGGAAATCCCTGCGTGGTCCAGGCCACGAGGGTGCCGCGGCGCGGCAGCAGCACGTCGCTCATCTCCCCGGCGCTGCAGCGGGGGCACCACTGCTGCACGGGAAATGTTGTGGCGCCGCAACTGCCGCACCTGCTGCCGATCAGCTGGGGGTTCGCGTCGGGCCAGGTGGAGATTTCGGGGGCGAGTGCTCGTTGCATCGAAAGTCCTCCGGCGATCATCCGCAGTTCGCGCGAGAATGCGCTCACGCAAAAGTACAACAGCATTAGACGAAAGCGGAAATTATGTTCTCGGCAGCCGCCCGGCGGCGGCCCGGCGGCGGCCCGGCGCCTATTGTGGGAGCGCCGCCGCAGCGAGGGAGACGCCATGCCAGTCACGGTGATACTGGAACTGAAATTCAAGCCCGACGCGGTTGCCGCGGCGCGCGACGTGATGGGCCGGGCGCTGCGGGACACCCGCGCGTTCGCCGGCAACCTTCGCACCGACGTGCTCGTCGACGAGGACGACGAAGCCCACTGGCTGATCTACGAAATCTGGGCAACGGTCGAGGACGACGAGGCCTATCGCGCGTTTCGCGCCGGCGAAGGGAAGCTGACCGACCTGCCTCCCCTGCTGGGGGCGCCGCCGGTCAAGACGCGATACCTCACCAGCGATATCTAACCCAGCGCGGGGATCACCTCGCGTTCGAACAACTCGAGGCCGGACCGGTCGTAGGCGGCCTCGGGGAAGTAGCAGATCACGTACTCGCACCCGAGGTCGCGAATCCTCGTGATCCGCTCGATCACCTGTTCCGGTGTGCCCGTCGCCGAGTCCGGGCCGCTGGTGCCGGCGATCATCGCGTCGGCGGCGGCCTCGGGGAGGTGACGCACCAGGCGCTCGCGGACGCGTCGCATCCTCTCGGCGACGTCGGCGTCCGACGCGCCGATCACGGCGTTGATGTTGACCGAACGCACGATGGCGTCGAAGTCGGTGCCCACCTCGCGGCAGTGCCGGGCCAGCACCTCCGACTTGTGGGCGAACGCCTCGGGCTCCGGGGTGAAGTTGGTGTACTGCGCGTACTGCGCGGCGATGCGCAACGTCACCTTCTCGCCGCCACCGGCGATCCACAGCGGTAGCCCGTTGTCCTGCAACGGCTTCGGGGCCACGATCGCCCCGTCGACCCGGTAATGCCGACCGTCGAAACTGACTTTGCCGTCGCGCCAGGCGGTGCGCATGATCTGGACGCCTTCATCGAGTCGGCCCAACCGCACCCCGGCCGACGGGAAGCCGTAGCCGTACGCGCGCCACTCGTGTTCGTACCAGCCGCCGCCGATGCCCATCTGGATACGGCCCCCGGAGATGATGTCGGCCGTCGCGGCCACCTTGGCCAGGTACACCGGGTTGCGGTAGCTCATCGCCGTGCACATCTGCCCGAGCTTGATCCGCGACGTGGTGGCCGCGTACGCCGCCATCAGCGACCACGCCTCGTGGGTGGCCTCGCCCGTCGGCATCGGGACGGTGTGGAAGTGGTCGTAGACCCACAGCGAGTCCCATGCGCTGCCGTCGGCGTATCCGGCCAGATCGCGCATCACCGGCCAGTGTTCGTCGGGTTCGATGCCGACCAGATCCATTCGCCAGCCTTGCGGAATGAAAAGCCCGAAGCGCATGGCGCCGACTCT
>Ga0207433_10006529_pt1 | contig 20103 bp, 11 predicted proteins | sample YelNatPaOPGAMG01_FD_187559 | JGI IMG/M metagenome (GOLD analysis project Ga0207433, IMG submission 187559) | Hot spring thermophilic microbial communities from Obsidian Pool, Yellowstone National Park, USA - OP-RAMG-01 (SPAdes) (version 3) | ecosystem: Environmental > Aquatic > Thermal springs... | reverse complement strand
CCGAAGCCACTCCCCAGGTCGCCTACGGGGTCACCCCGTAGGCGGTACCCCCTCCCAAAGGAAAATTAAATATAAAATATCAAAAATCAAAAACTTAAAAGAAAATTTTGCTTGATTTTTGCGTTACTTTTAAGTAACCTTTTATGATGTTTATTTTTACTAAAGAGATGGCAAAAAAGTTAAAAGAAATAAGAGAACGGTCGAGATTGACCCAAAAAGAAGTAGCAGAAGCATTAGGATTAAAGTCTAAATATGGTCGGAGCTTTATTGCTCGTTTAGAAAATGGGCTTGTACCGAATCCAAGTTTACGAACGATTCTGGATATTCTACGAATCTGTGGTGCGTCTTGGGTTGAATTTTTTAAAGAATTAGATGCGATTGATTTTAAGATGCGACACGAGAAAATGATTGTTCAAGTCCAGCCGGCACCAACCAAAAGAAAGATTGAGCGGGATGCGATGCGTTATGCGATTGGCGTTGAAATGACATCAAAAGAGGAAGAGATTGATTTTACTCGGCTAAAGAGACAAATCAAAGATAAAGTCACTGTCTTATTGGTCAAAAACCAAATCGGAGACAACCAAATCAATTCTTACGAGAATTTTGCCTTAGAATACTTTGACTTTTTGGCTGCGTTGAATAAAGCCGGAATGAAAATGATTACTGAGAAATATCAAAGAGCCGGCTTGAAATTCCATCTGCTTTTTAAGATTAAGAAAATTATCAATTCAGTGCTGAGAGGTGAGATTAAGCGATTAGAAGCCAAGAAACCATTGCCAACCGAAAAACAAGAGCGAATGGCAATTGGGTTCACGAAGTATCGGATTACAATCGAAAAATTAGAAACCGAGGCTCATAAATTACTTTGTGAATTAGGTGTTCCGCCACCTTGGTTTTCATCCTACAAGGCTTTTGTCCGGCAATTGTTTAAAGTATTAAAGAAATATTACGGTAAGGACCAAGAATTGCTCAATAAGAATTTCTTTGAGATTATTGAGCGCTGGAAAAAGGAGGGTCTGAAAGAAGAGATACTAATAAAGTTAAAGGACAAAATCGTTGCGGTCTTTGGGATAATGAGGTTGAGAGGAGAGATTTAGAAAAATGAATAACCGGAGAAGGAGCAAAGAAAACCGAAGATACACCCGCGCGCGATTTTTGATAAAATTGTTTGCTTGACAGTCAAAACAATTATTATAAAATGGTGTAAAAGAACTTATTGGAAAGGTGGTGAAATTAATCGGTGCGTAACTTGATTTTACTCATAATAATCGTCTTTAGTTTTGGTCTTGCCCAGGGTTGGACATTTCCTGAGCGGGGTTATATGTTCCGATTCGGGATAGTAAGTTTTCTATTTTTGGTTTTGCTATTTTTACTCTTTTCCATAATCTTCTGGGGAGTCTATCTATTTCTGGTAAAAGGTAAAAGCCGTGAGGAGAAAAAAGAGTAGCACCGCAACGCGAATCCGCTAAAGCCCGAAAAGATAAACTTCATCATTGACCTCTTGTCCTAAAGATGAAAATTTTGGTAAGGGTAAAACCTAATTCCCATTATGAGAAAATTGAACTCTTAGCCGATAATACTTATTTAATATCGGTAAAAGAACCACCAATTGAGAATAAGGCAAATCAAGCGGTGATAAGAATCCTTGCCGATTACTTTTGTATTCCGAAATCCAAAATTACTATCGTTGCTGGTCAGAAATCACGCAGGAAAGTAATTGAGTTAAATAATTAGTCGGATTCGTTTTCTGGTTCAATGTGAACCGTAACCGAAGCTCCGGCGATACAATCTCTTATTGCTTGTTCAATTTTAGAAGCGGTTTGGTGAGCATCCCTCAGATGAGTATCGTCTTTCATTCGGATATGAACCGTAATCAGAAGTTTTCCACCATAATCGTGGACTTGGATATCATGGGCATCTGCCACCCCATCCCAATTATGCACAATCTCTTTGATTTGCGAAACAACTAAGGGCTTTGGTGCCTCACCGATTAGAAAACTTCCTGCCTCACGAATAATTGTTATACCGGTATAAGCAATTAGCGCCGAAATTCCCATTCCTAAGATTCCATCCAACCAATAGATGCCAAAGCGGAAGGCGATAAAACCAATCACCACAATACCGGTAGCAATCGAATCGGTGCGGTGGTGCCAGGCATCGGCTTTTAAGGATGCGGAATTTATTTTTTTACTAAGCGTAAGAGCGACATTAGTTAAGAATTCTTTGAGCAGAATTGAGAGGATTAAAAGAATTATGACGAGCGTATTAGCCTGAATTGGCACGGGTTGAATAAATCGCTTAAAGGAATTGATCAAGAACTCAACACCGACTAAAATTAAAATTGAGGCGACAACCACAGCAAAAATCCGCTCGGCACGACCATGACCAAAGGGGTGCTTTTCATCGGGTGGTTTAGTTGAGATTTTAAAACCGACAATTATTAATAACGAAGTAAAGACATCGGACAAGGTATGAAATGAATCAGCAACCAGTGCCACACTGCCAAGGATTGTGCCAAAGGCGAATTTGAGAATAAATAAAAAAATATTGATAGCGGTTGAAAGATACCCCTCAAAATAACCATAATTTTTAAAACGGTCTCCTTTATCCAATTGAAAAAAAATAATTAACTGGTCAACGATTCTATTCACTGGTTTAGGTTTAAGTATAACTTCTTTATCAATAATGTCAATCCGAAAGCAAACAAGAATCGTGCCTTGACACAAAATCTTTTTTGAGTATTATTAATGGAGCCTGAAAGGAGGCGAAATGAAAAAGTATCTCGCACTGACAGCGGTAGCAATTGCCTTGCTCTTTCTTTTCCCCGGCTGTCCGGAAAAGGATACGACGACACCAACGGTTAAGATCACAGAACCGGCAAATAATGCCACACTTACGGCTGGAAATATAACGATAAAGGCGGTCGCGACCGACGATAAGGAAATGAGCAAAGTTGAATTCTGGGTTGATGGTGCAAAAAAAGGCGAAGATAATTCGCCAACCGATGACACATTGTATAGTTATACCTGGGATGCTTCAAGTGCGGCATCGGGCGCTCATAAGATAGTTGCCAAGGCTTTTGACAAATCGGACAATACCGCCTCAGATTCAATAACCATCACCATAACCGGTGGTGGCGGTGGTGGTGGCACTATTCACGACGGCGGCGCTATTACCAGTGATGAAACTTGGTCGCCAGTGGGAAATCCTCATATCATTAGAGGCGATATCTCGGTTGAAAACAATGCAACTCTGACTATTTTACCTGGCTGTATCATAAAATTCTATCCGGATGTTGAATTATATGCTGGGTATGATGGGCCAGGGGCTATCATTGCCAACGGCACACCTGATTCAACAATCCTTTTTACCTCCAATGTTACAACCCCAGCACCTGGTGACTGGCTAAATGTTGGTCTTTATCAATACGCAATGAATACCTCAAGTTTCCGATACTGTATATTTGAATATGGTGGTAAGTCCACAAGTTATCCTGGTTTGTTTTATGCTGATGGCATTACCTTTGTAAAAATTGCCAATTGCACCTTTAGGTACAGCGGAAATTATGGGGTCTATCTTACGGACGATGCTGGATTTAACACCTTCACCAATAATACTATAACCAATTGTAACCAGTATCCATTACGGATTAATGCCGAATATGTGCGGACAATCGGTACCGGTAATAATTTTACCGGCAATACGATTAATGCAATTCTGGTTAGGGGCGGGACTATTCACACCAGCGGCACCTGGGTTAACCCCGGGGTTCCTTATGTAATTGAGAGCGATGTGGATATCGGGGATAATAATACCAATCCAGTTATCACAATCGCACCGGGCAATGTGATAAAATTCCAGCCCGATGTTGAGATGTATGCTGGTTATTCTGGCGCCGGTGGCTTGATTGCGGATGGAACCAGTGGAAGAATCAGATTCACGAGTTATGTTGCTTCGCCAAGTCCCGGCGACTGGTATAATATCGGTTTCTATGAGTATTCAATTGATGCATCCAGTAAATTGATAAATTGCACAATTGAATATGGTGGTGGCTCATCTTCCTGTCCCGGCAATATCTATATTGATGATGCGGTTCCTGAAATTGTTGGTGATTCTATTGGCCACAGTGCCAACTGGGGAATCTATCTTGAAGGCACGCAGTATCCTAACCCGACTCAACTCGTCAATGATAATTTCTTCTATGATTGTCCAAGCGGTGCGGTGCGTATTCCGTAAATCTTAAAAAGCGCAAGACGGGGCGGTAAAAAACCGCCCCGTCTTTGGTTTTGGAAAATTAACCTCCACCCGATTGTCGCGGTTTAAGGAAACGGAGCGTGTTTAAAAACAATTCCTTGCCGTAACTGAGCCGACGCATCGCATAGTCACCCATAACCTCCAAGGCATAAAGCGTCGGATAGGCTTTTGGTTCAGAAACCTGTTTTAGAAATAATAGACTCAACAACCGACTTACCGTAGCAAAGATGAATAAAAGATGGAAGTTAATAAAGGTTAAACCAAAGATTGTAATGTGAAAATTTTTTAATAGGTTGGCAATGAATCCACCGACGGTTGATGAGATGAAACCACCAATACCGGTTACAAAAGTAAAGACCGCAAAGTAATTCTCTTTAATCTCTTCTTGGTCGGAAAGCGACAAAACGATATTAAATAATGCCAGGTTCACTCCAGGCCAAAAGACTCCAGTGAGAATGGCATCAAGCCAGATGGGTAATAAAAAGTGACGAGTTGGAAAGAGCCAAAGCAACGGTAAAAAGGCAACACAGAGGAAATTAATCGTCAGGACTGGTTTGGAACGAAATTTATCAATCGCGCGGCCCCAAAGTATCTGAAAGATAAGGCCCATTATCCCGGCGAAAATTCCATAAAGTGCAACCGTTGAATAAGGAAGATTTAAGTTCTTTAACATAAATACCAAATAAAATGGCGAAGCAATCCCTGAGGTAAGATACCAGAAGATAATGAACCGGAGAAATCTTTGAAAGTTTTTATCGGTTAATGGATTAAGAATAATCTGTTTTAGGGTAATCGGTTTGGTTGTGAGTAAAACATCGGGCTGTTGACTTAAAAGGACAGCGGCAATAATTGATGCGAATACGGCAAAACTAAAAATTAAAGCAAAGCCAGTAGCGGATTGATTTAGACCTTTGAAATAATCTAATAGTCTTGCCCCACTAAACGATATGACCATTCCAACAAATCCAAGAATTGTGTTTCGGATTCCGAAATAGCGACCGCGCATTCCCTTAGGTACCAAATCACTCATCCAGCCAATCCAGATATTATTAGCGATTGTCAAAAGTCCGTTCACAATACCAACTAAAACCAAAAAACTACCAATCCCCATTTTATAATTAAACCAAAGCATTACCGCTGGAATAAGGAACAAGCCACGGGCAAGACCTGAAGTCAAGACAGTTGGTCGGCGCCGTTCTTTGAGTTTATTGACTAAAATCCCGGCAAGAAAACCGAAACTGGTTAATAGTGCTGGGATTGCGGCTAAAAGACCGATTTGAAAGACGTTTGCCCCAAGATATAAAGCAAATCCGGTCAAGAATAATCCAGCGGTTAAATTAATATGAATTTGGGCAAAACAACCTTCAATTACCGAAATCTTTAAACCGAATTTAACTCTTTCATCACTAATTGTCATAAGATTTGTGAGATATTAGGAAAATTGAATAAAGAGTCAATAGGCAACAAAAGGAGTTGCCGTTTTGAATCTCCAAAAAGATTTTTGTTATCTTAAATAAGAGAAAAGAGCCTCGCTATTTGAGGTGAGGTGCGAGGCTCTTTTGGTTTATTGTCTTATTTTCTGGTTGCCGGTCTAATTTTTATCTTCTCCAAAGTTTGTCCTTGGTTTATTGAAATCGGTAGGAGTTCGAAATTGATGTTGGGTGTATTCTGTCCTTCTTGAACCACAACTAATTCCGGATAAACTTGGCGCTTGAAGCCAAGTGCATGTGCCATCACTCGATACTCGCCCGGCAAAAGATTTTCAATGGTATAAGTTCCATCCGGACCAGTAAGCGCACGAGCAAAGCCACGACCGGGGTGATGTCCTCGCCGCATCCTTGCTGCCATAACCACAGCACCAGCAATTGGCTCACCGGTATTTTTATCGGTAACAGTTCCGGAAATTGAACCAGGCGTTGGTGGAATAAACGGCGTTAGGGCAAAGTTAATATTCGGCGTTATTTGTCCTTCAACAACTGAAACCGGTTCGGGATAAGTTTTTGGTGTATAACCTTGGGCACCGGCGGTGACTCGGTAAGAGCCAGCAGGGAGATTTTGGATTAGGTATTCGCCGTTTTCATTAGTCGTTGCACTGCCACAGATACGATGGCCACCCATTGCATGAACTCGAGCACCAACAATTGGATTGCCGGTAGCCGAATCGGTCACCACACCCGAGATACCACCGGGCTGGGGCGGAGTGAAGGGTGCTAAGGCAAAATTGATATTCTCGGTTACCTGGCCGGCAACTACCGTTACCATTTCCGGATAGGTTTTACAACGATAACCAGAAGCACTGGCAGTGACTCGATAATCGCCTGGTCTAAGATTTTCGATTAGGTATGCGCCATTTTCATTAGTAGTAGCACAACCACCATGCATTGCACAGACCCGTGCCCCAATTATCGGATTACCGGTAACGGAATCAGTTACGACACCCGAAATCCCACCGGTGCCACCAGCCAGGACAACAGCAAAGACTCCAGCCATAAGGAGGGCAAAGAGGCTTTTCATAATTTTTCACCTCCCTTCTTTTCAGTTTTGCTCAATGCCAATTTTTGTAGCATCATTTTACATAATGCAAAAAATGTGCCAAATTATCATTATGATGATTGAGCATTAGGCGAACTAATCCAAATTGCTATTAGATAACTTTAATAAAATTCAGACTTGCGTGACAGTGGTATAGTTTTATTTTTGTTCTTCACTAAGATTTTTTTAAGGAAAATTGTAAATCCATTGAATCTGTGCAAATCTTTGCCCGAGGTGAAAAGAGGTTCACAAAAGCCGGGTATTAATTCTCGTTGCGTCTTTAATTTTAAAAAAGTAGAAAAATTGAAAGCCCCGCGCCAAATTAGTGCGGGGCTTTCCGAACAAAGGGGCTTTGCCCCTTTGACCGTTTTCCGTTGTCCGTTTACCGTTTTCCGTTCACGATCACGGTCCACGGTCACGGTTCACGGTCTTACTCCCTCTATCCGCCTTTGGCGTCTCCGCTTCGCGGTAATCCGCCTTTGGCGGATACGCTTCGCGTTTTCCCCTCATCCTTTAAGGGAATTAGATTAAACTAACGAGTTAGTATTAGTTTTTGTCTTACCTCGTATTCATTCGCCTTGAAGTGCAAGATATAGATTCCAGTTCCCAATCGCTTGCCGTCAATGACAAAGACTCCTTGTCGAATCGACCCTTTGTCCGCAACGCGGTGCGTGTGTCCATCCGCTTTAGGCGGATTGGACAAATTAGACCCGGGAGGCAATTCCGAAGTGTGCCTCAAGCATATTTCACCGAGCACATTGTAAAGGGTAAGACTTGCCTTAACTTTCAGTGGATAGGTATAGCGGACATAAACCTTGTCTTTTGCCGGATTCGGTGTGATGGTTAGATTAAATTCGCCGATGGTCAAATTTTCTTCGATTCCAACGGATGTGATTGTGAAATTCCAGACCGCAGACCAAACTGACCAACGGTTGTATATATCGCCAGCGGCTACTCGCCAATAATAGGTGAAATCAGCGGGTAGCGGGACTACGGTTTGGAAAAGAGAAGCATTAATTATCGTATCAATTGCTGGGCTTGTAAACATTGAGTCGTCGTCAACTTGGATACGATATTGCGTAGCATTTTGGACATCGGTCCAATCAAATAAGGGTAGGGTATCTTGCGTAACATAACCATTGGGTGGTGAGAGCAAAGACGGGGCTTGTGGTGCCGGCACTAAGATGTCTTGGTAGAATCGGGGATTTAACTGATAAAAACCAAAAAGTGATTGATAGATAAGTCCAGTTACGGAAATCGGACCAGCCGGAATAGGATTACCACCAATACCAATGCCTTGGTAGATGTAAACCATTATGGTTTCGGTCTCGGTCTCATTGCATAGTGGGTAGTAGTTTTGGGATTGAAAACTTCCGGTATCTAAGAAGTGGACATTTTCGAATTTAACTAAATTACATTCTAAAGATTCGGCAATTTGAGAAATTGAAAGTAATGTAGTGCAAGGTAAAGGAACTCCTTGCGCCAGAACTTGTATTCTACCACCATTGATATATTCCACTTGATTTATCGTGGTTCGGGCATATTCATTAATTAATCCTAAGACTTCAATGCTATCACCAATCACAACTCGGGGCAGCGTATCGCTGAACTGTGGACGTCGAATGTAGAGTGCATGCCAAGCGCCACCAGGGGTTTCTTCAATATAGAAATGGCGACCAAAAACGCCAGTAACAATACCCCGAGTATGAACCCATTTGCTAAAATCAGGCGAAGTATCCTGAGTTGTCCATTGAATTGTGGCAATGGAATGTTCTAAAGCCACCGGATATGTTGTAACGGAACTTAGAGTTCGCTCGTCCAAGGTATTTTTTGCCATAAGCCGAAAGTAAACAAAACTCCCCGTGTCTTGAGGCGGAATGGTATAGAAGTAAATTGAATCAGAGGTATGCATACTGTCTTTGGTTATCCAAGTCCATACTTGGGTATCCTGAACCGCATAACCTAAACTATCAATCAAATCGAGGGGCGGGGTATGGTTGTCATAGATTTTGGCTTGGACAATAACCGGCTCCGATGACAATGGGATTCGTGGCGCATATCGGATATTTAAAATTAACGGGCCGGTGATTATCTTTTGCTCGGCTTCATAGAGCCGTCCACCACCAGCAACAGCAATTTCTTCATTTAGGGTTCGGTATTTATTCACCTCGCCGATTGCTATTCCGTAGGAACTGCCACCGATATTAAAAATTGATTCGTTGTTCCAGACATTGCCGCTACCGTATATTGCTCGGACAACATAGTTAAATCCTGGTCCCATTCCCGCGGTTGCTGATATAACTTCGGCCCCGGGGTGCGTATCTAATATGTCACCAACCGCTAAAGCGCTACCATTTTCTGATTGGGTTGGGATGTAAATTGGATTGACGGTCCAAGTTGTGCCACTGCCATAGATTTCGATAACTGCGCCTCGGGCTTGACTGCCGGCGGTTAAACCATTACCAACCACAATTTCGTTTTCGGGATTAATTGAATCAAAGTCACCAATCGCAACATCAACCAGCGATACGCTATCCTGTGCTTTCCAAAGAGTGAGAGTATCCCAACTACTTCCTGTCCAGTAGATTCGCATCGCTCGCCCACCATTGTCGTATGTGCCAGCAGTAACGGTTGCAATTTCATTGCCGGCTAGGGTGGCGTCAAAATCACCAATTGCCACGCCACCAATTGTTCGACCATCACCCCACCAGATTGTATCAATCTGCCAAGTTGCGCCAGTCCAATAAGCCCGCATCAGGCGACTGGAGGCACCAGTTCCAGCGCTAAGAATTATCTCATCGGCATTACCATCGTTGTCCGCATCGCCGATTACCATTCCATTGTTTGCTCCAGGAAGTGGGGCAATAGTTTCACAAACCCAGGTAGTCCCATCCCAGTAGCGGTGAAAGAGATAATAGGGAGAAGCGGCAGTCGCGTAAATCAAATCATTATCGCCATCACGGTCAACATCGCCAATTCGGGCACCAAAATATCCTGCCGTGCCTACCTCTAAGGTATCGCATCGCCATCGCATCGGTGGTGAATTTGAGACATCAGTAAAAAGCAGGACATTTCTTGGATTATTCGCCTTAACCGCAAAGATGCGAAATGTATCGTCAGTTGGTCCTTTTAATAAATTGCCAATTGCTACTTGACGAAATGACCCAGATTCAGTATAGATACGAGTTGTATCCCAAAGGCTGAAAAGCCTCTGAGAGCAAAACAGGGCAATTAAGAGCAGGAAAAGAATGTTTTTTGACATCAAAACCTCCTTTTGTGTTTTTTATATTTTTCCGCCTCAGGCGGATAAACCGTCATCCGTGGACCGTGACCGTTAACGGACAACGGGCAACGGAAAACGGAATTTCTCGCCCCTTGTCGCTAATCACTTGTCTCTGCCTTATTCGAGGCGAATCAGTTTTTGGCTAATTTTAATCCGATTTTCGGTATCAAAAAGAGTTATTAAATATATGCCTTTGGGCACCGGTTTCCCAGTTTTATCAGTGCCATCCCAAACTATCGGCGAACGGACAACGGACAACGGACAACGGTATACCAATTTCCCAGTTATGTCATAAATCTTTAGACAAGAACGGGTCAAAAGCGACACAGGAGAGGAAAAGCGAATAAATGTTGTCTTGGTAAATGGATTGGGCAGGCATTCAATCTGAGGCAGGTCTTTGCCACTTAAAACGAACTTAGGTGTCTCCTTTATTGAAGTAACCCCATAGAGATTTAAACTGAAATATATTGCGGTATGATAGTTTCCATTATTGGCGTCAAGGATTAGAGCAAAGTTGGCAATACTGTCTTCTGGATTGGTTCGGATTTGGAGCAGGTATAAAGGATTGTTGTTGGCTTGCGAACCCGGCTCAAGATTGCCAAAATCAGCCATTGAATCTAAGATTATCGCATCGCCATCCGAAGCACGCAAAATTGAGCCAACACCCTGTGCACCCACTTGGCCGAAATTTTTAATCGTGAGGCTTAAGGTAATAATCTCGCCGGGCTCAATTAAGCCATTCCCATTGCCCAAGGAATCGCTTGCTTGCACGGCGACTAAACTTAACCAAGGTGCTGGAATGGTTTGGGGTGGAGTCGTGGTAATACGATACGCACGATTCGAAGTCAATCCAGCAACACTTGGGTCATATTCTCCATTATAAAGTAATTGTAAGCCACGGGTTTGGGTATTATCACAAAAACCAACCGTATTAGAACTGGCATTGGCAACCGTCTGATACTGAAAAAGCATCTCACCATCGCCGGTTGGGGTTGAATAATAGGCAGGGTCAAGGAAGATTGCCTGAAATGTCTCTTGAGATTGGCGGTTACCATAATGAGCCGCTTGCCGATATTCTATAATATAGCGGTGATTGGTCGCATCAAAATACTCGAAAGCATCACCATAGCCTTGCATCTGTTGCCTCATATCCAAGTCATCCCAGAAAGGGGCAACGAGATTGGGACAGGCACTGAATATCGGTGTATTTTCCGCTGAATTAAAAGTACTACTACCCATCACAAAGTAACCATTGGAAGAAACAGTAATTGTGTTATAATCCTGCCCATAATAGCGAAAAGTAAACGGCAAATTGAGTGTGGCAATAGCATTATTGGCATTAGTGATTTGCGCTATTGTCTGACCAATGCTTGAGATTTCTATCCAATTGTAAGTCGGTGCTTGACCCGAATTAGCATCGGTGTTGTCATAGACAAAGTAACCATAACCATCTGGTCCGGTTGGGACATTCTGGCTACTTTCACCAATAGTCAAAATTAAGACTACCGAATCAGTAATCTCATAGGTTCCGCCCAAACCAATTTCTCGGGCCAAAAGAATTGCCCGATATCCGGAAAATAACTCGGGGCTTATGCTTAAGGCGAATGGGTCATCGGTATTAGTTTTTGTCTCGCCGGGCTGGATTTGTCCAAAATGGCCAGTTGAGTCAGTAATCAAGATAGCCGGGTCAGTGCTTTGCAATTTGATTTGAACATCTAAGAGCGGCGCTTGCCCTTGATTATCGATCGTAAGGAGAAGTCTTCCGGTTTCGCCGGGGTCAAATCGCCCATTGCCATTGCCACCAGGAATAGGGTCAGTGATGGTATAACCTTGATAACGAATCTTACCGGCATAGACAACCAATGAGAAATTTTGTGAGTAAGAACCAGCACTGTCCTGAATAAAAAGATTGAAATTCAAACTCTGCGCATTAGTGCAAGCCGGTGCTACATTCAAGACAAAACCAACCGGACTAAAGACAACACTATCCGGCAGGATGTCCCCATAAAATTGCACACTATCCAATATTGTAACCTGTGATTCGGAACTGCGCAAGGTCGCCCGGCAATTTCTTGATGGGACATCACCAACATTTTTAAGCCCAATCCGCAAAGAAATCAATTCCCCAGGATTGAGTAAGCCATCATTATTACCCGGTGGCGGGTCAATGATAATATGGCCAAAATAGATTGGGAAAGGACCACTTGCCGGCACAATTTGAACGCTACCCTCATAAGGCAAACAGTTCTCGCCAGTAACCGTAACTAACATTGTGCCCAAGGAACCGGGACTAATCGCAAAACTCACCTCACCTTGCGCATTAGTATAACCATAGGCATAAATCTCGGTTCCTTTCATAACACAGACTAAGGCATTACGAACCGGCACACCTTGTCTATTGACCATAACCGTAAAATTCTGGGGTTCGTTTGGAATTGTATTAGGATGAGTTACCGTTAAAATTTTGGGTACGCCAGTCCATAAACACAATTCAGGGTCACCCAACAGATTAAAACCTTCATACTCATACTGATTAGCAAACTGATTATAAATTTCTTTCTTGCCCGCAAGCACGGCTGGTCCAAGATTCCAGGATGATTCAGCAAAAACTTTAGTAAAAAAGCCGATAGTCATTGCCCCCCGAATCCGGGCGATATTTACCCCGGAATGGGTATTACCAACAAATGCCACCGCTCCTTTGAGGTTACTCGTATTCCCTGACTTTATCCAGGCATCGCCAACCATTGATTCACCAGGCGCCAGGGTCATCGTCGCACAGGTAAAAGAACAAATAATTGGCAGTTTATCACCATTGGTAAGCGAACCCGGATTTACCGAAAATGGTGTGTACCAATTGCCAGTAGCCGAACCACGATAAAGCACAAAACCCCGACCTTGATTAACTCCGTTTACGACATTAGTAGCCGAGTGACCATACAAATCAGACAAGGTATCAATCCTTGTAAAACCACGGCCAATCATCGCGCGTGCCGCAAATCTGACACTGTTCCAATATACCGTATCATCCGGGTCATTATCCTGATTCACAATCACCATTCCCGATTTAAACCAAGCGGTATCGCTTAAGTCCGGGTTGCGCTCGTAACTAAGAGTCTTTGCCACCATTACACTACACTGGCTGGGTGTCTTTGCCGGGAACCGACCGTAACACAACTCCGCCTGATAATCACCGGTCATATTCGCATACTCATTATCCGTCGTATAGGAGCCCCGATTATAACTCGGCAGATAATCCGCACTCCCAACCAAAAGAATAAACTCCGGTCTTGGATTCCAGGTATTATAGGCATTCAAGATATAATTCCGGATTTGGGTATTCGTTGAACCAATCTCGGACAAACGGACTACCTTAGACTTCATTCCCTTCTGATTCTTCCACTCGGCTAAGGGTTGGATGGCGGAATAGAAATTATCATGCGTAATAATCAGATACCGTGCCCCCTCTTGCCCAATACAAAGTGCGATTATTAAAAGAACAAAAATTGAGATTCTTTTCATTAATTACCTCCTTAGTTTATTACGTCAATTATACTTAATTTCACTCATTTGGCAATAGTTTTCATTACGAATATTATATGGCAAAATTTATGCCAGGAACAAGGCAGTCGCGAGTCGCAAGTATTTTACCTATCCCTCGTTCCTTGCATCTATGCATCTACCTTTTTTACCTAATCACCAATCTAATCCAAAGTCCATCTCTTACCCTAACCTATTAGTTACTAATAACACCACTAATTAGTTCATCCACAATACTAATTTCTAAACCATATTATAAACTATCTTCAAGGCTTAGGTCTTCTTAGCCGACTGGGCTACCCTCTACACTACTCCCTATACTGCATAGGGGCTAGCCCTACCCTAGCCCCAATGATAGGTCAATGGAAACTTTAGCTTGAAAATTCAATGACTTAGTCAATTTTATAAAAATTTAAGAAAAACGGCGTGAACCTTTAAAAATATTAAATACCTATAGATTGGAATTTTCCTCACAAACTGCTTCCCAGGTAATTTAGGCAAAATTATAGCGTCGCGTTGCGAAGTATGTATCTTTTTCGACAAACAAAGGCGGTTTATTTTGTCCTGTGTCATTTTCTTATCCCAAATTGGTTGTTTCTTTATTAATTTCGGCAAGGTCTTTGTGCAATTGTTGGCAAGTTGTGAAAGAAATTGCCCACCGCATTTGACTCAATTTAAGTTGTTTTTGTATGGCATAAAATTTTTTACTTTTACTCTTTCGCTTTTAATAAATTGCGATTAAAGCGTAAAAAATATTGACATTGTCCTTAAAAATTCTATAATTAGACAAAGGATTTGAAGCATTCTTGGTACTGCAGGATGCAAGTGTTAAATTAATTTAATAATCTCAAGGATTTCTGTCCAGGGGTGGAACGGAAATCCAAAAGTGTAGATTTATCCACCCAAATGGGTTACCATCAAAAACAAAAGGAGGCATAAGATGTCAAAGTTTTTATTATTAAAACTGACATCAGGAAAGAACCCAAAAAGCATTGCAACTCTGCTTGTATTTTGCTCACTCGCCTTAGCTGCGCAGCCAAATAATTTTCTATCCCAACCATTAATGCCCGCCGTCTGGGACACTAACCTAATTTGGGCAGGTAGTGCTACTTTGCGGCAGATTGATATTGGTAAAAGGTTAAAGGGTTCAACCGATGATACTTTTCGCCTCTTCACTGTTCAATCTGCTGCACCGCGAATGGTTTTACTCTTTACTGATATATCAACTTCGCCACCAATGCAGTGGCGGTGCGATACGCTGGAGATATCGCCACAAGGATACTATGGTGCACGAATCGGTGATGTGGATAGGGATGGTGATAATGATTTAATTTATGCCCGCTCCGCTTCTCCTTATTATCTGTTTCGACGCTATTGGACTGGGTCAATTTGGGCGGTTGAGGCAATCTGTTCAATACCCGGGGCGAATTGGGGTATGGATGTGGGTGATGCGGACAACGATGGCTGGACCGATGATATTATTTACAGCTGCGGAGTTACGACAAGTAGTCGCTTATATTGGGCACATTGGAACGGCACGAGTTGGGATACAACTCGACTTTGGTCAGGCGATGGTCGAACAATTCAAGGCGTTGCGATTGGCGATTTTGATACTGCCTATGCGGGAAATGAAGTCGTGGCAGTAACTGCGGGTTCAACAACGGATGGTGGCAGAGTATTTAGGCTTCGTTGGACCGGAAGCACCTGGGACACCCTTACCCTTTGGAAGGCACCAGACAATGCTTCATTTGTTGAAGTAGCGATTGGTGATTTTGACGCTTCTAATCCGGGCAAGGAAATTGCTGTTGCAAATGGTTTGGGACCCGGTAGCACAGTTCGGGGGGCAGTGATAGAGATTTACGGTGCAGGAAACAACTGGAATCAAAGACCAATTTTTACTCCTACAGTATCTTCTAACGCCTGGGGGATAGCCATCGGTGATTTTTTAGATGCCAATCCGGGGGGCGAAGTCGTTTTTTCCCAATCATTAGGTGGACCACCTTATGTTGTGCGTGCGGTATACGGTTCAGGAAACACCTGGTCAGACGAAATTATTTTCTCAATGAACGGAACATCTTACAGTGTCTTGGTTGATTCAAATGTCAATAAACACCGAACAATGAATGCGGAGATTGCAGTTACGGGCAACTATCTGGTCGTTGAAATAGAACAACAACAAGTGACTGCACCAGTTATCACAAATGTTATAAACATACCGCGCGTTCCTTTGTCCACTCAACCAGTTATCGTTCGCGCTAAAATTTACGACAATAACACCCCACCGCTACCGCTTATTGACAGTGTTTACTATGCGGTTAACGACACTTCAACTTGGACTTGGATTTCGAGTGACAGTATTCTTATTTCAGAATCGCTATACTTTTATACGATACCGGCACAGGATACCGGCAGCGTTGTCTATTTTCATATTATGGCAAAGAATTCAGCCGGTGCTCGAACGGTAAGTCCGGTTTTTTCTTACCCGGTTGCTTTGGAACACTCTATCTATCAGATTCAATATACTACAGGTAATACCTCACCGGATTCAGGCAAATGGGTGCACACAAAAGGTATTGTGACGGGTGAGTTTGACCGCTATTTTTACATTGAAGAGTATCCTGGTGGTGCTTGGCACGGGCTTTATATTAGACGACCTCAATTTGCCGATAGTTTGCCTCAAGTGGCAGTTGGTGACAGTGTTGAAATCTTGGGTGAAATTCGGGAATTCCAACAGACCACCGTCAGTCACATTGAATATGCATTAGGCGGTTGGGTACAGATAGTTACTTCTCTTCGACCGCTTCCTTGCACCACGCTGCTTACTATTCCCCAAGTTACGGAATCCTTAGAATGTGCACTGGTAAGATTTAATTATGTTCACTTTAAGGCAACAGGCAATTTCAATGCTTGGACTACTTACTATTTGTATAACCGGCAAGAAACCGAATCAATTGCGGTTTACATTTGGGGACCACCCTTCACCAATATCCCTGGCAATCCAATTCCCCAAGGGCAACTCGCCGCAATCGGTCATATTTATCAATACTATGCTGTCTACGAATTAATTCCAAGGTCGCTACAAGATTTCATCTTAATTCCTGAGCCAACACCACCGACTTTACTCTTACCACCGAACGGTAGCACCACTACTAACCGTTTGCCGTTCTTCGATTGGACCGATGTACCTTTTGGCGTAGAGTATCAAATTCAGGTTAGTAGTGATACTACTTTTGGTAGTCCGGTGATTGATACAACTGTCGCCATTTCGCAATTCCAAACCACTGTCCCACTTGCTTACAATACTTATTATTGGCGAGTTAGAACCAAAGACGAGATAAATCGTTGGTCCGAATGGTCTGTTATCTGGCATTTCCGAATTGGACAAGTGACACGAGGCTGGGTAAGTATGAGAAATATCCCGCCGGAGCCTTCCGGCAAAAAACCGAAATCGGGTAGTTGTATGGCTGGTCTGGATGGCAAGATTTACTTCTTAAAGGCATCCAATACTCCTGATTTTTATGTCTACACGCCGGATACCGGTCTTGGTTCTTGGCAAACCCTTGAGTCGTTACCAAAAGGCACAAAGCCGAATAATGGCAAAAATCCGAAAAAGGGTGCGTCAATGGCTTCCTTTGCTACTGGGAATGCGGTTTATGTCCTACGCGGTAATAATACCCCTGGGTTCTGGAAATATATGATTGCGCCACCAGAAAGCGTCGGCTGGAGAGAACTTGCTCCAATACCATTAGGCCAAAGCGGCAAGAAACCAAAAGATGCTTCGGGTATGGTTTGGGTCACTAAATTCTCTACCGATTACCTGTTTGTAATGAAAGGTTCAAAGACCGACGAATTTTTCCTTTATAATCTTGTAACCGACACCTGGTTAGAAACGCCAATAAAACCGCCACCACCTGGACCCAGCGGCAAAGTCGGCTATAAGAAAGGTTCCTGCCTTACCTATGATGGGCGTTTTGTTTATGTTCTTAAAGGAGTTTATGGCGATTTCTTCAAATACGATGTTGAAGAGGATACCTGGATTCAGTTGACCCGCTATGACTATAAACTTTATCCGAATAGTCAGAACAAAAGCAAAAAGATTGGCGACGGTGCGGGTTTGCAATACTGGTATGGTGATATCTATCTCTTAAAGGGTGGCAATACTAATGAGTTCTGGAAGTACGACCTTGTTACCAACAATTGGATGCAGATGGTTCCGGATTCACTCTGGTCAATTCCAGTTGGTGCAAGCCAAAAGCGAGTAAAAGGTGGTGGTGCTTTAGTTGTGCTTGAGACCGAAAAAGGCAGAGGCGAAGGCGAAATCTATGCAGCAAAAGGTAATAATACCGACGAGTTTTATGAGCATGATGCACCCGAATCCATTTTCACAATAACCTATCATCCGAGTGAAAACATAAAAGCGAAGAAAATCACCAGCGATGTATTCAATCTCTTAATCTATCCAAATCCCACTGCTAATTTAACTACGGTGCGCTATACTTTACCTAATGCCAATGCCGTGAGTTTGAAACTCTATAACATTGCTGGCTTACTCGTCAAGTCTTACGAAAATCCAACTCCAACCCAAAACGGCACTCTCTTCATTGATACAAAAGGTTTATCTTCTGGTGTTTATATCTTGCGGTTCAATTCCGGTGACATAAGGGTTACGAGAAAGATTGTCTTAGAGAAATAACCCTCCGCCCAACGCGAAGCGTCCATTGAGCGAAGCGAGATGAACAAGTAAGGGGCTCGGGCAATCGAGCCCCTTTTGTTTTGTAGCGCCGAGGTAATCCACCTGTGGTAACTTGTCCTGGGCAAGGGGCTCTTGACTTTAGCCAATTTAAGAATAAAATTAAAGGCTAAATGAAAACAAGGAAATTTCCACAAGGCTATATCGGTCTTGACTTTGGTAAAAACGGTTTACGAGCACTGAGTTTTGGTTCTAAGCAATCCCTTGTGGACGGAATAATTCCAAAATCGGCCAGTCGGCCTAAGGCGGATTTTTGGGGTGCAAAGCAAGAAGTCCGCCTAAGGCGGATTATGAGCCAATTGCGGAAATATTTCTGTTGCGAAAGGGTCAACTTTAAAGTGAAAATTGATTGGTCGGATATTCCAAAATTTACCCAAAAAGTGCTCAAGGCAACACGAACGATTCCTTATGGCGAAGTTCGTAGTTATAGCGAGATTGCGGCTAAGATTGGTAAGCCAAAAGCCAGTCGAGCTGTGGGTCAGGCTTTAGCCCGAAATCCTTTGCCAATTGTCATCCCCTGCCATCGGGTAATTAAAAGCGATGGGACTTTAGGTGGGTTTGCTTGGGGCAAGAAATGGAAACAAAGACTTTTAGAACACGAGGGTTTTAAAGTTATAAAAGGAAAATTATCACTTTGAGTAAGGTTATAAGGATTGTGGTTGGGGAGATGGCGACCAACTGTTATCTCTTGCATTCGGCACAGGAGATTGCCATCGTTGACCCAGGGTTTGAACCGGAGCGGATCTATAACCAACTAAAAGAATTAAACGGAAAAACCAAATATATTATCAACACCCATGGCCATATTGACCATATTAGTGCTAATGCTCGCTTAAAGGAATTAACCAGGGCAGAAATTTTAGTTCATCACCGTGATGCTGAACTTTTAACCCAGCCCGCAAAAAATTTGGCACTCTTTTTAGGCGGTGTGGTTGACTTAGTAAAACCGGATCGACTCTTACACAACGGCGATATTATTGAAGTGGGCGAAGAACGCTTAGAAGTGGTGCATACTCCGGGTCATACGCCGGGTAGTATTTGTTTGTTGGCAAAGGAATTTGCCTTTACCGGTGATACCATTTTTATTGATTCCATTGGTCGGACCGATTTCCCGCTTGGTTCGGAACGCGATATTCTTGGTTCTTTGCGTCACCTAAAAGAAATTTTGCCCGATACGATTATGATTTATCCAGGGCACGGCGAACCTGGTAGTTTTAGTGATGCAAAAGAGTTAAACCCATTTTTACATTTTGAGGATTTGTGAATAACCTTGACCGCCTCAGAGGCGGATTATCCGTAAGATTAAGGCAATAAGCCTAGAAATGGAGGAATAATGGGTAAAGTTAGAGTTGCAATTATCGGTGTGGGCAATTGTGCCTCAAGTTTGGTCCAGGGTGTCTATTATTATCGCAATGCCCAACCCGGCTCGTTCATCCCAGGCATTATGCATACGGTATTGGGTGGCTATCATATCGGCGATATTGAATTTAGTTGTGCAATTGATATTGATAAGCGCAAAGTCGGAAAAGATTTAGCCCAGGCAATCTTCACTTACCCGAATAATACTTATAAGTTCTGTGAAGTACCGAAGACCAACATCAAAGTTCTGCGGGGAATGACCCACGATGGTTTGGGTTATTACCTTTCCCAAATTATCGAAAAGGCACCCGGACCAACCGCAGACATTGTTACCGCTTTAAAACAGAGCAAGACGGATGTGGTAGTAAATTTTTTACCAGTGGGTAGC
>Ga0207433_10006515_pt1 | contig 20138 bp, 29 predicted proteins | sample YelNatPaOPGAMG01_FD_187559 | JGI IMG/M metagenome (GOLD analysis project Ga0207433, IMG submission 187559) | Hot spring thermophilic microbial communities from Obsidian Pool, Yellowstone National Park, USA - OP-RAMG-01 (SPAdes) (version 3) | ecosystem: Environmental > Aquatic > Thermal springs... | reverse complement strand
GTTCTAGACGTGCCACCATACGCTGTGATAGCTGCTGGAAAAAGCCACGTCCAAGTCCAGTTCAAACTCAAGGGTATACCTGGAAGGTCTGTGGTGACGGCTCTTGCAGACGGCTTCCTACCCGGTAGCACGGAGCTGACGGTTAGAGAGGCGGGAGGTAAACCAGTCAAGCTAATGTTAACGCTTACGCCGCCATTTCTCCCACCAGACGGTGAAATCCACGAGGGGGTTGTTCAAATCCAGCTTCTAGACGCAACGGGAGCCCCGGCGAAAGCCATGGAAGACGTACAAATCTACATTTCAACCTCAAACGTTGAACTGGCTTACACGTTTGAAACAATCACCATTAGGAGGGGAGGATACTCCACATCGGCAAGCATTAAAATTGGAGTTGAAACTGGAGACGCCGTTATAACGGCTGCGGCTAGCAACTTAGAAACAGCCTCATCCATACTGCACGTCGCAGGCTTAACACCTTCAAAACTCGCCATCTATGTTGCTCCCCCAGTGGTCACAGCAGACGGTAAGCCTAAAAACGTTTTAACAGTTCAAGTTCAAGACGCGAATGGAGTCCCCCTAGCTTCAAACAGAGACCTATACATACACCTAACATCCTCTTCACCCGAGGTCGGCCAGGTTCCGTCAATCATAACGATAAGTAAAGGTGAAAGCACCTGCAAGATCCCATTCATCCCAACCCTAAACCCCGGGTTTACAAACATAACAGCTTCAACTCAAGGGCTTGAAGCAGCTTCTACAACCGTGGAGACTTGGGCTCCAACCTTAAACATGGTCTTAGAAGCCCCATCAAACGTCCGCATAAACCAGACGTTTACGGTTAGATTAATCGTGTCAAGTGGAGGATTTCCAGTTCAAAAAGCATCAGTGGAATGGCGTATTTCAGGGGCTGAGGTTCTAAAAGCGGAGAACGCCACGGATGCAGATGGAAAAGCCACCATAACACTTAAACAAACGTCGGAGAAGTCCATTATAGCGGTTAAAGCTTCTAAACCCGGATATTTAACCGCAGAAACCAGTAGAAGCGTATTAGCAATAGTCCCGATTTCAACAACCTCAACAATCAGCATACTCGGCTACGAGATCCCCATAAACACCTTAGCATTCACCATGGCGGTTGTCGTAACCGTACTCTTAGTCGCATACATACTTGTAAAATTGAAGATTCAAAAGAGAAAACCAGAAGGCGTAAAACCTAAATTTAGATGGTCTCCTTTTCAATCACCGTAATGTATGATTCTCCCTTATAGAGGTACATCTTTTCCGCATGTAAGCTGGAAGAAGACTCACATTCTCCCAATAAACCATATTTAAAGGGAGCGTTTTTCTGAGGATGGTTGAGGCTTTGCACCACGCTCCATAACTTCAACCGCTCCAACTTCAACCCCCTTATCTGTGATCTTGTACTCGTATGTTCCATGTCCATGTTTAGTCCCACGCATCTTCAATATTCTAAGCCTACGTCTAAGTATGCCGTCGCTGTCGTAGTAGTGGTCTAAGTGTATTATGCCGTCTGCTATAAACTCCTCCATCCTGCTTCCAAACCCTTCATAGTTTGAAGGAGTTTCAACTATAAGTATGCTGGTGCAGTTGAACCTGCGTAAAACCCTATACAACAGCCTTAGGAAGTGTCTCCTTGAAAGCTCGCTTTTAAGCCCTAAGCCTAAAGCCGTAACGGAGTCTAATACGACGCGTTCAGCCTTCAACCTACCTACTGCATCTACAATCTTGCTTAAAGCAGACTGAGCGTCAAGCTCAGTCTCAATACTCAAATCTAAAAGCTCAACAATACGCCTAGCCACTAGGTCTTCGAAATCCCAACCGTAAGCCTTCATAGTGCTTACGAAGACATCTCTAGGCTCCGTGAGGCATACGTATACCCCACGCTCGCCAAGATTGACGGCGCCTTCATAGATAAACTTAGCTGCGAAAAGAGTCTTACCCGATCCTGGGCAACCGGATAAGAGTAGAATACTACCCTTTGGAACACCGCCACCGACCAAATCATCAATCCCGGGAACACCTATCGGAGTCCTCCGCTGCAACTACCTCCCCCCCCCGGCGCTGGCACCTTCGACTTCAAGAGACGGCGTAGACATAGGTAGTAGTCCACGCTTCTTAAGCTCCTCTACTATTAGGCTTCTAATCCACTCGCTCACGTTCATACCTTCGCTTAAAGCAACCTGGCTTACAAGCTCAGCTATACGAGGATTCAACCTAAGAGCGATAATCGTACTCTTCGAACTCTTAACCCTAGGCACAATCAAATGTTTAACAAACGTAATTCAAAAGCTTTCTCGGGATAATTTCAAAAACCTCAACTGAAAACGTAAAAAAAAGACCAAAAAACCTTATATACCTCAGCCTCTTCCACACGGCTCTCCGTAACGCTAACCCTAACTTCAGGGTTTGCGGTGTAGTGGAAAACAACATCAACATCTCCCGAAAATCATATATACGTGTAACATTTAAAAGTAGTTTAAAGTGTATGGATTATGAACATTAGTTTAGATGGGCAAACTAAGATGGAATTAAGCGATCAGTTAAGTCTCCTAGCGAGGGCTATTAAACTCTTTGGACCTAGAGGCTACACCGCTTTAGCCAGAGTAACTGGCCTCTCGGTTCAGGACGTTAGGTATAAGGTTAAACGTCAACTGCTTAGTAAGGGCTTAAGAGTTCAGATACACGTGGATCACGGTAGGCTGGGGCTGGCTAGGTACTGGCTGAAGGTCAGGTTTGCGGGTAACGTTGAGGATGAAAATATAAAACTTCTAGAGCATTTTGCAAGCTCATGCTACCTAGAGTACTACGGTAGACTGCTACCTAAAGGCGACTACTTGGCGTGTCTAGGGCTTCCGCCGAATCTTGAAAAACGCTACAGGGTCTTCCTAGACAGGCTAGTGGAGATGGGTGTATTTAAGCGGTACGAGTTGTCTAAGGTCAGCTGGATACGCTACCTTTCCATGAGGGAGGACTGCTACGACTTCAGAAGAGGGGTCTGGCGTTTCTCATGGGATAGCCTAACGGGTAGAACAGTGGAAGACGTATCCGTAGAGGAGGATGTCATATCAAAGCCTAAGCTGGATAAGCTAGACCTCTACATAACGGCTTGGCTTCAAATAGACGCATCAACGCCCATACCTGAGATCGCTGAAAGACTTGGCATCCAATACAAGAAGACCCTCTACCACTTCAGGGAACACGTTTTAAAGAGGGGTATATTGAAGAGGTATATTCTAAGATGGCAGGGGTTGGAGGGCGACTATTCACTTGCATATCTACTGGTTTGGGTTAAAGGCTTAACCGATGGTGAGATTGAAAACGTTAAGACGGTGTTCCTCAGAAACCCCTTCACATGCTTCGACACCTACGAAGCTGATAAAGGCCTATACACAGCCTACATAACAGTGCCTATAAACCAACTACAGCCATGCCTCAACTACATCTGGAAAAGCTTGCCAAACGTTAGGAGCAAGATATCCTACGAGTTTATAGACCCGAACTGTTCAAGAGCTTTCACCATACCTATAGAGCTTTACCAAGAAGGTGAAGGATGGGTGTTCAACGTGGAGAAAACCCTTAAGGAGGTTAACCAGCTTCTAAAAAGCTTGAGGAAAAAATATGTGGTGGAGGAGGCTTCAACCGGGCACGGCTGAGCCTACCATACAGGTATAGGTCCCACAGGAGGGCCAAAGTCCAGCTTCACGATTCTTCACCCGTAAATTGATAACGATGGCATAGCTTTTAAGAATTTCCCCACTTTAAAAATTCTACAGAATTTTTTCAAATTTTTCCAAGAAAACTTACTAACACATTTACGTAAACGCACGAATAAAGTGAGAAGTGTTGAAGAAGAGTGGAAAAACTTCAGCGTGAAATGGGATAGATTGGAGAAGGTTTACGCAGCCACAATGTATGTGACAGAAACCCTGGCAGTCTTAAGCATAGTAGGCTTCATAGCCTACAGAGACCCATACATAGGTATAGTAGCAGTCATGCTCGCAATACTAACGGCTACATTACACCTCATGCTTTTAACGTATCATAGGACGAGACTAATACTGGAAAACCTCACAGCAATAAACAATAAAAACCATACCGAAAACGTAGACAAGCTACCTCAAGGCTCTTAAAGCCGTAACGTGGAAACGCTTAAAAGCTTCAAGAATAGCGAGAAGCTTCTACATAAGCTTGCAAACCGCTGTCTTAGAGAGTCCATCAAAAACATATATGCAAGTTCAACCGTTTAAATCCTCAACCCCACACCAATGAATGATGTGCTTCCTTGAAATAATATGATGAAGTCAGACGGTTCTAAAGTCTAGGGAGAGGGGGGGTCTAAACACCCATAGTAAAAAGCCATAGTAAAGTCCATAGTAAATCCATTGAAAATCCTAATCTATTATTGAACGTTCCGATTACAGTGTTTGCTAAGCTCGTGCGCTTTCTTGCGACGGTTTGGCGAATACCCTTTTTAGTGGTGTTTTATCGAAGTCTTGGTCATTTGAGACCATTTCTTTTGCTTTAATTTTCAGCGCTGTAGCTAGATGTAAAGCGTCTTCATAGTCTAGCTGGTATTCTCTCATTAGGTTTGTTGCTTGGATTATGTCTTTTTCACTCAGAGGGATTATTTTTAGACCTGGGAGGTTGATTATCGAGTTGGCAATCTCTTCAACCAGTTTTTGCTCTCTCAGGCTTCTACCCGTTAAGCCTGCTATTATCACCAATGTTTGATATAGCGTTAGACTTGAGGTTGCGTATTTCCCCCGAGGAGCTTCTTCGATCTTCTTTACCCACTGGTAAGCTTGTTTACCGAAGATTGGATGTTTGCCCAGCCAGTAGACGAATACGTTGACGTCTACGTAGCTTTCAGGATCCACCATTTTCCCATAACCTTGACTACGAATTCATCTAGGTCTTCAGGCCACTTCTCTATTTTGAAGGCGCCGTAGTACTTGTCGGCAATAGACTCAACTGGTTCGATCATTATTGCCTTCCCATCCACCCTCATTTTAACATAACCCCCCTCCTTTACCTTAACCTTTTCCCGAAGACCTTTGGGAATGATCACTCTACCCTTTTCGTCAACTTTCACTATTTCTAAATAATTCATCCCACTAATATTTTATTTCCCACATATTTAAATATTCCCACAAAATCACCATCCTTCCACCCACGGCCTCCTCCGATGAATCCTTTGAGGGATGAATATCCGTCTATAGAATATTTGATATGGAGATGGAGCAGCCCTGATACGCCTGCTGAAATGAAGCCCATACATAGAAATACAAGCAAGCTTCATCATTGAAGCAGGGAGCTCACCCCCCTCCAGAAGGCGAGTAGCTCATAATCTAGGGGAGGGGGGGTCGAACATCCATACAAACAGCCATACAAATTTCCATACAAAAACCCATACAAAATCCATACAGATACTTTAGTCTATGGCTAGATATGGATGATCACTTACCGTGCGGAGGAAAGCTAGAGCAATTTTTACAAACGTGTGTAGGAGAGGCTTGAAATTGTACGCAAAACTCTGAAGTATACTAGGATTAAAAGTGTCCACGCCTATCACACGTTAAACCATAGAGTTGAAAGATCGAATTTAACTCCACCTAGGATGATATAGCCTTTACGCCGACAGCAATTATTCCAATTCCAATAGCCATTATAGCCAGTGCGAGCAGTGAAGAAGGCTCACTCGTTATTCTAATGATGGCTGAGTATATGCACGATAGCAGTTGATATCCGATGTTGGATATCATCGATACAGCTCCATAAAGTACATTTAAAACACCATTCCAGCTGAACTCAGGCTCCTCCCACATAGTATAACCGACGATTAAGATGAGTAAACCCGCTAAGATTACAATGAAACCGATCAGCTTCATAGCCTTCTCAGAAATTGAATTAATTAAAGCTTAAACATTGTATACAGCAAGCCTTAAAATCCACTCAAATATAGGCAAAATAACCACTTCAAATAGGCAGTCTTATGTTTACTCGAAACAGAAGCTTATGAAAATTTAAGAGAAATTAGAGATATAAATAATAAAGTAGAGGTAAAGGTGAAACTTCATAATTCTACTCAGTTGAGGCTCGGGTTGGAGCATACACTGTAAAGCTCAAAGGAGCTGTAATTCTTCCCTACAGTTATCCTGTTCGTTGAAGGGTCAAGCTTTATATCGTAAAATTCCATAACTTTAACCCCTATAATCAGATCCTCCGCCAACTTCTCAATAACGTAGGCTATGTCGTCTATCGGCGCCCCCTCAATAGTCATTGAAATCGGAATATAGCCCAATACTTTAAGCTTCGTCCTTCCATCCGCTAATGTAACCTCTCTCACGTCTGTTGGAAGGATATAGCCAATCCTCTCAGCCACATCCCTCTTCACAACAGTAAATGAAGCCCCCGTGTCGAAAAGAGCTTTAACATCCAACTCACCCTTAGAACTTCTAACCCTTAAGTTTCTATAAATCCTCAACAATCCATCCCTATCAAACTAACGAAAACGCCTAGATTTTAACATTATGTCCTTCACTAGGCAATACGCACAACGTTTACTATGGCTGCTACTATGGATGTTCGACCCCTATCTTTCCGCTAAATTTCTTCAGTCTACCCGCATAATCCATCGTGTAAGCCAGGATGCGCCGTCAGGCTTCACCGTTAAATTCTCAAGAGCTGTATTAGCTCATCTTAACTCGGAAACCCTCTATGAGTTGATCGAAAAGAAGCTATAGTGCCTCCGTTAATATTTTTGAAAAACTTAGGGCATTGCAATTGGGCTGTTAAAAGCCGGGGAGGGGATTCGAACCCCTGTTCAACGGGTTTCTGCACGCGACGGGTATGTCTATCCTTTAAGCCCCTCATCTTCTGCAGCCCGTCGCCTAGCCGCTCAGCCACCCCGGCCTCATAGAATTTTCCGATTACGTATTGTATAAATTTTTCTGAAGTTTAAGGCTTAGTCTAATTGGTTTTGAGGTTTGAAAGCTTAATGTTCTAGTAGCTTCAATTTAACTTGAGTTTTCATGTTCTACGAGATCGTCAGGGGCAGGAGGAGTGTTAGGGTTTACGATGGGAGAGTTGTTCCAAGGGATGTTTTAACTAGAATTCTTGAGGCGGCTAGATGGGCTCCTTCAGCCCATAATGCTCAACCTTGGCGTTTCATCGTTATTTATGAAGATGATGTTAAGAGGAGGCTTGCTAAGGCTATGGCTGATGCATGGTTTAACGACTTGAGGAGGGATGGTGTTCCAGAGCAGGAGGCTTTGAAGATTGTTGAAGAAGAATCTATGAAGAGGTTTACTGAAAGCCCGGTGTTGATGGTTGTGTGTTTAACAATGAAGGATATGGATAGGTATCCCGATGAGCGTAGAATGAAGGCTGAGTACGTTATGGCGGTTCAAAGTGTAGCGGCGGCTGTGCAGAATATGCTTTTAGCGGCTTACGTGGAGGGTCTTGGAGCATGCTGGGTGTGTGCACCACTATTCTGTCAGAATGTCGTAAAAGAGGTTTTAAAACTCCCGGAAGACTTTGAGCCGCAGGCGATATTGACGTTAGGCTATCCGATTGGAGAATACAAGCCTCCTACGAGAAAACCCTTAAGTGAAATCGTATGGGTTTTAACGTCAAAGGAGGGGATGACTCCATGGGAGATTTAACCGGGCTTAAAGTAGCAGCTTTAGCGGGTGGTGTGGGGGCGGCGAAGTTTCTAAGAGGTCTCATCGAAGTAGTTCCTCAGGAAAACGTAAGCATTATTGGAAACGTTGGAGACGATTTAACGCTATACGGCTTACATATAAGCCCAGACTTAGACATAGTGATGTATACGCTTGCAGATTTAGTATGTAAGGAGAGGGGGTGGGGTGTAGAAGGAGATAGCTTCAATTGTCTAAATATGCTTTCAAGGTATGGGTTCGACCCTTGGTTTAAGCTTGGAGACATGGATTTAGCAACACACATCTACAGAACCTATCTGCTCAAAAGCGGGTTAACGCTATCGCGGGCAACGCTTGAACTATGTAAACGCCTCGGATTGAAGGTTAAGCTTATCCCTGTAACGGACGATTATCTACGAACGGTAATAGTATCCGATGAGGGTCGGCTGGCTTTTCAAGAATACTTCGTCAAGAGGAGGTGTGAACCTAAAGTTTTAGATGTCGTTTTTGAAGGAGCTGATACGGCTGAGCCTGCTCCAGGAGTCCTTGAATCGCTGGAAGAAGCAGACGTCGTAATACTATGTCCAAGCAATCCAATACTGAGTATAGGCCCCATACTAGCCGTTAAAGCTATTAGACGTTTGCTTAGGAGTTTTCATAAGCCTATAGTGGCTGTAAGCCCCATAATAGCTGGTAGGGCTTTGAAAGGACCGGCGGATAAAATCATGTTGGGGCTCGGTTTAAAACCCTCCGCTTTAACAGTGGCGGAGCTCTACAGAGACTTTTTAAAAGTCTTCATAATGGATGTGAGAGATAGAGATATCAAACCTAAAGTTGAAGAACTCGGTATTGAAGTCGTTTTAACGGATACTATTATGAGCGACTTAAGTAAGCAAATAGCCCTCGCTAGGGAAACCCTTAAAGCGGCTTTGAAAACTCATATGTAAACAGTTGAAGCATACAGTCTACGCTGTAATACCGGTGAAAGACCCTTATGAGAGCAAGACAAGACTATCCAGCATTTTAAACCCTGAATCTAGGAGAAAGCTGACGTTACTTATGCTTGAAGACGTAGTCTCGACTTTGAAAAGCTCTAAAACGTTAACCGGAGTGGTTGTTGTAAGCTCTAGCCTAGAGGTTTTAAATTTAGTGGAAAACCTAGGCTGTAAAACTGTTAGAGAGGGGGCTAAAGGTGTTGGACTTAATAAAGCCGTGGAATTGGGCGTAGAGTACGCTGGGAAACTTGGAGCAGAAGCCGTACTGATAATGCCAGCGGATATACCTATGATAGACTCTGAAGACGTCGATAGACTGCTGTTGACGGGTTTCTGCTTGGAAAAACCTTACATGGTTGTATCTCCATCTAAAGACGGTGGGACAAACGCTCTAATGCTGAGCATACCTACGCCGATAACCTTTAGATTCGGATCTGATAGCTATAGGTTACATCTCTACGAAGCTGAGAAGACGAAATCCAATATAGCCATCTTCCACTCTAAAAAACTGATGCTGGATATAGATGATGAAGGAGACCTCGTCTCCTTCCTAAAGTGTGGGGGAGGTAGAAAATCTTGGCTTTACCTTAAGGAAACATTTAAAGGACTACACCGCTGACTCCTCTAAGCGTCACTCTTTGGTTTAGATTTTCTAATAGAGGTAAACTTTCGACTGAGAACTGGTAGAAGCCTTACATATATCAATTGAGCTAAGAGTATGGCGATTAAGGCTTGAGATGCATTGTAAACCCCCGTAAGAGCTAGTATGTAGGCTACGTTTGAAGTGAACCATTCTATCGTGGTTTGAGGAAATGGAAGCTTCGGTACTATTAGGGATATGAAGGCTAAATTTGGAAAGCTCATCAAAACGGTTCTTAAAACTACAGCGGAACATACAGAGAGTTTCCACCGCTTTTTCTCGATTAAAGCCAATCCGGCTAATGTCGACACTATGCCTAATCCCTTCATAATAGGTCCGAAGAAGGGTATACCTGTACAGCTCATTATAAGCATGCTGAAGCTATCTATATTTATCGATAATCCTAATACTACCAAGACCGTTGAGAGCAAGGCGGGTTTAAGCCCAACAGCTAAATATAGAAGGTATATGACTATTTCAGCAGGATCATAGAGGAGGTAGTTTAAAGGTGGAAACGGTAAGAAGTGGCTTACACCTGTAAGTTCGATAAAGTATGCTAAAGCCCCGAATACCGTTGAAACGGCTACAACACTACTAGCACTCCTTAAACGGCTCACAAGTCTTCTTAGAAAAGAGAGACCGACTTATATATTTTACTCAAAATTCAATTTTTACTCAAATTTAAGTAAAAACAAATATTTATTATACAACCGGATTATAGAACTATGTTGAAAAATTGGATTAGAACTGGTATTAAAGGCTTAGATGAACTTTTACAAGGTGGGGTTGTAGAGGGTTCAACTGTTACCATCGTGGGTCCTGTTGGAACGTTGAAGTCTTATATTGGCTATCAATTACTTTGCGAAGGTTTGAGAAAGAATGAGAAATGCGTATGTATAAATACAAACCAAGATTTGGATACTTTAGATTTCCAGATGAAGGTGAACTTCAACTATAGTATTAAGCAATATGTGGATATGGGGTTGTTGAGGTTTGTATATTATTCTCCCTTTCTCATAGAATATCATCCTCCACCATTAGGAGAACTGCCTGCGAGGCCTTCAGATATTGGAGCCATTAGAGATACTATTCAGAAGATAGAAGACGATGTCACTAGAATCCTCATATGTACTTTATCTCAGTTCTTTACCATAATAGGAGATGAGCGTCAAGTCATAGACCTAGTTTATAGATTAAAGGCTAGGGCTAAGCGAAATCGTGGTGTAGCGGTTTTCATCTTAGATAGCGGCGTTCAAAGTAGAAGTGTTGAAGAAAACGTGAAATCCATCTGCGACTACGTCTTAGAAACCAAAGAGGATCAAACATTGAGGAAGATACGAATAGCTAAAGCTTTAACAAAGCATAATTTAGAGTGGCATAAACTCGACTTAACGGATAAAGGTGTAGAGATCGAACCACTTTAATGCGTAGCTAGCCCCTCTTTTTTCCTCTCCTTTAACTTGCTTTTAATCTCTCATTTCATGCGCTTAATCCTCATTCAGTCCATCTTCTTAAATAGCTATAAATTCACGAAGCAGAAGGAGGTGGACCCGGCGGGATTCGAACCCGCGATCTTGGGCTCCGAAGGCTTTAAGGTAAGCATAGAATGCGTAGGGAAACCCCACGGTCTGAGAATAGAGAATAGGGAGAATGAGAGAATACTCGAAGACTTTAAGAATTTCTTAACAGTCGATAGGCAACTCGGCGAAGGGACAGTTGAGAGGCACCTGCGGGAGATTAGAAGTTTATTCAGAAACTCAGACTTCGATCCGCTCAGTGCAACGAGGACGGACATTAGAAACTACCTGATGAAGTTCAGAGAATATTCTCCAAACAGCTACGCAAACGTCTTAAAAGCCTTAAGAATCTTTTACAGGGATTACCTAGGTAAACCAGAAGTGATTGAAGGATTCAGGTTTCCGAACCGTCCGTTCAAGCCAAAGAGAGTCCCATCAAAGGATGAACTCCAGCGGCTCTACATATTCTTGAGAGAGCCCTTGGCGAAGGCAATATTCTTAATCTACGCGACAACTGGTTTGAGGAGGAAAGAAGTCTTAAATCTTAGGATTGGAGACATCGATTTTGAGAAGAGAATGATTATACCTAGGGGAGAGGCTTCAAGGACTAAGGGGACGTGGATCACCTTCTACAATGCAGAGGCTGAAGAGGCTTTAAAGGAATACTTGGGCTCTTTCCAAGACTTAAACAAAGAATCAAGACTCTTCCCAGTTACTGAAATCTACTTCCGAAAGCGATGTAAAGCCTTTGAGCGGGAGATAGGGATAAAAATAACCCCTCAAATTCTCAGAGAGTGGTTTGCCTGCGAGATGGGAAGATTAGGAGTTCCAGACAGATACGTTGATGCCTTCTGTGGAAGAGTCCCACGAAGTGTTTTAGCGAGGCACTACACAGACTTCAGCCCAGAGAAGCTAAAGGAGATCTATGATAAAGCTAACCTCAGGGTCTTAAGTCAGACTTCCTATTAATGGAAAATCTTTAATATTTAGTTTGTTTCTCTTATGTGTGGTATAGTGGATGTCTTATTCCAAGCTTGTCGAAAGATACGTCGTTAGTTTTGCAACTTTCTTTACACTTAATATACCCGATGGCATCCTTCGCAGAGTTTTTAGCGAGAAAAATAATTTCAGACTGGCTCCTCCTCCACAACCTAGGCTCCCGCCCATTATGGAAATTACTGTAGGTCCTCCACGCCTCCCGATAGCCGAATACTCATCTGCAACGAGAATAGAGTACGTCCAAGATAAATTTATGCTGGATATTACAGGTCCTATTGAGGAAGTGATTGAAGTTGCTAAAGGATTATCTTCTTTTTTTAATGACCTAGGCTACGACCTAGATAAAATGATGCGGTATGTTGAGATAAATTTCCCATCACAACCAATTGATGTAAAGGATGCTATGAGAGGCATACGTTCTATAACAATCTTTAAAGGAAGTGAACATCTATCAAAATTGGTAGGTAGTAATGTTGGCGTTTTTTCATTTTCACTAAGTTCTCCAGAAACACCATTAACATTAAACTGGTTGCATTTAAGAGTGGATCCAGATGTTAATTCGCCTAATGCAAGACTGTATATTAGCATTATCAAGCGAGCAGAAAAAATGAGTGAGGGAATAGATTTCTTGACCAAAATTTTCCAGGTTATAGAAGCCATAAAGGAACTTCTGGAGCGAGGCGGTTCAGTTTGATTAATCAGGATGCTACAGCGATTGAAACTACCAAAATGCATTTAACCATCAATATTTACGAGGGTTTAGCTAATTTAAGGTATTTAAGCGGCATATCTCTTAGGATCAATAGTGAGGTCGTTGAAATTTTTAGAGAAGCATTCGGTCATCTTATTAGGTTTGCTAGCATACCTGACTTCGAAACGGTAAACAATCTGTTATCTCGACCTTCAGTTCTCTACGCCTTTCCGATGCTCTTAAGAAGAGTACATGAGTTTCTGGAAACAATTGGGCTACATAGGGGAGAGGATTTCCAATGCGAAGTTTCAGAGTGGATTGATTATGAAGTAGAGGGTTGGAATCATTTACAATTAAAAGTAACATTACTTAAGTCGGGAAGGAATAAGTTGTTTGAAAGGGGAATGGATAAATTCACATTGCTTAAAAACCTGATTACAATGGCAAGTCAAATTTTACCACATGAAGTGCGTCAAGAAGTCATAGTTTTAGTGGAGTAAGATTATGTCACATAGGACATTTGAACCCAAAACTTTTTATGAGTTAGCAACATATGTCAACCGGTTATCAAATATAATTCCTCAGGAGCTAAAGCAAGCGGCAAATAGAACGTGTATTAGTAGAGCTTACTATGCTGTCTTCCTTTCCTTTAGAGAAAAGATATTAGCATTACCTATTAGAAATGTAGAACTTAGAAAGCGTATTGAACGCACGAATGATGCTCATGCTATTGTAGCGGAGAGTATTCGAAAAATTGATTTCAATGTGGGAGATTATATTTTAAACTTGAGAGCGAAGAGAAATCAAGCAGACTACATGACAAATATCAATGTTACTTCAGACGACGTAATCTATGTTTTTAAAATTACGAATGAAATTTTTCATGAATTGACGGCAATAGTAACTAAACTGAAGGAATCAGATATTCTCTCAGCATGGAACAAGATACAACAAGAAAGAGAGAGGAGGTATTCATTTTAAGGTTCTAAAATCATTCACGTTCATCCCACTTATTTTCCTCTTCCTGCTTGATAATTTGAGGTCCATGGAAGTGTTACTCCTCTGATCTTATGAATAATTCTAATTGTTTCTTCTTGGCTAAAAATATGAATTTATATGCCAGTAAGTTATCTTTAAATGTATTTTAGTCTACATTTCCCTTTCAGAAACTAGGAAATATGGGTTGTGTTGAACCTTAGCTTATTAACATTTAACTAATTTAAGAAATAATTAAATGTATATCTATCAGATAAATGTAAAAGATGAGTTAGTTTAGAGGCTTGTTTAGGCCTTAATAATAAGGGTTAAATAATAGTTAGTGTGAATTTCAAAGTGTTATGGTACAGCGTTGTAACCCGACGAGGAAAAAATGTGGTCATAAATCAAGTAATTGTCCTTATTATAAAGACGGGTGGTGCTATAAATCAGCGCCGATAAGAGCACCGATTAAAAAGGTTTCAAAAAACCTAAGGGGAAAAATATGACATCAACTGAGGAACTATATGAGATGCTATTAAACCAATATAAACTTGTTAGGGAAAGAACAGAAGCATTATCAAATAGAGCCCACGCATTGTTGGGATTTTCTGGAATTATTAACACAATTCTAGTAGCACTTATTATGGGAGTCCTAAAGGAAGAAACAAGAAGCTTTATTATAAAATACACTAATTCCTTGCTACTCCAAGTAGTCGTTATTCTTAGCTTCATATTCTATGTAGCATCCATGATTTTTTCGTTATTAGCATACAAGACAACTAGATATATGCCAGTTCCACAAATAGACTCAAAAGAGTTTGTGGAAGAGGTATTTTCAGGAAAAACCGAGTTAAGTAAAAAGCATATATGCCTTCAGATAGTTGATGCGATTAAGTTTCATAATGAAATAAATAGTAAAAAATACATGCATCTCCTTTTAGGTACATTATTTTTGTTACTTGCTATAAGCTTAACCGCAGTTGCTGGCATTATTCTTTTCCTACTAATACGTTAAATTCACTTAGCTTATCTCATGATGAGCTCGTTGCTTTAAATAGAGTCAACGGCATTCGTAAAATCTTCAAAATATCTCGTTTATGCAACTTAGAGAATGGGTTAAATATTACACTTTTACCTCTAATTTTAAATTTAAGCCGATTGCTGGGATATTGCCTATAATTCCTATACTGAGTCAACCCGGAGAAAGAAGTTAAAAGAGATCTACGACAAGGCAAATTTCAAGGTCTTAACCTAGGAAAATTATTTTAAGCTTCAATCGTAAATAAGGAAGTAGAGATGAAAGTGACGAAGCGGTATTATTGGGTTGGAGTTGTAATTTTCACCATCCTAGGAATATCCACCCTGATTCCAGCGCCAGCGAGTAAGCCTTCGCTTCTAGGCTACTACGCACACTGCTCCTTCGCACCCATAAGCACGATAATCTGCTGGATAATAGCTGGAGCAATATACTGGCTTGGAAAGAGGGGAGAGAAGAAAATTTGAAAAGTGGTTAATGTTGGAAATATACGGCAAGTTAAACAACCGAAGAAAAAATAGGGGAAGTAAAAATGGCATGGTGCTAGAGTTTATTGAGGAGAGCTTTTACAAATATTGATACAAGTCTTATGTAGAAAACTACTGTGTCAGCCAAGTATTCCACAATTGTTTCAGCTGTTATCCTCTCTGGAATCCTCGTAGCTCCTACGAGCGTCGGTAGGCATAGGAAAATGATCGCTGAAAAAAAAAAATTAAAGCTAGGAGCTTTTTCAACTCAATCACCCTATCACGCGCTTAGCTATCACTACGGCCGAGAACAGCACTAAGACTATGAGTAGTATTACGAATAGGTTGTTTCCGTAGTCTCTTGCGCAGATGAAGGTCTTGTAGTTTACAAGCTTAGGGTTTTCAAAATTTGTCACGACTAGGAAGTTTCTCCTAATTCCAAGAATATCCTTCGTTATAGTAGGAGCTATCTCCCTCCTCTCCACTCCTATTTTCGGAGCTTCACTCTTCCTAATGAATTCTTCAGTGTCTTTGAAGATGTCCTCAGCCCTACCCCTGCTTCCTTCAATTAAAACGCCCCACCTATCGATTATCTCCTCCCTTCTAAGAATGAAACCAGTATACTTGGCGCCTATGAAGGCTATTATCGGGCCGAATATCATCATGGCTATGCCCGTAGGATTGAACTCTCTGAAATAGCTCCAGATGAAGAGGCTGTACAGGAAGAATGGAATCCCTATTAAGAAGATGATTATCCCAGCGAAGACCATAATCCAAGCTAAAAGCCTAGGAATGGCAAAACCCTTAACAGGAGTAGCCGTTTCAGACACGCCCCTCCTCATAAAATTCTCCTAAAGCCTCCATATAACATTTATTCTCCCTATTCTCAAATTCTCACATTCTAAATTCTCAAAATCGCCAGTTCTCCGACTGCGAAATTCTTAAATATGCGCTATGCATACTTTTATGCAGAGTGAAATAACTTTGAAAAAGAGGACTACACTCTATCTTGAGGAAACTTTAGTTGAAAGGGCAAAGAAATCGGGTTTAAACATTTCAAGAATCTGTGAAATCGCTTTAGAAGAGGCGATTAGGAAATTAGAAGGCTCTGATTTTAAAAATAAGGATGAAAAGGAGGTGGACCCGGCGGGATTCGAACCCGCGATCTTGGGCTCCGAAGGCCCATGTCCTAATCCAGGCTAGACGACGGGTCCTACAAAAATAGTAGAAGATATCAGCATTAATTAAGTATTATCTGACTCTAAAACTTCAGGTATAACGTGTGTGCCTTCTGGAACTGCAAGCAGCTCAGCGTCTCTACTCGTTAAGGAAAATGCTATTTCTAAAGCTTCTTCAGGGCTTGAAGCCGGTATTAACATCATGTTTTCAAGTTCTTGAGCCGTTACACCTTTTGCATAGACGACTATACGGCTTTTCATAAGTATTCTAGCCATTATCTGCACTTCCCACTGGTCTCTGATGGGTTCATGCTCTTTTATATACTTGAGTAGAGCCGCTGGATCTTTAAACTTTGAAGCGAGCTGGTAGAAGTGTTCATGCGCTACACCATCCCTACACTCAGCTAGAAGCACTATCACACCATTATCCTTAACCAGCGGTTCGCCAACAGCCATGCCTTTAACGGCCTGATACAGGTTTCTATCGGCTGGATAGCCTCCACCACTAACCACAACTATATCCGCTTTCCTCTCAACCCTAACCTTTACAAAACGTTCTAGAAACTCTACGGCAGATCTGTGGGTTTTTATAGGTTCACCTGAGAAGCACTTTGAAACCCCTCCCTCAAAGCTTAAGACGACGTTTACAACGGCGTCGAGTTCAGACATGGAAGCTGCTTCACAGATATCCTTATAGATTATATTCTTATCTAAAACTCCAAGCCTAGAGCCGGGGTGGTTTATCATACCATAAGAGTGGTTTCTGTAAATCGTTTCAACGCCTGAAACCCCTGGGAGAATGATCTTCCCGCCTCCACTATATCCTGCGAAGAAGTGGGGTTCTACTGTACCGCAACCGATCCGTAAATCGGCTTCAAAAAGCCTTCTATTAACCCATAGAGGGGTGCCCCAAGACGTTTCACCTAGATACGTCAACTCATCTGATTTTGAAGCGTCATGATTTACAACTTCAGCTTCTTCAAAAACCTCTCCACCTAGAAGCTCTTCAAGCTGTTTTTGAGAAGCTGGTGCATGCAATCCATTTGCCACGAGAACTGTAAATTCTCTAAACCCTTCTCCTTTAAGCTTTCGAATAAGTGGGGGTAGAATTCTACTCAGCGGAGTAGCCCTAGTATAATCTGTAACTATGAGCAGAGCTTTAGAACCTTTCTTCATAAACGGTGTAACCGGGTTTTCCAAACTCCTCAAGACTTCATACTCCACATCAGCGGAAGCCGAAGGCCTAGACGTCTTTAAAACACCTATGAGGTTTCTATCCGGTAATTCAAGTTCAACCTGTTCTTCACCGTATAGGAAACCGACCTTCAAATAACTCGCCACACATTTAAAAGTTCAAGGTCTATTTAAACATCTCCATACCCTTAAAACTATGTGAAGACTTATCTAGTATAACGTAGTCAGTTGATACTGGAGGTGTTTCCCTTTGGACGTTTTCGAAGCAATTAAAAAGAGGAGAAGTATAAGACGTTATAAAAAGGATGCTAAGATTCCTGAAGAGCACATCCTAAAGATTCTTGAAGCGGCTAGATTGGCGCCTTCAGCCGGTAACCGTCAACCTTGGAGATTTGTAGTCGTTAAAGACCCTGAAGTTAAACGTAAACTTGCAGAAGCGTGCAACAATCAAACCTTTATAGCAGATGCGCAGGTGGCTATCGCTGCAATTGGAGACCCATCTGCTTCACGATGGTTCGCTCAAGACCCCATGATAGCCGTTGAACACATGGTTTTAGAGGCTACGGAACTAGGTTATGGAACATGCTGGATAGGTGCATTTAATGAAGACGCTGTTAAAAAGGTTTTAAACATACCCCCTGAGCTTAAAGTCGTATGCGTAATTCCAATAGGGGTTCCAGATGAAGAACCACCGGCTAGACCTAGAAAAGCAATTGAAGAGATATTCTACCTTAACAAATATGGAATCCCATATAAGGTTGGATAAGTGGTTGAAATGAGCGAGATACTAGAAAGCCTCGATAAATACATGCCCACAACTTACAACGCCATGAGAAAGACCGGTCTGCTATTGGGCTCAGTTGGATTTGATGGAAAGCCTAACCTTATGACGATAGGGTGGGGGTTGGTGGGGATAATCTGGGCTAAACCAATCTTCTTAGTGGCCGTCAGGATATCTAGGTATACGTATAGGCTTTTAGAGGAAAGTGGTGAATTCACAGTAAATGTTCCAACTGAAGATATGGATGAAGCTTGTAGAATTTGCGGAACTACATCCGGTAGGGAGGTTGATAAGTTTAAGAAGACTGGTTTAAACTGGAGACGTGGTGTACTCGTTAAAGCACCGGTTGTAGAAGGATGCCCTATAGTTTACGAGTGTAGAGTTCTCTACAAGGATTCCGTTAAACTTCAAACGCTACCTGAAGACCTGGTTGAGAACATATATCCAAGGAGAGACTGGCACACCCTATACTATGGGGAGATACTTAAAATACATGGGAAAGTTTGACGTTAAAGACTCCTACACTTTATTTTTAATGCAACGTAGTATTCAGCTTCTTTCACATGCATTTTATATGTTTTAAAAGACGCCTTCAAGCTTTGTTGAAAGTAGCCTCGAAGATTTAAAGGCGTAATCCTTTTTAAGGAGATAGCAATGTGTGTATGTGCTAAAGGTGAGGCTAAGTGTCGGCTAAAAAACCGTTTTACGTTAGATTTAATGTACCCAAGGAGCTGGCAGATGCAGCCTATGAGACGATATCCATGGTTAAAGATACCGGTAAAATTAAACGTGGGGTAAATGAGGTTACAAAATCTGTAGATAGAGGTATTGCTAAACTGGTGGTTATAGCTGAGGATGTAGATCCACCTGAAATCGTAGCACACCTCCCTCTTCTATGCGAGGAAAGGAAAGTCCCATATATTTACGTGCCATCTAAAAAACAACTCGGCATAGCTAGCGGTATAGAAGTAGCTGCATCTTCCGTAGCTATAATAGACCCGGGAGAAGCAAAAGGGGTGTTTGAGGAGCTTATATCAAAAATCGAAGCTCTTAGGAAAGGTGGAGGTCAATGAGCTCTAGAAAGCCTAAAGAAGAAGAGCCCACCCCGGCCGAGGTCATTCAAATAATAGAGCGGACTGGCGTTACAGGTGAAGTAGAACTCGTTAGAGTTAGGATTTTGGCTGGACGTGATAAGGGTAGGGTGATATCCCGAAACGTTAAAGGACCTGTTAAACTAGGCGATGTAGTCCTCCTTAAAGAGACTGAGAGAGAAGCGAAACGTATAAAGTAGTTGTAGAGGGAAATAGGTCATGCTACCTAGAGTTAGAAAATGCTCCTTCTGCGGTTCGGAAATACCAGTCGGGTCTGGGCTCATGTACGTTAAACGAGACGGCACCATACTCTGGTTCTGCTCGAGAAAATGTAGAGTCAGTATGTTGGAGTTTCACCGAGACCCTAGAAAGTTCAAGTGGACGGAGTATCATGGGGAGGGGGAGAAGGGGAGCTAAGTCTAAAACAGGTGTCCTATATGAGGATAGTCGTTTTAGCTGTTCCAGGTGGAGGTAAGACAACTATAATGCGTTACGTTCAGATGAAGAAGCCTGATGTAACGATTGTCAATTTTGGAGATTACATGTTTAAAGCCGCCCGAGAACTCTACGGTGTTAAAGATAGGGATGAAATGCGTAAGAAGCTACCGCCTGAAGATTACATTAAGCTTCAAGAAATCGCCGCTAGAGAAATATCCAACATACCTGGAGACGTTCTAATAGATACCCACGCATCTATAAAGATTGGGGGAGGCTACTATCCCGGACTACCGGATGATATAGTTAAACTGATGAAGCCGCACTACCTAATACTGTTCGAATTCAATCCCGACGTCGTATTATCTAGACGTATGAAAGACATGGGAGGCGTTAGAACAGGTAGAGACGTAGAGACTCCTGAAGAAATCGAACAGCAACAGCAAGTAAACAG
>Ga0207433_10006513_pt1 | contig 20140 bp, 14 predicted proteins | sample YelNatPaOPGAMG01_FD_187559 | JGI IMG/M metagenome (GOLD analysis project Ga0207433, IMG submission 187559) | Hot spring thermophilic microbial communities from Obsidian Pool, Yellowstone National Park, USA - OP-RAMG-01 (SPAdes) (version 3) | ecosystem: Environmental > Aquatic > Thermal springs... | reverse complement strand
ATTAATGTTAATCCATCCAAATACCTGGAGGAATTATAGTATCAGATAAATATGTGTTAGGGTTAATGATTAGATTATTGGGTTTATGCTAGATGTTGATAGGGGTTATGATGGTTTACCTATCAGAAATATTCTTACAGCTAGCAGTTTATAGGTTTAAATTATTGTGTGGTATCAATATTTATTGTTAGTAGTATTCATGGCTTAAGCTGGAAGAGCTATGCTTACAATATAATGCAGAATCCTCTCAGATAGAAGCCTAATAGAATCTCATATTCATCATTCAAGAAAGCGGAATTCCTCAACAACAGCATCAAACCCAATTAACAAAGACTCAAAATCAATAACATACCGAAACCAAATAATAAACATTCATACCATCTACAACCATTTAAAAAGCAAGCTTAAGTTGCCACATCTGTGAAATATTTCAATAGAAACTTATAGTTACAGAAATATTTAATAAGGTATATTCATAACATAACCTAAGTTAAATGGTGATTAACTTGAGTATTAAAGGTAAACTTACATCTGAGTTATCTTCACTTATAGATAGGCAAGTTACAGTTAAGACTACTTTAGGGGATATCTTCACTGGAAAAGTTGTTGCAATAGAGTTTCCAGAGTTTCATATTTGTCTAGCAGATGCTATTGATGGAAATGGGGAGAAATACCCTAGAGTAATAATTAGAGGTGAAGTAGTTGCTGAAATATTTAGGAAAGAGAAGCCCTTCGATCTAAAGGGGTTAGCTGAAAGGCTTGAAAAACTATTTCCAAACATGGTAAAGTACTATGAGGAGGCTAGAGTAATAACTGTTATGGATAGAGTTAGAGTTACTGAGCAAGGTGTTGTTGATGGAACAGGATTAGTGGCTGATAAGGTTAAGAAAGTTTATGACACATATGTGGAAGAGTTGAAAGAAAAAATGTAGAAGTATATGATGTGTGATGTTGATAGTGTATTTGAGTTAAGATGCAAAGACCTACTTGGGAGAGTAGGAAGACTTAAAACAAGACATGGAGTAATTGAAACTCCTGTTTTGTTTCCTGTCATCAATCCATTAAATCAAATAATAACCATTAATGATATATACTTTAAGTTTAAAGTTAAGAGCATTATAACTAACGCTTACTTGTTAAAAAAGCATTTTAAAGAGCAAGCTATAATTCAAGGAATTCATGATTTATTAAATTTCAAAGGAGTTGTCATGACTGATTCTGGAGCATATCAAATATTGAAATACGGTAGTGTAGACATAGATCCTAAAGATATTGTTTTATTTCAAAAAAATATAGGAAGTGACATTGGAGTTATTCTTGATATACCTACTGGATGGAAAACTGATAGAAAACATGCTGAATATACTGTTCTAGAAACAATTAAAAGAGCCAGTAATGCTATTCAACTAATAGATGGAAGTGATATGCTTTGGGTTGGGCCATTGCAGGGTGGTAAATATACGGATTTAATTGAATATTCAGCAATAAGAATGAAAGAGTTACCATTTCATATTTATGCTTTAGGAAGTCCAACAGTAGTTATGGAGCAATATCGATATGATGTTCTTATTGATATGATATTTGCAGCTAAAAAAAATATACCTCCCAATAGGCCATTTCATTTATTCGGTGCTGGACACCCACTCATGTTTGCTATAGCAGTAGCATTAGGATGCGATATATTTGATTCAGCATCCTATGCATTATACGCGAAAGATGATAGATACATCACAGAATATGGGACAATAAAATTTGAAAGATTAAATTACTTGCCCTGCACATGTCCAGCATGTAGTAAAGCATCTATTAATGAACTACGGCAAATGAGTAAAGAAAGTAGAGAGAAAATTTTAGCAGAACATAACCTATACATGTGTATTAATGAGATTAATAAAATTAAGCAATCCATTATTGATGGTCGATTGTGGGAGCTTTTAGAGATACGCTGTAGAAGTCATCCATCACTCATGAAGGCGCTAGTAAAACTAAGAAAGTATTTGATATACTTAGAAAGAAACACACCAATTAGCAAAAAAAGAGGAATATTCATATTTGATACGGTAAGTCTAAATAGGCCTGAAATTTTTAGATATAAACGGTGGTTAATTAATCGTTATATTCCACCTGTAGAAAAGGATACGTTAATTTTAGTACCTAGCACTAACATGAAAAAGCCATATCATAAATCATCTATAATAAAAAAAATTATAGAATGTATAAGTAAAGCTTCAAACTTAGATCATGCAAGAGTTCATATATGTATATATGACATATTATTTGGATTGATTCCATTAGAAATTGATGATATTTATCCAATTTCACAGTGTGAGACGGCAATAGAAGCTTCATATAATAATAACTTTAGAAAGAAATTAGTCTATCAAATAGTTAAATTTATAAATAAATTTAAAAAAAATTATAAGCATTATATAATAGTAACCGACAAAATATTAAATAGGAAGCATCTAGATTTTATAGAAAAAACATGTAAGATTAAAGTAGAAGCCGTAGAGAGCTATTATAATTTACTAGATTATAATAAATTCTGTACTAACTATTAACCTAATACATTCTTCTTCCTTTCAATACTTAAACCAATTCTGAAATGATAATTCACTATTTTACACTTAGATTTAAGAGAGCAACTTATAATCATATCCTCATATTTCCTAGCCAGCTGCCTAAGAAATATACCCTAAGTTACCATGTTTCACAAGCTCTTTAGTAAAGAATAAATATGCAAAAAAATTTCACAGTAAATGCATATTCTGAAAAGAATACCCATAGTTAAGCGGCGGCGTTGATTCGATAGGGAACAAAGTTCCTAAGATGAAGAATCAACCTCCAACTATGGGTAAAGGATGTAGACCTAACTTAATTTAGTATTGTTAGGTCTGAAGTAGGCTAGCAAACGCCCGCCAATTCTGTAGCCTAACCGTATTCCCAACCAAAACCGGTTGATCCTGCCGGACATGACCGCTGTCGGGGTGGGACTAAGCCATGCGAGTCGTACGTCCTGAGCAATGACAGGGCGTGGCGCACGGCTCCGTAAAACGTGGCTAAACTACCCCCAGGACGAGAATAACCCCGGGAAACTGGGGCTAATTCTCGATAGGTGCAAAGCTCTGGAATGACTTTGCGCCAAAAAGGACTAGGATCATGCTTCCTAGCTCCGCCTGGGGATGTGGCCACGGCCTATCAGGTAGTTGGTGGGGTAACGGCCCACCAAGCCGATAACGGGTACGGGCCCTGAGAGGGGGAGCCCGGAGATGGCCACTGAGACAAGGGGCCAGGCCCTACGGGGTGCAGCAGGCGCGAAACCTCCGCAATGGGCGAAAGCCCGACGGGGTCACCTCGAGTCCCACCTGCTGAAGGTGGGTTTTCCCTGGTCTAAAAAGCCAGGGGAATAAGCGGGGGGCAAGTCTGGTGTCAGCCGCCGCGGTAACACCAGCCCCGCGAGTGGTCATGACGTTTATTGGGCTTAAAGCATCCGTAGCCGGCTTGGTGTGTCTCTGGTTAAATCTCACGGCCTAACCGTGAGACGCCAAAGATACTACCAAGCTAGGGGGTGGGAGAAGCCGGGGGTACTCCAGGGGTAGGGGCAAAATCCTATAATCCCTGGAGGACCACCAGTGGCGAAGGCGCCCGGCTAGAACACGCCCGACGGTGAGGGATGAAAGCTGGGGGAGCGAACCGGATTAGATACCCGGGTAGTCCCAGCTGTAAACGATGCAGGCTAGGTGTCGGGTGGGCTTAGTGCTCACCCGGTGCCGAAGCGAAAGCGTTAAGCCTGCCGCCTGGGGAGTACGGTCGCAAGGCTGAAACTTAAAGGAATTGGCGGGGGGGCACCACAAGGGGTGAATGCTGCGGTTTAATTGGAGTCAACGCCGGGAACCTTACCAGGGGCGACAGCAGAATGATGGCCAGGCTGATGACCTTGCCTGACGCGCTGAGAGGAGGTGCATGGCCGTCGCCAGTTCGTGCCGTGAGGTGTCCGGTTAAGTCCGGAAACGAACGAGACCCCTACCTCTAGTTGCTAGTAGGCCTCTGCGGAGGCCTACGCAATACTAGAGGGACTGCCGGCGTTAAGTCGGAGGAAGGAGGGGGCTACGGCAGGTCAGTATGCCCCGAAACCCCTGGGCTACACGCGGCATGCAATGGTGAGGACAGAGGGTTTCAACCCCGAAAGGGGGAGGTAATCCCTAAACCTCACCTAAGTTGGAATCGAGGGCTGCAACTCGCCCTCGTGAATACGAAATCCCTAGTAACCGCGTGTCATCATCGCGCGGTGAATACGTCCCTGCCCCTTGCACACACCGCCCGTCGCTCCACCCGAGTCGAGGTTAGGTGAGAATTGGCTTATACCAATTCGAACCTTACCTCGGCAAGGGGGGAGAAGTCGTAACAAGGTGGCCGTAGGGGAACCTGCGGCCGGATCACCTCCTTGGGAGGTACGGTAGGCTACAGGTGAAAGGTGTTTGCTAGCCTACTAAATTTAATGCAACCCCAGAGTATAGCACTCTGGGGTGAAGGGCAGAGGAGGTAAATTGCTCCTATGAATGCCGCACATAGGCTATAGCGTTAACTAGATTAGCCCTAAATACAGCTTACATAATCTAAGCTGCCTGGTGGATGGCTTGGCTCGGGCGCCGACGAAGGACGTGGCAAGCAGCGATATGCCCCGGGTAGACGCATGCAGTCTTTGAACCGGGGATTTCCGAATGGGAATCCTGCTGGAGGATACTAACCTCCAGCGCCCCGTAAGGGGTGGGAACCCCCCGAACGGAAACATCTTAGTAGGGGGAGGAAAAGAAACCAAAATGGGATTCCCCTAGTAGGGGCGACCGAACGGGGAAAAGCCCAAACTGAACCCTATATCGAAAGATGTAGGGGATGTAGGGTTAATGGACTCAGCCACCTCCTCGTTTAGGAAGCTGAAGTGGCCTGAAATGGCCCGCCGTAGAGGGTGATAGCCCCGTAAGCATAACTAAACAGGAGAAGGGCTGAGGTCCCAGAGTACCATGGCCTGGTTTGGCTGTGGGAAGTAGGGAGTCACCGACTTCCAAGGCTAAATACGTCCCGAGACCGATAGCGCACTAGTACCGTGAGGGAAAGCTGAAAAGAACCCCGGAAGGGGGGTGAAAAGAGCCTGAAACCAGGTAGCTACATACGGCACGGCTCCTAAGGGAAGATCCTTCTCGAAGGAAAACTTGGCAACAAGTGAGTACGAAGAGAAGGGGACCAGAGTCGTTCCGTCCGTTTGGAACCACGGGCCGGGGAGTTCATAGTCGTGGCGAGCCTAAGTGGTTGATCCATGAAGGCGAAGCGAAAGCGACAGCCCGCAGCTAAAACCTCTACTCTATATTCTGAATATGAAAGACGATGATTATATCAGAATATAGAGCAAGTTTTAGTGAGGGGCGAGGTCTTAAGGGCCTTAGTCACGACTATGATAACCCGAAACCGGGCGATCTAGGCCTGGGCAGGATGAAGTCAGGCGAAAGCCTGATGGAGGTCCGAAGGGGTGCTGACGTGCAAATCGCTCCCTTGACCTGGGCCTAGGGGCAAAAGACCAATCTAGCCCGGTGATAGCTGGTTCCCCCCGAAGTGGGTCGCAGCCCAGCCCATCCTGAGGTATCCCATAGGGTAGGGCTCTGATAGGGAAGTAAGAGGTCGAAAGGCCTCGCTTCCCTTTCAAACTTCGAATCTATGGGAACCGTAGAAGGATGGAGACGGGTTCTGCGGGATAAGCCTGCAGGCCGCAAGGGGAACAACCCAGACTGGGGTTAAGGCCCCAAAGTCCTGGCTAAGTGTCAAGCTGAAAAGGTGTCCTCGGCCGTAGACAGCGGGGAGGTAGGCTTAGAAGCAGCCATCCTTTAAAAAGTGCGTAACAGCTTACCCGCCGAGGCCGAGGGCCCTGAAGATTGCCGGGACTAAGCCAGGCGCCGAGACCCCAGGACACAGCTCATATGAGCTGTGATTCGGTAGGGGGGCGTGCCGTTAGGGCAGAAGCTGGTCTGTGAAGACCAGTGGACCTAACGGTAGTGCAGATCCCGGCGTCAGTAGCAGCGTAGCCGGGTGAGAATCCTGGCCACCGAAAGGGCTAAGGGTTCCTCGGCAACGCGTCGTCGACCGAGGGTTAGCCGGTCCTAAGAGGAAGCTTAACTGCTCTCCTCGAAAGGAAAGCCGGTTAATATTCCGGCGCCACGGAGATACGTACGGTAACGTAAGCTCAACCCTCTACCTTAGGATAGGCTGAGCAGAGTTACCGCTCTGTTTAACTGCTTAAACCCGGGAAGTACCGTAATGGTGAGAACCGGGTGAAGGCAGGAATAGCCCTCCAATGGAGGGTTCAGCCAATTCCTAGGGTCCATGAAAATGGGTTGAGAAGGATTCTCCGTGTCCGTACCGAGAACCGACACTGGTGCCCTGGGTGAGAAGCCCAAGGTGTGTCGGGTAACACCAGGCTAGGGAACTCGGCAAATTGGCCCCGTGCCTTAGGCATAAGGGGTGCCTAGAGCCTTAGGTGAAAAAACCTGGGGCTCTAGGTCGCAGTGACTAGGGGGTCCCGACTGTTTAACAAAAACATAGGTCCCCGCAAGCCCGAAAGGGTGTGTACGGGGGCTGAATCCTGGCCACTGGCGGTCCGTGAAACCCGGGTTCAACCGGGCTAAGCGCCGCCGAAGGCCGGGAGTAACTCTGACTCTCTTAAGGTAGCCAAATGCCTTGTCGGGTAAGTTCCGACGTGCATGAATGGATCAACGAGGGCCCCACTGTCCCAGCCTGGTACCCGGCGAACGCACGCACCCAGTGAACAGGCTGGGGACTCCCAGCGGGGAGAGAAGACCCCGTGGAGCTTTACTGCAGCCTGCCGTTGAGGTACAGCTATAGATGCAGAGCGTAGGCGGGAGCCCCTGAAACAGTCTCTCCGGGGACTGTGGAGGCGCCAATGTAACACCGCCCATCCATAGCTATACCCCTTACTGAGACGCTAAGTCTCAGGACACCGGCAGGTGGGCAGTTCGGCTGGGGCGGCACGCCCTTGAAAAGATAACAAGGGCGCCCAAAGGTCGGCTCAAGCGGGTCAGAACTCCGCTGTAGAGGGCAAGGCCAAAAGCCGGCCTGACCGGTTCCTTAACAGTAAGGGAACCGGAGGCGAAAGCCAGGCCTAGCGACCGCTCGTGCCCCTTTCGGTGGGGGCCGGGCATGACAGAAAAGTTACCCCGGGAATAACAGGATCGTCGCGGGCGAGAGCCCCCATCGACCCCGCGGTTTGTTACCTAGATGTCGGCTCTTCCCATCCTGGGGGTGCAGCAGCCCCCAAGGGTGAGGCTGCCCGCCTATTAAAGGGGAACGTGAGCTGGGTTCAGACCGTCGTGAGACAGGTCGGTCTCTACCTGCTGGGAGCGCTGGCTGCCTGAGGGAAAGGTGCCCTCAGTACGAGAGGAACGGGGTGCCGCGGTCTCTAGTTTACCGGTTGTCCGGTAGGGCATTGCCGGGTAGCCACGCCGTAAGGGATAAGAGCTGAAAGCATCTAAGCTCGAAACCCTTCCCGAGACGAGGCAGCCATTCCCTAGTAATATAGGGTGGGTGACCACCTTTATGCTAGGGACGAGGACCCCTGTAGAACACAGGGTTGATGGGGTGGGAGTGTAAGCACTTAGACCATTAGGTCGAGGTGTTTAGCTCACCACTCCCAATAGTCCGAGTATGTAAGCTGTATTTGGGGTTAATTTAGGCGAAAATATAGCCTATGTGCGGTAGATTTATATTTTTGCTTATAAAATAAGCTTAGGCGGACCAGTATTAGGTGTCGGGCATAAAATTGCCTGGGGAAGCTCCACCCACCATGTAGGACCACAGTGCCGTGAGGCACAGGGTGAAAACCCTGGCTCCAGTACAGAAAACCACCTCCACCTCAAGATGTAAATGAAACAGGACATACCAGCAGCGATGCTGGTTTAAAGCTGTTGATTATGGAGGTGGAACGGGTGAAAGCCTGACCTGTGGGGTGAAAGGCAAATCTAGGTCAATGAGATCCTACATGAGACCTAAATAGGCCGATTAGACAAATCCTATTTACAGAAGGTGGGCTATGCTGGTTCGCCTCCATAATTTTTATCATCAACTCAATTTTATTAAATTCTTAAGTTATTTTATAAGCCTAAAATTATAGTTTCAAAATTAAGTCATAACAAATACATAAAATTACTTAATATGTCTTGGCATTTTTCTTAATTTTTCAAGAGCCTCAAGCCATAATAACAATTCTTTTACATACTCATAAAGCTTTTTATCATCAACCTCATATTGTATACGTTTCTGAATATTTTCTATTCTTTTACATATAGTAACATCAAGGTCGTCAAGTAGTAAATTTCGCAGCAGTAAACTTTCCTCTTTATCATCTTTTACAATAACAACTCTTCTTTCACAACCTGCACAGTAGATTTCTCCTGTTTTTAATTTTAGAAGTGGTGCATGACATTGAGGACAGGATAGGGAGATCATGGAGGCTCCTGCTCTCATTAATTCCGCCATCTTTTTTGATACATCATTATCCATTTAATCACCTAGTTATCTTCACTTCGACAGCTTTAAACTTAATTTTCCTAATAATTTTATGTAAAGCTAAATATTATGTTCTTGTGGTTTAATTTAAATTTTCACTTTGAAATACTCTTTGATTTAGGAGTAGATGAATGTGGTAACCTAATCTGCCTTTTAGGTAGTTGTAGTTATAATGTTATTTGCAGATTTCAATATGTTATTGATTTCCAAATCTTCTATTTTACTATACCGGATTTAATGTTATTGGGAATTTGCTTTTACTAAGAGTATACTCTATTAGACTTCTAATACTAGAAGAGTTCTACATTGTATGCTAAGTTAACTCTTAAGATTTGCTTAAGCCATAATGTATTATTAAAATAAATATTGGTATTTCTCACAATATTTTAAATTTCATGATGAAGTACTTTTAGTAATGTATTCCTGACGAATAAGTCTCATAGATAAATTATTTCTATCAACATCCAGCGTAATGTAAGTCTAATACTCAATTCATTAACTTTAATGTTGATTCATCCAAGTTATAAGTCTTCTAAAATTTAATAGTTGACATCAGCCCCTCTTGCTAAGCTTCCTAATTCGCTTCTAACAGTTGTATTAGAGCCTTATACATCTAAATCTAGTATGTGAAGATCATGTAGAGAAAGTTCAGAATATAATAGTTTCTTTTTAAAGTCTATTCAGATTATTAAATAATATGGACATAAGCGTGAAGTAATCAACTACTCAGCTAACAGAATAAGTTAAGTAAAGTTCCATCAATGAATGTGAATGGGGTACCTCTAATTAGACCTTAACATATACCTATAAGTCCTAAGAAATGAGTTAATTAAGAATATAAAGTCAATAGGAATCTATAGATTTTAAACAACCATTATTTTCATAGCTATACAAGTCATCCTAAGTACTAACTAAAGCAACAATCTAAATCAGTTACGGAATCTTATTAAAAACGTTAAGCATAGTTACTGATTTAATAAGAGATAGGCTTAAAATTTTAACAACCTCTATGTTGGAAACCTATACAGATCAACATGCAATACCAGTAGTAAGGTAAAAGTCAGAATGCTATCAAGCTAGCCTTAAATTCTATGAGCCTATTACATGTTAACTTGATGGTATTGATTAAAAATATGAAAAACTTATATGATTTGAGATAATTTATAGATATATCAAAGTAAATTTTCAGTAAACTCTGATACATAATGTATTCTATGTGAATATACTGTTACTATTAAGTATTAATTTTATTTTACTAATTTAGTAGATAATAATTTCAAAATATAAAATTTAGATTTCATGGTATAAGCTAATTTATGCTTAAAGTAAAATGCTTAAATTGTGGTGGAAAGCTTGCAAGGGAGGATGATTTAAAGGTTGTTTGTACTAATTGTGGACTTGTAATGGATAATATGGAGAAAGAGGAGATTAATCAATCATTAGCTCCTCAGAGTTATAATGTTTTTGAAACTTCTGATAGTCATGTGGTTAGTATTGAGAATGGTCCTATAAGATTACAATACATTAGATTACTTGAAAGAGCTACTAGAACATTTAACATGCCAATCTTTATAAAACAGACTACTATAAGGCTTTTTATAAAGTATATAAAGAATAATAATACTATAAGGGAAAAACGGTATATATTAGCTAGCTGTTTTCTAATTTCAGTTAGAGGAATATTTAAGTTTAACATTAGGATAAATGATGTAGCATATATATTCAATTGTAATAGAGGTAAATTAATTCGATATGTGTATGAGATATCTAAGTATTTTAACTTAAAAATTAAACCTATAAAGGTGGATGATTGTATTGCATGGCTAATTAATATAATTCACTCTAATGTAAAATTTCTTAAAATACTAGAAGAAAGAAAAATAGAACGAGAACATTATTTTAAAGAAATGGAGAAATTAATAAACAACATATTATATAGTCTTAAAATAGTAGATTTGCAGGGGCATAACCCGCATGTTCTTGCAGCTTCGATAATATATTGTGCTGACAAGATGCTTAGTAAAGTTGAGGAACGTAGATCTATACTGACGTTAAATACAGCATCTAAATTACTAGGTATTAGTAAGTATAGCATCAGGGATAATTATAAACTGATCGCTAAGAAGATTTTATTAAGAGCATTAGTCTAATAATAGTTACATCATGATGAAGACATCTAATTACAAATTTAGAAGACTTTTGTATTCATACATTGTTGGTCCATATGAAATAAGGATAACTGATGATATATATGCTGAAGGTCCTAAATACATTGTAAAGAACAGGAAAGATTTAATAGAGGTTAAGAAGCTAATTAATTACCTTATAGACAACTTCGATGCAGATTGGAATCGTTTAATTATAGATCAGCTTTATGATAAAGCTCAACATTGGTTTAATAATAAATGCTTCCCAATACATTTAAGAGAATCCATAGATGCAACTTGTAAATATGCTGTTGCAAAAATTTTAGGTATAGAAAAATTCTTTCCACTATTACTTGATGAATTTATAGATGAAATATATCTGGATTCTCCTGGCTTGAATATTTATGTTGATCATGAAAGGTGTGGACGATGCACTACTAATATAAAGCCTAGTGAAAAGGACATAGAAGTGTTTTTAACACATTTAAAGCTTGCATCAGAGTCTCAATTAAATAGGATAGAAACAACTCTAAGAACAGAACTTAGAAGTAAATTTTTTAGTTTAAGATGCATTATAGATACTTATCCATTAGCTACAAATAGATTTTCACTAAATTTAAGAAAACATAAAAAGATTTTTACAATTGCTAATCTAATCAGTAACAACACTATTAGTGTTGAGGCTGCTGCCTTCTTATTAGCAGCTCTTTTAAGAAGGGCAACAATTACAATAATAGGAGAAACATCAACCGGTAAGACAACTTTTCTTAATGCATTAAGCTTGTTCTGCAACACATTAGATAGAAAGATATTCTTAGAAACATTTATTGAAAGTTATGACGAGCCTAGCTATATGCACCAGATTAAACTAAAAGTTGTTGATAATTTAACTGTAAATGAAGAAAAATATTTAAAACGGGGAAAAGACATCGAGATATTAAAGACATTACATCGATCACCAGATGTAGTTTTTCTCGGCGAGGTAATTTCAAAAAGTCATTCTAAAGCGTTAATCACAGCACTTTCTGCCGGATTACGATGCATACAGACTGTTCACGCATCTTCAGTAGAAGACCTCATTTATAGATTTAAGTATGGTTATGGAATACCTCCTATATTCATAAATAAAATAAACTTAATAGTACTAATGATGAAAGCTCCTTGGATTAGTAGTAGCTCACGGAGAGTACTTAGTGTTAGCTTTGTGCTGAGCGAAAAGTCTGAAAAAAACCTAAATATAAAGTTTTTAAGTGTATTTAAGTATTCATATAAAAGTGATAAATTAGTAAGAATGCTAAACATTAACGAGTTAATAGGGATCCTAAATAAACTAAATGTTGTCAATGAGGAAACAGATACATTAATAGCTGATTACTTAAGTATCATTAAACTTTTTTCATTATTAACTAAGCTTAAAATAGATTATAAATCTGAGCTAGAAGTTTACCGAAAGTTTCATGCTGTGAGAAAAAGAATGTTGAATGGAACATTGTCGCCAAGAACATTTTTTAACGCTATTGAAGGGATAGTTTATCATGAGTAATGAATTTGCAAAATACTGTAGATTAATTAAAATATTGGGCAAAAAGATAATTATTAGAATCCCTGTTCAAAACAAAATTTTTGAAAAAGCTTTAACTTATTTTAATCTAAATTTGCACTACTTAGACATCTTAAATGCTTCAGTAAATTTTTCTCTTCTAATATTCATATTGCTTCTCTCTTTGATATTTATATTAAACTATAATGTTTTATATTTATTAATTATTAACTTTTTACTTGCATTATCGGTCTTCTTTTATCTATATTACTATATACCTATTAGATACTTTTCATTATTAAAAAGTTTTTCACTATATTCTCCTACTTTACTTGGAATCATATATTCAGTTACTACTATAAATAAACCTATAACCCTAGCGTTTAAAATCTTAGCAGACTCAAAAATACCACGTATTTCAGATGACTTTAGAGGGATGCTTAATAAAGCTTGTTTAGGAAAAAGTATAACTGAAATGCTACTAAAATATTCAAAAGTACAACCTTCAAGCATCCTCCGTGAAAATATAAAAGTAGCATTAACTCAATCGTTTAAAAAACAATCCATAGAAAAAATTTGGGAATACAGTATATGGGAAGTAAATAGAGTAATGTTGATGGAAGCATCTAAAATTGAAGTTGTATCCGTCTTAATCATTGGAGGAGGAGCATTTACTCCATTTTTAATTTACTTATTCATAACATTTAATCTACTTAATACTTCTGAAGTAATTGTAGTAGTAACATTAACATTTTTGGCTTTGATTATTCTTATTGGATATAGATTGGTAAAATATCGTGAAAAATCATTGGTTATTAGTTAGTGTTTTATATACTGAAGTCTGTAGTTTAAAGAAGGCTTCAAGTTTTTATTTTCTTTTAACAGAATATATTTAAATTCGATGATACTAAATAAATTCTAAGAAAAGTCATTTTAATTCGCGAAGAAGCTTAAAGCTAACAACAGAAAGAGTAAATTTAGAATTTAATCTGCTGATAGACATATCTAAGCATAACTTTCTTCAATAATCTTGCTATGAATTATAGGATTATTATTGACTTTAAAATATAAGTTTAAGAAAGTAAGAATTAAGAAGACATAAGATTTAAAGGACTCTGTATTACACACTAGCTCTTTCAATATAATATCTGCTCAAGTCATAGAGCATTATCAACAATGAACTGTTTCCTATCATGGTACTTTAGAGCCCCGTAAATGAAATGCTTAGCAGTTAAAGTATCCTAAATGAATGAAAAAATCATATATAATATTTTATTCCTTAACAAACATCTAATAGGTGTATCTAGCTAATCCATCAAACTTAAAGTCCATTTCACTTGACATACTAAACTTTCTAGGAGTTTGAAGGGATTAGTATAATCTTCTCCTCGACCCAACACACTTTTAATAGTAATTTTAGAACTCATTTACACCTTTATTGAAGCCTAGTTCCTAAGACTAAAGTCAAATGTAAAAGCTGTACAAACCCTATTTTTTCTCAAGCAACTCAAAAACTCTTAACAAGATACCTAACACTAAACATGAAATAGAAATGAAGAAACTAAGTAAATAAACTTTAAGTTGTCATGTTCTACTATAGGTCATGTTTTAGTTAAGATATTGAATATTATCCTTTTGATTAGTTTTTGAATTTAAGCTATTCTATTCCCTTTTCATTGATAACGTGGTGTGGTATGCTGTATAGGTTTAGAGCTTCTTTACATGCTTTTCTTCACAGTATCTACATGTGGAGGGTTTTATGTCAAATACCTTTACCATTTCGATAATTTTCACCATAGATTATATTACTGCGTATCTAAGTCCAATTGGTTTACAGTTCATAGACATCATACTCCTTTATTAGTATAGACTGCATGAACAACATTCCCGATTCTAAGTTTTCAGTCCTTAAAGGTGTTTCTAATGCTCTAAACCCAAAGCCAAACAGTTGTACAACACCTCTTAACAATGACTTCAATCCCTCCGAGTCTCCTAAGGTACAATCCAGATAAGTACAGGTAGATATAGATACTATATATTGTCCAAGCTCTCTTTATAAAATATTTTCTCTCACAGTAAAAGAGTAACCTAAAAGCTTAACTAAATATGATCCTTGTATATTCAGAAAAATTTAAATTTAAGCCCATCATATGAAGATCATGGATAATGATACATTAATAATTGTTACTGCTGACTGGGAGAAAGCAAGTATGTATCTTAAAAAGGTTTGTTATGAAGTCGCAAAAGAGTTGAAATTAAATCTTGAGGAGAGAAAAGAAGACTGGGAATTTCTAGTAAATTTTGGACAAAAAGATGATATTGGTGGAGTTGATATTCCTCAAGCATTCATTAAATTAAGCAATGGAAGGATAGTTCATTTAATGACTAGAGTTCCGCTAACTAGCAATGGAGAGCCAGATTTAAAAAACGCTAAAGAACTAATAATAAGAAAAATAATTGAATTAAAGGATAAATGTAGTAAAGAGAATTATTGAAAAGTGAAAAAGCTAAAGATCTTGGAGATTAAATAATAAATATTGTGTACATGTGAATTCCAGGAAATTTAATTTAGAGGTGGTTTCAAAATATTTAAGTCTTTCATATTCCATATCTCATATGTATTATTATGCATGTGAATGTTATGATTGCTGGAACATTATGGCTAGTCTCTCATATCTTATTATTGCTCTTCTAAATGTTTTAAGCCATGCATTGAATTTCTCTATGGCTGACCTCATTACTTTGTATCCCTCCTCATCATATGCTATTTGCCTCCTTCCATTTCTAGGATTTACAGGTATGTTTGCCTTAACGCCATCCTTCTCCAGCCTATCCCTTACCTCATATGTATCGTATGCTGAATCTCCATAAAACTCTTCAGGCTTACTTTTCATCTTATCGTAAACAGGGTTGAACATCTTAGAGTCGTGGGTGTTTCCCGGGCTAATAGCTACGGATATGGGCTTCAACCCCTCATCAACTATTACGTGAATCTTCGTCCCCTTCCTATGCTGAATCCATCATATCCTACTTCTCCACCCTCCTTTAGCCTCCACGTTGTGCTATCTATTGCTACACGTTTACAGCTTCTCATGGATTGAGGAACTCAACTATCTTATCCCATACCCCTAGCCTCCTGAAGTCTTCTAAGCAATTTCCAGCAGTTACTATGATCCATACTTTCTAGGCATTCCAACGCCACCTAAAGCCAGTAGTAGCAACATATAATATACCGTTAATTAACGATCTATCATCACTTAAAGCCCTCCTACCCCTCTTAGGCTTAGGTGGGGGGGAAGGATGAAATAACACCCCACTCCTCATCACTCAACTCACGAAACCCCACAACAAAATAAGCAACAGAAAAATTAAATATTTTGAAACCACCTCTTATACTACTTACAACTTAACTCCTAAAGACTTAGGTTTCTTTTCTAAGTTTTGCTACTTCTATTCTCAACTTATAGATTTACTATACATTATGTGCAAACACCTTCACCATCAACTCATCAGCTACATTTCTGATCACCATAAAAGTAGATTGGTTGCTAATTAACTCTGAAGACTTTTACAATTTAACGTAGTTTTAATTCAGACTATGCCTTTATGTCTACAGAAAATTATGATTTCCTACTGATTTGTATATCAGATTTCGGCATTTAACTTGTTGTTTCCTAAGATTATTTATGACTAGCTAGCCTTTAGGACTCATACATTGATGATAGCTCTTATGAGCTATCCATGTATGTGTCTATAAGAAACTCTGGCTATAGGTTTATTAGAATCTCTTAAAGAATCTGTGTGTCTAGAAGATGTGCCAACTATTATTTAGCTTCTTATTAATTTCAAACCGTACTTAAGACTAAGTTAATGCAAATTTATGAGTTGTTAGATATACTCTGTATGGAGTGGGTTAGGAAGCTTAACAAGAAGGTTAATGTTAAGCCATCTAGTCTATAATGGCTCTAGCCCTGGATGAAGCATGTATTAAAGTTAATGGCTTAGAATATTGGTTTTTCTACGGATGTTGGTAAGGGTAAGGTTCATCAATGGGATTTTATTTATCAAGAAGCATTATTACAGAGTTCTTCATAAAGGAGTTTTAAAATACTTTAATAGAAAGTCGATGTTTGCTACTGATGGAGTACATTGCTAATAGGAGCTCCTAAAAGTTTAGACTAAGATATGGTGCTAATCCTTTTATGATAGAAATCTAATAGAATCAATATACTTCTCATTCAGTAGAGAAAAAGACATTTTTCAACACTATAATACTAAATCCACTTAACAGAAACAATAGGTTTAAGAGATCAATATTATACGGGAACTATCCATAAAGACATTCATATCATAACTACAACTATCTAAGGATGTGGTCTTAAGTTGCCATACTTCTTGCTCTTATATGAAAGTTTAAATAGTATAACTATAGCTTAATATTGGCGATGATTCTGAACTCGGGATCAGATTAAGGTATGAAGAGAGTAATAGCTGAGCCATATTGGTAATTCGTTTTTAGTGCTAAATAACATAATAGCAGATGATAGCAATTCGAATCATTAGCTAAAAGTAAGGACAAATTACTAAATAGCTTTTACTAGAAGTATTTGTTAAAGGTAATGCTTTGCTAAAAACTTTACCATGTAATCTAGTATTTTCTATGTTATTATTTTGACATCATTTTCTTTAAGAATTCATTTACAGTTTTCTTTCAACTAAACATAAATTTAGTAACCTTCTTAATGTATTGATTAAAAATAAGGGTAAGAAGATATGTGGGTTCAGTTGTATAATTTATTATTGATTTAATAGACTTGCAATTTAGCATATTATATTTGACTTATTAAGTTGCTATGTGCGATTTAATTAGCAAAACAAATATAATTCTCCCTTAAATATAATTGTTTGAGCTAAATTGAAAATACATGCTATTTCCTTTCCCAAGAAAGTAATAGTAGGACATAAAGCATTAAGAATGATCGATAAGGTTCTTGATGACTTTATACCGAATAATAACGATAAAATAATTATTTTTACGGATGAATATTCCCAATCACATCTTCAATCAGTTAATAGTATAAAAAGCTATGATCTTTATACAGTATTTAATAAAACAAATACCATAATAACTAATAATATAAATCAGTGCTCTGTCATTATAGGTTTAGGTAGATGGAAAACAATAAATTTCGCTAAGTATATTTCATATAAACGTGGTATTCCATTAATAAGTATACCAACAACAATATCAAATGAGGATTTAGTTAATCCTAAAATAGTTTACAAAGTAAACGGTAATTATAAGTTTTTAATTTCTAATTTACCTACAGTAATAATAATCGATTTAAACATAATAAGTAGAAATTCAAAAGAAGAAATACTAAGTGGTATGTGTGACATATTATCTAAGCTTAATGCAATAAGCGATTTAAAATTGTACTATAATAAGTATAAGCAAAATTATAGTGAGTATGCTATTTTATTAGTGAAAACTTCAATTCAAACAGTTCTAAGAAACTTGTCAAAGATCTGTGCAGAGAGGGAATCAGGTTTACAAACATTAATTGAAGCACTAATTGGATGTGGATTTGCCATGGAGATATCTGGCTCAAGATATGTATGTGAAGGAGCTGAGCATCTTTTTTTCTACGCTTTAGAAAGTATTGAAGAGCATTATAATCTAAATCACGGAGAAATTTGCTTGATAGGTGCTATTATTGGGCAATATCTACATGGAAGAAACTGGTTTAAAATAAAAAGAATTATAGATCAAATTAAAACATTTAGTGATAAGGAAAGTTTTAAATTAAACAAACAAAGCATTATAAGAGCTCTACAATTAGCTCCAAAACTTGATAATAATTCATATACCATATTCTCTAAGGTTAAAGTTAATATTGGTAGTATTATAGAGGTATTAAAGGAGTACGAGATCATTGATTAATGGAAAAACTGTTATTGTAACCATGATTAGCAAAAGTAATGCGAAATTGGGATATAAATTCATCAGACATGGTTACCCAGAGGAATGTTTAAAATGTTCTTTAAAACATATATGTGTTGATAAATTGGAGGAAGGAAGAATTTATCAAGTAGTTAATATACGAAAAAATGAACATTACTGTAAGCTAATTAACGATAAAGTTAAAGTTGTTGAGGTTATTGAGCCTAATGTTACCTGTACAGTACCTACTAGAATAGCTTTTGAAGGAAGCATCATAACATATAATAGGGTAAAGTGTGATGAAGCTAAATGTATAAATTTCATGGAATGTAATCCTATAGGTTTAAAAAATGGAGATAAATGTAAACTAATCAAAAAACTTAGTAAAGCTAGCTGTATTAAAGGAAAATCATTAACTACAGTTATACTTTCCCGAATTTATAATGCTAAGTGAGTCCAGTTATGACTTGTTATATGTTTCAACAAAAATAACTGAGTTAACATCACTTATAGTTTTAAAAACATCTTTAACTACCCCCCTTTTCATATACTCAATACCATCAATTACTCTTACAGACTCAGGTAGTTCAATTTTAATTGCTTCTCCTATATGTTCGATTTTCACCAAATTTTTATCTACTGTCCTTATATGTCTTTTAACGATTTCACGTACCTTATCTAGTATATTCTCAATTTTTTTTACTACTATAACTTCATAAATTAAGGTTTTTCCAGCTAGTGGATGGTTAAAATCTACTGTAACTCTGCCCCCACTTACACTCCTTATGATGCCAACATCATTATTTAATTCAACCCTTTCTCCAACTCTTGGAGTTATTCCCCTTTTTGATAATTCTCGCGCTGGAATTATTTTTATTTTCTTTGGATCCCTTTCACCGAAACCTTTTAAAGGCGGGATTTCAATAATTTTTGACTGTCCAACCTCTAAGGTTAGTAATTCCTCCTCAACAGGTTTAAATAGCCATCCCTCACCTAGCACCACGAGTATGGGTTCATATACTCCATTTTTCTTAATTATTTTTTCCTTTTTTGCTATAGATTCTATAGTTAAATCTATTATTTCATTCGTCTCTTTAACTCTTGCAACATAATCTACTAATACAAAATCACCATTTTGAAGCGGCATTCTAAGTCCCTAGTAGAGAAATTGGGTTATGTCTATATTAACTTTACTCTACTTCGTGCCGCCTTGTAAACTTAAGCTTATGGTTTAATTCTCTTATTTGACTATAGTATTTCGCTAAAGTTCTTTCCACCATTGTTTCCATGTTAGGCATTTACCTGCTTTATGTTGAATTTGTAATCCCCTCCATCCTCAAGAAGATCAACCATAACATATACTCAAGGAAACAGTAGAAAAAAGTTATGTGAAATATTATTATAGTCAAATCTTAACAAATAGTGGAAAGAATTTTCAACTCTTTGAGTTAAAGAATTATGCTTTGAGTTAAAATTTAAATTTTAGTATGAAAACTTAAAAATTATGTCTAAGGAAAAGGAATATGAGTATATAATAGACATCAATAAAGTCAGCACTAAAGTACGTATTCCAGAAGAAGTCTTAGAAGAGCTGAAAAGATCTATTAAAGGTAGTTTCCTCAAAAGCATGAAAAGTGAGACTGTTATTTGTCCCATAGTAGGAAAATCCATTTCTTTCTTATATTGTTATGGAAAATGTAGCAATTTTGTACGAAGGGTAAAAGGAAAACTGTATTGTAAAGGTCTTCCAGTTCAGATTGATGTTTAATTTACGCCCTTAACTTATTAGGTAATTAAAAACAATAATTATTGAACTCATCTGAAAACCCTTAGGTATATTATGATGCATGCTAGTTGTATGAAGCCTGTGAAGGTTGATGCTAGCCTCTCCCATCTTATAGCTAGTCTTCTAAAGCCGTTTGTTAGCCATGCGAAGAA
>Ga0207433_10006506_pt1 | contig 20151 bp, 23 predicted proteins | sample YelNatPaOPGAMG01_FD_187559 | JGI IMG/M metagenome (GOLD analysis project Ga0207433, IMG submission 187559) | Hot spring thermophilic microbial communities from Obsidian Pool, Yellowstone National Park, USA - OP-RAMG-01 (SPAdes) (version 3) | ecosystem: Environmental > Aquatic > Thermal springs... | reverse complement strand
TTAGGAAAGAAAAAGTTGCTGAAGAAAATAAAGCAGATAAGCGATAAGGAAAGAAGAGTAGTGCGGGACATAAATCACAAGATAAGTGCTGCAATAGTAAAACAGGCAAAGGAACTGAGAGCAAAAGGTTATCAGCCTGTGATAACCATGGGAAGGTTAACAGGGATAAGGGAAGCAGCACAGGAAAAGGGCAGAAGAATAAGAAGGGCAATAAACCAATGGAGCTATTATCAGTTGCAGCAATACATCAGGTACAAGGCCAATTGGGATGGCATACCTGTTGGACTGGTTTCAGAATATAAAACTTCAAAGCTCTGCCATCACTGTGGCCATGAAGGGCTAAGAAAAGGTGGTCTGTTCAGGTGCAACAACTGCTCTATGGAGTACAATGCAGATCTGAACGGTGCATTAAATATAGGCACCAGGTCTCTGGAGTATATCTTCAGAGACAGGGCATCTGTGACTATGCCCCTAAGCTGGACAGAAAAATCCGGGAAGGATATTCCTTCTCATGTGCACGATCCAGCAACCGTGCGCTTCTAAATGTTTGGAAGCCACGCTCTTTAGAGCGTGGAGGATGTCACAAATATCTCATCCCAAGAAGCCTCTTACCCATCCGGCGCGCAATATATCTTCTTCAATCGGTATCTGCTTCTCAAGATTTTTTACTATTATTTTAGTAATCGTGGCATGCTGAGTATTTTCTTCGTACTCTATTCCCAACCTTAGTACCTTGGCAATCCTTTCTTGCATTTCCGCTGGAAAATATTTCAGATTTTCCTTGTTTAGATACTGCAATGAAGTCGCTATATCTTTTCTGAAATTTGGGTAAACTTCCTCCACCACTTCCACATCATTTTCATCGAGCGCGTCTAGACCTAAAAGTTCTGGGGGAAGACCGTAAGAATAAAGGGCTGCGCAAAATTTTATTGCTCTTGGTAAATGTATCCTACTCAAACTCCTGGAATACCCGAATAACCCAACATGGAGTTTTCTCATCCTTCTTTCTGGGACGTAAACAGCCATCCTGTTTACCATGTCTGCTATGAGAGAAACTTCTCTTTCGTACGCGGCGCTAACCTTCTCAAGCACTGGCAATATTTTTTCTTCTTCGACGGGTAATGGTTTTCTTTTAATATTTTTCTCTATACCTTCTATCGCCTTTTTTACATCCTCCTCGTCGTTGTCGTATTTGAAAGATGACTGAATGGTGAATGTATGCACAGAAGGATAACCGCGCAGGATGTGTTCATAATCCTGAGGGGTGAAATTTCCACGGAATGGAGCAGAGCCACAGCCCAATATTGGTAAGATATCAACAGACATCTCTTCTGCAATCCTGTCTATCTTGTCAAGCGCTGTTTTTATTATCAAAACCGCGCCAAGCGAGGAGTAGTTTAAAGCAGTATCGCTTCTCGCTATCCAGAATCTAAGATATTCGTCTTTTGTTTCTGTTATATACTCTTTTATTATCTCATGTGATCGGAGGATTGTATCTTTCGTTTCTACCAATGGTATTACTCCGATGTCTTTCGGTTCTATCCTTCCAATCCAATCCTTAACCTTCTCGTCAACAAGCGTATTCTCCTCTATTCCAGAGATGAAATTCTTGTAGAAGTATCTAACCTTTAGGACGTCCTTTGCAGAAGAGCACATAGGTATCGCTACCTCGAAGATTGGAACAACATCTCTGTCATAGAAGAGCGATGCGGTATCGCTGCTCCTCGCGATTGTCATAAGCGTTTCTACAAGCACCTTTCCCTCTGTTTTCTCAACACTGGGGTTTGGAACTCTAAAGGTTAGTCTGAGGTCCTCGCCGAGCGTCTTCTTCTTAAAATAGTTCTCGTATCTAGAAAGAAGTTTTTTTACTACAAAATTATCAACCTCTTTCCCTTCGTAATCCCAAAGTTGTTCCCTACACTTGAGGTGCGAATAAACATAGAAGGCTTCCTTAACTTCATCCTCCCACTCCATGACAGTGCCGTCGCAGAAAAATGGTTGGCGTACATTATCTGGATGCTGTGTTGACATGCATCTTGGAACATATTTCATAATTTCACCTAAAATCGCCCCGGCCGCGATTTTCAGCTTTGTTCTTTTGAACGCGGATTCGTGGCTCCGCAAGCCACTGTCCTTTCTGTAACAAACAACTACATAAACGTTCGTCCAGGTTAGACTACCGGGGCTTCAACAGTATATTTAAATATATATACCATTTAAATAATTCTCCACATCTATTCAAGTTTTAAGCAATTGTTATGAGCAATTAGGTGGTATGTTGAAGAGATGCATAAGTTGCGGCAGGAATACTAAAGAATTTGCAGAATTCCCCTGCCCCCAGTGCGGGGAAAAGATAGTAAGGTGTAATTATTGCAGAGAAAACAGGGTACCGTATAAGTGCAAATGCGGATTTTCTGGTCCTTAAGGTGTTGAAATGGTAGAATACAACGTTGCAGCAGAAGTAAAGATTTATGTCGATGAACCAAATGCGTTGAACAATGTTAAGAAGGAGATAAGCAAGATAGCAAATGTTCGAAGATTTAAGGAAGAAGATGTAGGTTTCGGAATAAAGGCTCTTAGAGCGACGATTCTTTTCGACGATTCAAAAGGAGGAACAGATGCTCTCGAGGAGAACATAAGAAAGATAGCACATGTTAGTCAGGTAGAAGTAGAAAGCGTAACTAGGATATAGGTGGCATCATGGGAAAGAAAAAGATAAAACCAAAAAAAGAGGAAGAAGCTGAAAAACCGCAGAAAATAGCAAAACCTCCACCTCCAAAACCAGCAAAAAAAATCGAGAAGACCGAGGAAGGATTAAGGGGAATAGTTAGGATAGCCGGAAAGGATATACACGGAAAGCTTCCTCTCAGAAGGGCGCTGTTAATGATTAGGGGTTTTGGGCATACAACGTCTCGTGTTGCATCGTATGTAATAGAAAAAGAGCTTGGTTATAAACCAACGATGCGAGTTGGCGAGCTTTCAGACGAACAGGTTGAGAAGATAGACAAGATTCTATACAATCTTCACGATTATGGCATACCATCTTATCTTATGAATAGGAGGGGGGATTTCGTTACCGGAAGAGATATGCATGTTATAATGAATGACCTTGCATTCGCATCTTCGCAGGATATAGAAAGAGAAAAGAAGCTCTACACCTGGAGAGGGTACAGGCATGCATACGGAAAGAAGGTAAGAGGACAGAGAACAAGAAACACAGGTAGAAAAGGAATGGCCGTAGGTGTTCTTAGAAAGGCGATACTTGAACAGCAAAAAGCATCTGCGGCGAAAGCCGGTGGTGCGCAGGCAGGAGGAGGGAAAGCACAGGCAGGAGAGGGAAAGAAATAAGAAAATATTATAAGCAGGTGAAGCCGGATGGGAGATCCGAGAAAATTCAGAAATAAATTCGAAAGGCCGAAAAGGCTTTGGGACGAAGACAGAATAACAGAGGATAAAGAGTTAAGGAGTATGTATGGTCTGAAGAATTCAAGTGAGGTTTGGAAGGCAGCTGCCGAGTTGAAGAGATATCGACGGGAAGCGCGAAGACTTCTGTCTCTTAGTGCCGAAGAGCGCGAAAAGGACGCGAATAAGATTCTTGCAAAATTAACAAAGCTTGGGATAATGAAAAAAGGCGGTACTGTTGATGATATTCTCTCCCTTACCGTTAAAGACATTCTTGAGCGGAGATTGCAGACTATAGTTGTGAGGAAGGGGCTTGCCAGAACGATGAGGCAAGCAAGACAACTTATAACGCATGGTTTCATCTCGATAAATGGAAGAAAAATAACTATACCGAGCTATATGGTGGAATCCTCTGAAGAGGGAGGAATCTCTTATGCAAAACCATTCGACATAAATGCAGGTATAACGGCTCCAACGGAAGAAACGGAAGAACAGAAAAAAGAGGCAAAGGGCGAGGGAGAGGGTGTTACAGAAGAAAAGGAAGGCTGATACTCGGTGGGGATACTTATGAGCGATGGTAAAGAAGAAACAAAGGAAGAAAAAATAGTGCAACAGAAAACTGAAGCAAAGACAGAAGAAACAAAAGAGGTACAAAAACCAGTTGCGGCAGAGCAACAAAGACAACCAAAAAAGATGAGGATTGGCGTTCTTAATGTATATTCTTCGAAGAACGATACCATAATAACCGCTACAGATCTAAGTGGGGCCGAAACACTTTCCTGGGCGAGTGGAGGAATGATGGTGAAAGCGCATCGCGAAGAAGGGAGGCCGTATGCTGCTATGCAGGCTGCACTTAAGGTCGTTAGCGCTATAAAAGAAAAGGGAATAACTCATGTTCATGTGAAGATACGCGCTCCTGGCGGGGTTGGGTCTAAAACTCCAGGTAGCGGTGCGCAATCCGTAGTTAGAACAGTAGCGAGAAGCGGTATTAGGATAATAAAAATAGAGGACGTAACCCCATTGCCCACAGACTCTATGAAGAGAAAGGGCGGAAGGAGAGGAAGAAGGGTATAGCTGGTTGATTTTATGCAACTGATATTAGAAAAAAAACATGAAAATAGAATAGAATTTGCTGCAACCGGCATAAACGCAAGCCTTGCAAATCTTATTAGGAGATACGTAATAGCTCGGATCCCTGTTCTTGCAATAGATAAAATAACTGTTTACGAGAATACATCATCCTTTTGGGACGAGTACATAGCGCATAGGATAGGGCTCATGCCGATAGTCACACCAGAGAAGCTACCGAAAAATACAGAGATAATATTTACATTAGATGCTGAAGGACCGAAGGTTGTTTATTCCGGAGATCTCAAATGCACGGATAAGGAAATAAAAATGGCAAAGGAGAATATACCATTAATAACTCTTGCGCAAAACCAAAGAATAAAGCTGGAAGGTTCTGCTGTGCTCGGTACTGCAACTAGGCATGCGAAATTCCAGGCTGGGCTTTTAAGTTATGGAATACAAGACGGTAAGTTCGAGTTCTTCGTAGAGAGTTTCTTCAACATGCCTCCGGCAGAACTTATAGAGCGCGGATGCGATGAGATTCTCAACGACTTAGATAAGATTGAAAAAGCCATCTCTACCTCTCCAAAGAAGAAAAAGGAAAAAGAATGATTATAGTCTATTAATAAGGGACGCATAAGAAATACATAAGTAGCCCTTATGGACCTGAGTTTCTCTCAGGTGGGGTTCTCATAAGGGACGCATAAGAAATACAGAAGTAGCCCTTATGTAAGTAGCCCTTATGGACCTGAGTTTCTCTCAGGTGGGGTTCTCATAAGGGACGCATAAGAAATACAGAAGTAGCCCTTATGGACCTGAGTTTCTCTCAGGTGGGGTTCTCATAAGGGACGCATAAGAAATACATAAGTAGCCCTTATGTAAGTAGCCCTTATGGACCTGAGTTTCTCTCAGGTGGGGTTCTCATAAGGGACGCATAAGAAAAACATAAGTAGCACTTATGTAAGTAGCCCTTATGCCCTTATGTGCAGGGGTGGCGGAGTTTTCTGTAAATTGCAGAAATCGCAATGGTCAAACGCGCTAGCTTGAGGGGCTAGTGACTTAGTGTCTTCAAGAGTTCGAATCTCTTCCCCTGCACTCACTTCTCAAAAAATTTGAAAATCAGAATAGATTTCCTATAAGCCCAAGGAATGAGTACACTATTCCTTCGAATATAGGGAAGATGAGCACACCGTTATTCGTCGCTTTAATATCCGCGAGGACGTTAGAGCGTATATCAACAGTTACTTCTTTATCTTCGTGGATAATCGGGCTTGCAAGGGACGTTACAGCTATTTTCGTTTTCGTGATTTCCTCTTCTTCTCCAGCTACCTCGTAATATATCGTTTTGGAGCTTTTCGCAGGAACAAACACTGCTCTTTCAAACTCCCATCTCTTTGGTCCCTTTGCTTCTATCCGAAAGGCATCCCCAGTAGAGCCCTTGTTTGTTATTGTTATGCTAAATACTGCAGGTTGTCCGACACCGGTTCTTATGTACGTCGGGCTGATCCCTATATCAACGACATCGTGGCTAATGGTTATCTTTGCACGGAACGTTACATTATCGAGTTTTTCTCCGTAATCTTCGTCCACTAAGGTTATCTCGGAATAATATTCTCCTTCCGCAGCATTTGGGTCTGCCGTTATCATAACCTGAAGCGGTTTATAGAGTTTGCTGTTCTCTCCCTTCCATTTTTCCGGAACAGAAGTCACAATCGCCATATCATATAACCCGCCTGTTCCGTATATTCCTCCGGTTTTTACTTCAGGCTCCACGACAATTGATATGGTTTGACCAGGCCCCATTACGCCTAGGTCAACAACATCACCGTTGTTTACCTCTTTTTCAACAGGCGAAACAACAGTTACGGCGCACGCTGCACCAAAAAGCAAGAGGAAAAATACAAATGATTTGTACCTCATGGCATTATTTTTACGATTAGAATTATAAACTTTCACAAAAACGCTTCGACTCCTTCCTCTTTCTTCCTTTCGTTATTTTCAAACTCTATGGCCTGCTCATGAAGAGGCTTTCCTTTCTCCCGTTTTTCAGATTTTCTTTTTCTTACCCTTATAAAGGTTGGATAATTAACTGCCTCTCCAACTATTATCGCTTCTCCGACCTTTAGACCAGTTATGCTCTTGGTGATTCGTGCATCTATTCCTTCCGAGCTCATTTGGATATGCTCAAGGTCGTTTGGATTTGTTATTCTCATTATGATATGGGTGTTGCATTGGCTAAGTGCAGTTGTAGATAAATTTACTGGGCGTTGGCTTATCAAGCAGAGAGATGCGCCAAACTTTCTTCCCTCTCTTGCTATTGTCTCTATCACACTTCTTGATATCGCCTCGGATACCTCAGCATTTTCGCGCGCAAAATTATGCGCCTCCTCTATAACAAGCACAAATGGCGGTATCTTTTCCTTTTTTCTTAATTTGAAAAGCTTTCTTGCAAACAGCGAGACGAGTATCTGCTTTTTTCTGAGGTCGTCTATAGTACTAAAATCGAGAATAAGCAAATGCCCAGGCTTTATATCTGAAATTAGTCTCGGATTTTCTTTATTAGTAGTTATGAATCTAAGTGCATTCAGGCTTCCAAGTGCCCTTTTCAATGCTAGCTTGGATTTTGCATCTCCTGTTTTTTCGCTTGAATCTATAGCCTCTGCTAGTTCTTTCATGGAATAGTACTTATCTCCCGCTTTTTTCTTTTTGTTTCTGAGCGTGTTGAGCGCATCGCTTAAAACCTCTCTCTGCACTGGAGAGAGGTTCGGGAGCCATTCCTGCATGTACGCGGGAGGTATTTTTTTCAGCGGAACCATTATACCTTTGCCATCAACAACCTTAGTTACCGCGCCATATCTCGGGTCGTACTTGAATCCGAGATACTCTCCGTGAATGTCGACAACAACCACAGCCACCCTTCCTTTCTCCTTCGGCCTGTCCAACAGCTCCTCTAGTATAACGCTCATAAGATAACTTTTTCCTGCGCCAGACATTGCAAGTATCGCTGCGTGTTTCTGAAAAAGTCTTGTCATACTAATGGATGCCTTTACGTCATGGTGTTCTATATCGCCAATTTCCAGTTCGCCGTCCTCAAAACCGAGAAACTTCTTAAGCGTTTCAGGTTCGGCATTGAACACATCGCTTCCGGGTGATGGCGGTATAAACGAGCGGACGAACCCCCCATCTTTAAAGCATCCGAGCAATCGTACATTTGCTATTGAATATTCCCATGAATCCAAAGGAAATTTCTCATTTATGCTTCCACTTCGCTCATACTCCGCCACGCTCTCCGCTTTTTCAAAGTATCTGTTAGATTTAACGATTTCAGAAACATAACCGAAAAATTTCTGCCCGTCGCTATCAACCTCTACATATTGACCCTTCTTGACTTGAGGATTATCGATAACAAAAAGAAATTCAGTTGTTGACGGCGTATTTTCACTCGTTATAATCTTCCCAAGCTTCTTTTTCATAAAATCTCACTCTATTCGAAATTGATTTTGCCAAGCTTTAAGAATACCGGTTCTTCTTTATTCTTATCGAATTCTACTATAATAAATTCCTTCCTGAGTCTTCCAGCGAACTCTACCATCCTAACAAGCTCTTCGGTGCCCGCTTTCCATTTTTCATCGACGACATAAATCAACGCATACGTTCTATCCTCGCCAGGTCGGAAACCCTTTCTATAAAGCCTTAAATACGGAGAACCGTCGAGACTTGGTTTTGCTATGTATCCCTGCTCCCGAAGATATTTCAGCACGCGGTACCGGCTTTCTGCAAGTTTATCTTTTTTCTTAGCAAGTTTCATTAGCTTCTCGAACTCGATTGGGATAACTCTCCGTTCCGAAAAGAACGCAGCTTCTAGGAATGTTATTCTGTTTTCTTTTCCGTCTTCGCTTTCCGTTCCCCCGCCAAGGCTTCTGAGCTTAAGGATAAGTTTTTGATCGCGAATAACGAGCCCGTCTTTCTTAATCTCAATATCTTCCATTTTCTCCATGATTTGTTTATGGGCTAATCTTTTAAAAAAAGGTGTGCTTCCATTATTTATATAAAAATATCATATATTGTTGTTCAGGTGTCTGAATTGAACATTGTTTGCCGACTCTATCAAAAACTACTAAAGACGTATGGAAAACAAGGATGGTGGCCAGTGATACGTGGCTCTTCCATCCAGTATCACCCAGGCGATTATTCTATTCCAAACAGCGAGGAGGAACGATTTCAGATAGCAATAGGCGCCATATTAACGCAGAATACCAACTGGAAGAATGCTGAAAAGGCGCTCCTTAATCTCTACACCGCAAGGTTACTCGCACCAGAAAAACTCGCCAAGGCATCGGAATACGAAATAGCAGCTCTCATTCGCCCTTCTGGTTATTACAATCAGAAAACGAGGAAGATAAAGGAATTCGTTATGCACTACGGTTGTTTGGATGAAAAGGAGAAGATAGATTCCCTTCGCGAGTTTCTCCTCTCCATTCGAGGGCTCGGTCCGGAGACCGCAGACTCTATAATCCTCTATGCATTCAAGAAACCGATTTTTGTTATCGACGCATATACGAGACGTTTCTGTGCAGCGCACAATCTCAAAACAAGTGGGGATTATGATGACTATAGAGAATTTTTTGAAAAAAGCCTGAGAAAGGACCATCGCATCTTTAACGAATACCACGCGCTAATCGTAAGATGGGGAAAGGAGAGCAAGTCTACAAACCATAACTTCTCTTAGGCCAGCGAACTACCTGTATGCAGATAAGTAGACTGAAATGTCATACTAGCTTTTTAGCCGCTGCCAAAATTTTCCATTCGCTTATCATATGTTATATCATATGATCATATGATTCAAAAACAATCGTTTGAAAAAATTACTATTCCTTGGATTGTGAAAAATAACGCTGAATGCGATTAATGTCGCCCTTGTTTGTTATAGATACCCAATCCGCCGGGGTTAGAAGTTCAAAAAGCTCAGATACATGAACTCGTGAGCAACCGTTAGGAACCAGTATTTCGTCCCTCATCTTTCTTACGGCAGGGTCTGGGTCCTTTTTAAATACATTCATGAAAGTGCGCCATACCGGTTCACAGGTAAAGTCCAGACAATTGATTTTTATTGCCGCTCTGTAGCGATTGAAAGAATGTATATCTTCGCTCTTTAAGCATGCTACCGAGTTTGTAATGGTTTCAGTTACTTTTCTAAATTCCTCTGTGTCTCCGCCAAGATGAAGGTAAGCCTTTGATATCGTTCTTTTCTCTGCCCTGTCAAGTAATACGCTGTATTTCTCCCATTTTCTTTTATTCCCATCCTTTTGATCCATTCCGCACGTTTTCATCTTCGTTGTCATGTTATAAATTATGGTTATAAATATTTATAAATGTTGCGTTTAGGCGTTTATTGTGTAAAATAACAAATAGCTATTAAAATTCATACAATTATAACATATGCGAGGACATATGCGGGGTGGAATGATGGTGAGGATGACGGAGATAAAAGGACGTAAAATTCTTGACTCTCGGAACAATCCGACAGTTGCATGTACGATGGTTCTTTCTAACGGAAAAGAGGTCACTTTTAAGGTGCCTTCCGGCGCCTCAACCGGTGAAAAGGAGATTTTGGAAAAAAGGGACAACAGCAAGAGATGGAGGGGAAAGGATGTTAGCGAAGCGGTAGAGGACATAAATAAGTTGGCTAGAAAATTTGAAGGAAGGGAGGTTGAGGTATATACCCAAGATACGTTTGACTATATTCTCGAAGAATCAAACAGGTCAGAGCATCACGGAAAGATAGGCGGAAATACAATCCTTGCGCTATCCGGGGCATTCGCGCGTGCAAGGGCAGCAAGCCTAGGCATTCCGCTGTGGAAGATGCTCGCCGGGGAGCGCGACGTCTATACAATCCCAGTTCCCCAACTTAATGTGCTAAATGCTGGAAAGCATGCAGATACCGGTTTTGAGGTTCAAGAAACGATGATAGTTCCTGTCGGTGCGGGAAGCTTTGTTGAAGCTATGGAGATGGCTACTGATGTGTGGTATGCGCTGAAGGAAAGATTAAAGAGAAGAGGACTGCCAACAGGGAGAGGGGACGAGGGAGGATTCGTAAATCCGTTTAAGGCGATAGCAGAAACAGCGGAGAATGTTCTTGAAGCAATCCACTCTGCTGGCTATAAGGCCGGAAAGGACGTGTGGCTTGCGTTTGACGGAGCATTCTCAGAGATATTTGGCAAGGATTTAAGAGAAAAGCAAAGGGACCCAAACGATAAAACGTATCATCTCGGCGGGAAAAGGCTTATCCCAGATGAAGTCGTCGAATTCTGGACAACGGTAGTCAATAGCTATCCTGTTATTTCCTTAGAGGACGGGATGAGCGAATCCGATAGGGAAGGATGGATTGCGCTGACGAAAGCACTCGGTGATAGAGTGCAGCTCGTCCTCGATGATTATATATGCACAAACCCAAAAGAGATAAGCAGGGCGATTGAGGACGGAATAGGAAATTCGAGTTTGATAAAACCGAATCAAGTCGGAACAATAACAAAAACACTTAAGGCGATCGAAATTACAGCGAATGCAGGGCGAACGAATGTTGTATCCCATCGTTCCGGAGAAACAGAGGATGACTTTATCGCTCATCTCTCGTTGCATCCCTCAGTCCACCAGATAAAAAGCGGTTCATCAGGTTCTGAAAGAAATTCGAAGTACAATACAATTATGATGATAGAACAGGACCTTGGAAGAAATGCGCAATATCTGGGTTATAATGCGTTCTTGAAAACGAAATCCACCGCCGAATAAACAAAATCAGCATAGCACACCCCCGCTCATATCCCAAAGTGCTTTTTTCGTATTTGCTCGTTATGAGTATGTATCGCCAGATGGTGAGAACCATATCCTTCTCTGCGACATGCAGGCAGAGGGCGACCTTTTTCGGTCGGCGATTAGCTATTTACACCTTGGTGTTTTAGTTTACTCAGAACCGCTTATTCTCAGGGATGGACAAAAGGTCGAGATCGGAGGAAAGAGATACAACGTTACAATGGACTACAATCCCGAAAGAACTGAGATAAGAGGTGTTAGATTAGACGCAGAGGAATAAAGACTAGCTATTTAATAGATTCTTCCCCAATAAATATCGTATGCAAAGTATACAGAGAAAGTTATCTAACAGAGCAGTTAACAGAAAAAGGCTAAATGTCGAACCGCTGCTGGAGAAAATGTGGGCGCGTGAAAAAGGGGATAAAGAAGTCGAATCGATCATAATCCCACTACTGAGACCTCAGAACTATAGCACACAACGCGTTCAAGAGTGCGCCCATCAAATCAAAACTGACAGGAGGGTTAATCGAAGACGTATTTTCCGCATCTTGCATAATCTTGGAATCGAACCTGTGGAGGCGAGAAAAACAAAACTTGGCGAGATTGCGCCTGACCTTCTGCCATTGCGCAGCATTGCTGAAGCTTGGGCTATTGTTGTCAAAAACGAATCTCTTCTCCAAAGCGCAATAAATGGAATGCTGGGAGAGTTCATAGGAAAGCTACCTTTTGAGTACATTTGGGGTATCGCAAGATTAAGAATGTTTGAGAGCGTTCTTTACTGGGATCCAGACAGGGGCAACTTTTCAACGTACCTTTTCGCTACTATACCAGGGTGCAGGAGAGCAATTTATGAGGAGATTAGGAGAAAACAGAAAGAGGTAAAATTTTCCGAGTTTGACGAAGATGGCGAAGAACCGGACAGATACGAGGTAGCACCGCTTTGGGCTGTTGATCAAACAACAAAGGAGAAAATGGATCCGATGCAGGAAGAAGTCGTTGATGCAGAAGAGAGAAAGAAGGCGATAGCCGATCTATTCGAGAAGGCCGGATTAACAGCCAGAGAGGAAAAGGTCTTGCGGTTGTGTTTTGGATTGGGCGCACTACCTGATTGCATGGTTGCGGAGAAGCCGGTTTTATCTCCAAGAGAAGAAGCTAAAGTAAGAATGCTTGAGGGGAAGTTGCTGAGGGAACTGGTCCCCAGACGCTTCTCTTCCAAAGGTAAGCCATAGTATCTTTAAATCATTTGAGAAACGGCACGGCAGCTGGCAACTATTACTTCCTGCTCAATTGATAAAAAGCGGAAGTAACTTCCGCAATTTTAATAAAAAAGCGGAAGTTATAAAAACATCATCTCGCAGAGAGGCCGTTGCAAATTATCTCGTAAACTAATTATCGATAATTTCGTAAAATTTTTGGAATATAATGGTACCTATAAGGTGCCTCGTTCTGTGCACAGAAAAGCACCTTATGAGGTGACCAGTAATGAAAAGGAACACTGTGCTTTTAAAGTTAGCGGAAGCTCTGGATTTAGAAATTGAAGAGGATAAACACAAAACAGGACCTAAAATTTACTCTCTGAAAATGATTACAGAAAAAGAGTTGCTTCTGAAAGAGTAAACTCTAGAGCAAAAGAAAGTTTTGGTTTAGAGAACTTTACTTTCTCTGGAATTAAGAGAGCACTGCAGCATACCTATTGCTCCCTGAGTGCTATGCTCTACTCGGCAATAGGCTGCTTTCTATTAGGTTTCAAAGATTGGCGAAAGGTCATTTTATGAAGTGAAATTCAAGTTTTTCGGGGTGATGGAAATATTTATAATTGAAACGCGCTAGTAAACAGATAGCTCTCCTTTTTTCATCTCTCGTATTATCCACCTTATTTTTCTCAGGTTCAACTTTTTCATGTATTCCTGAGAAATCCGAAGTTCTTCTTTTCTTATCGAGAGGAACTTATTTCGGGATAATACAACAACGGTAGGTACAGATATCAATAAAAACTTCTGCTTATCAATACATTACGTGAGTGCGATGCCAACAAAAGAACTTACCAAAAAGGACATCCTCAGAATCATCGAACTCCATAAAGACGAAATACATTCCTACGGAGTAAAAAAAATAGGTCTTTTTGGTTCTTATCTTAAAGGCGGGCAAAAAAAAGGAAGCGATATAGATATCATTGTCAAATTTGAAAATCCGACCTTTGATAATTATATGGGGCTAAAATTCTTTCTTGAAAAATTATTCAGAAGAAAAGTAGACCTAGTGATAGAGGAAAGCCTGAAACCCGTTCTAAATTACGTTAAAAAAGAGGCTGTTTATGCCAAGGCCATATGAACTTTATCTAAACGATATCATCGAAGCAATAGGTAGGATAGAGGAATATACAGTCAACTTTTCCAGTACCGAATTTGCAGAGAATAAGCTTGTCTTAGATGCGGTTGTGCGTAATCTGGAGATAATCGGCGAAGCAGTTAAAATGCTGCCCAATGAAATAAAGAAGAAGCATCCCGAAGTGGAATGGAGGAAAATTGCCGGTTTACGGGATGTAATCGCACATGAGTATTTTGGCAAATGCAGCAATAGTATGGGACATCGTCAAAAACAAGATCCCAGAATTTAATACTCTTACGTTTCTCTCATGACAGCCAAGAAATCCACGGCCTTTAGGCCGTCTGGATGAATTGGCTACCTATCCAATCAAATTTTTATCTGAGAAAAAACCTCTAGGCAGCGGCACCTAACGTTTATATTTTTATTCTTCGAAGATACTACATGCGGTTAGTGAAAACACTCAGGATAAAAATAGGCAAGCTATCCAAGAAGAAAAAGCAAATTCTGCTAAAGGAGTATTCAGAATTTCAGAAAGCAGTAAAATATACAGACAATTTTATAGAACAGAACAGGATCTATTCTCTTAAAGAGCTAACAAAGCATCTATATTCATCAGGTTCGATAAAAGTAGTAGCCGAACTCTACTCTGCTACCTATCAAACTGCTTATACTGAAGTTCTCAAAGCAAAAAAGAGAAATAAAAGGGCAAAGATCAAGAGAATGCACCTTACAATCAGGCATGACACATTTGAACTGAGAAAAATAGAGAGGAACAAGCTCTTCAGATATTTTGCAAAGATTCCAGTAGCGAGCATACGAGGTGGTATCCTACTCCCACTGCATGTAAAAGATTTCCAGGAAAAAGATATAGAAGATTGCCAGATAGGAGACAGTCGAATAGAGTATAGCAACGGCAATTTCTTTTTGCATCTTGCTATAGAAAAAGAAGTAGAAGATAGCATCACTGTTGATAAAGATAAGGTTGCACTCATCTCTATAGATCTGGGTGAGAGAAATCCTGCAGTCTCTGTGATTCTGCAGGGTGGCTCAATGAAGCCTGTATTTTATAGAGAAAACATAAGAGCAGTTAGGGCACACTACAGAAATCTAAGGCAGAGTTTAGGAAAGAAAAAGTTGCTGAAGAAAATAAAGCAGATAAGCGATAAGGAAAGAAGAGTAGTGCGAGACATAAACCACAAGATAAGTGCTGCAATAGTAAAACAGGCAAGGGAGCTGAGGGCAAAAGGTTATCAGCCAGTGATAACCATGGGAAGGTTAACAGGGATAAGAGGAGCAGCACAGGAAAAGGGCAGAAGAATAAGAAGGGCGATAAACCAATGGAGCTATTATCAGTTGCAGCAATACATCAAGTACAAAGCCAATTGGGATGGCATACCTGTCGGGCTGGTTTCAGAATATAAAACCTCAAAGCTCTGTCATCACTGTGGGCATGAAGGACTAAGAAAAGGTGGTCTGTTCAGGTGCAACAACTGCTCTATGGAGTACAATGCAGATCTGAATGGTGCATTAAATATAGGCACCAGGTCTCTGGAGTATATCTTCAGGGACAGGGCATCAACGATGTTTAACTCATTAGCAAATGCTTCTGTCCTGAGAGAATTCTCAGGAGTTAAACATCGTTCAGTGACTATGCCCTTAAGCTGGACAGAAAAATCCGGGAAGGATACTCCTTCTCATGTGTACGATCCAGCAACCGCGCGCTTCTAAATGTTTGGAAACAGTGTTTAGCTCGTGCGAAAAACTGAGGTGATCAAAGAAAACCTCAGGAGCTAAACACTGTTTGAAGCCCCGACCTTTAGGTCGGGGAGGATGTCACGGCCTCGATAATCAAAATAAGAAAAGAGTTGAAATAAGATAACAAAATAGTAAATGGGTTCTGATTTTATGCTCATTATACACACAGACGGTGCCTGCTTTGGAAATCCTGGGCCGATGGGGATAGGGATCGTTGTCTACAGGGGAAAGAAAAAAATTATGGAAATAAGCGAGTACGTTGGCGAGGGGACGAACAACATAGCAGAATATCTCGCGCTCATTCGCGCCCTTGAAATTGCGAAGAGAATCGGAGAGAATGAAGTTCACATAAAAACAGACAGCGAACTTCTTGCTCGTCAGATAAACGGGGAGTATAGAGTAAAGGACAGAAAGCTCAAACCCCTGAAGGCAAGGGTTGATGCGCTTATGCGCGGAATGAAGGTAAAGGTGGAGCACGTTCCACGAGAGCAGAACGAAGAGGCAGACAGGCTTTCGAAGAGGGCAGTTCTACAATGAAAATCTCAGAGAATCTCTCTCTTGGTCCGTACATGACTTTCGAATCGAGCAAAAACAGACCAATCCATCGCTGGTTCTATTACAAGGAAGGCTACTCTCCTGAGATCGTTGAGTACGTCCTTGATATGGAACGGACATGTTGTGAAGGGGGCGTTCTCCTCGATCCGTTCTGCGGAACCGGAACATCACTGCTCGTGGCAAAGGAAAATGGGCTCTTTGGAATAGGTGTGGATGCTTCAGAGCTTGCGGTGTTTGTTTCGCAAGTAAAATGCGCAAATTACGAGAGGTCTGATTTGAACGAAGTTGAAGGATTTCTAAGAACTTTACTCAAGCACAAAAAAGAACCGAGCATAAAATGGAACTTCGAACTCTTCAATCCTGCGCTCGCTTTTCCAAGGAGGAACCTTAACGAGATCCTCCGTATTCGAGAGGCAATAACCGAATGTGATTGCGGTGAGAATGCAAAGGCCCTTCTTCTCCTCGCTCTGATATCCATTCTTCCCCAATGCAGCATCGTAATCAAAGACGGTGGGGTTCTTAAGATAGATAAGGAAAAGAGCGCAATGCCCGTAAAAGAGGCTTTTAAAAGAAAGTTGAGGCAAATGATTAAAGATATAGAAAGCACTCCTATCCACGGAAAGGAAACAAGGATTATCTTGGGAGATGCGAGGGCTCTTCCTCTTGAAAACGAATCCTGCGACGTTATCGTCACCTCCCCGCCTTACCTCAACAACATAGATTATTCTAAGGTTTATGGGCTTGAGCTCAGCCTCCTAACCCTTGATGAAGAAACAACTAAATCCGCAAGGGAGCGCCTCCTCAGTTCATTCATCAAAAAGAGGACGGAGAAGATTGGCTATCTGCCCGAAGTAGGGGATGTTGGGATAAGGATTCCTGTCGTCGGTGCGTATTTTGCGGACATGGAGAAATCGCTTTCAGAGATGAAGCGCGTGCTGAAGAAAGACTGTGGCGCTTACGTAATAGTTTCAAATTCAGTTATCTTTGGGGAGCATGTGCTTGTTGATGAGATTCTGGCAGCGATTGGAGAGAGACTCGGGATGGAAAGTAGGATAATCGTAGGGGGATACAGAATCGCTGATGTAAAACCACAGAGAATAAAAACAAGGGAGAGTATTGTGGTATTCAGAAAGCAATAATAAATTTCTTTGCATTGCCAACGCAAAGTGTATTATCCCGAAATAAGTTCCTCTCGATAAGAAAAGAAGAACTTCGAGTTTCTCAGGAATACATGAAAAAGTTGAACCTGAGAAAAATAAGGTGGATAATACGAGAGATGAAAAAAGGAGAGCTATCTGTTTACCAGATAGCAAAACTCCAAAAGATATCTCAAAGATGGGTGAGGCAACTACCTAGAAAATATGCCGGTGTACCTCTATATAAGATACGACTCTTTAAATGTGGCAGGAAGCCAAAACCAATTCCACAGGAAGAGGTTGATCTTGTAGTTGGCATTGCAAAAGAAACAGGATATGGTGCTTTGACTATGGAGAAAATACTTGCAGAAAATGGAGTAAAAATACCTCACAATAGAATTCATAGAATCCTTAAAGAGTCTGGCCTTGCAAAAGACGAACTCAAAAAACAGAGAAAGAGAAGATGGGTAAGATATGAGAGAAAGCATAGTAATTCTCTTTGGCATGCTGATTGGTTTGAATACGAAGGCAAGCAGCATATCATCTATGAAGATGATGCTTCAAGATTGATTACTGGTTATGGAGTTTTTGATGAAGCTACAGCTGAAAATTCAATAGCGATATATGATTCTGCGATTGAAAAATGGGGTATACCAAAGCAACTGCTTACAGATAGAGGAACACAATTCTGCAGTGATGATGAGAAAGAATTCATATTTAGAAACCATGTGCAATCGAAAGGTACTGAGCATATTCTATCCAGAGTCAATCATCCCCAAACTAATGGAAAACTTGAGAGGCTTGTCTATACTATTAAAAAACTCATGAAGTTAGGGAAAACGTTAGATGAGGCCGTAAAATTCTATAATGAAAAAAGACCGCACATGAGTTTAGAGAATGGCAAACTGAGAACGCCTCTCCAAGCATTTTACGAGAAAAAACGAAATAGTTAAAAGGTGAATAGGATGAAACTCAATCAACGAGAGGAAGTTAATTCAGGACACACAATGCCAACGCAAAGATTTTATAAATCCTTGCATTTAGAGGCAGCCCTCATAATAACCGGCCCAAGGATTCTCTGCTTAGAGCAAGCAACGAGCTCAGGTGCAACAACCTGCTCGTAATAACGTATGATTACGAGGGAGAGGAAAAAATCGGTACAAAAAAATCCGATTTATTCCATTATGGAAATGGCTTATCACCGATAAAACAATCTAATGCAAATCCTCCACCAAAATAAGCAAACATTTAAATTCATTTCTAATAACAATTATAATTATGACAAAATTCAAAGATAAGAAAGTTGGAGATAAGAAAGTTGAAAAGGAAGATACCGCCCTGGGTAAGAACAACAAGAGGAATGGTTTTTCATCTGCTGAGCCACTTATAGAGATACCATCACTTGAAAAAATCAAGAGCCAACTTAAAAAAGACGTCGATGAGGAGGTGCTTCCTTCTGCTACCGTAACCTACTTTGCTTCTAAGGACGAATCTATCTTTTCGTATGGCAACCAGCTCGTTATCGGAAAGTTGGTACAGAAAAAACTCCTTCAGAAGGGCGAATCGCTCGAGATAGAAGATGGAACGAAGATGGTCATAAAGAAAATAACCAATACAAAGATAACTGCTGATGTATTCGCTGGCAAATTTGAGTCTCGCAATATTGAAGCAAAACTAGATACGTTTCTTGATTTTGGCTCTTCGGGCGTTCTTCTCTCTTTTGAAGAAAAAGGAAAGATACTCGCAAGGGTTATTACCAACCCCCTGTGTCTCAAAATAAATAACAACCCTATGGAAGGGCAAATGAACTAATCAATACCGCATTTTTCAACCATAGTAAACTCTGTGGATGAGTGATGTCACTGCTTTACAACTTGCGACCTCCACAAAACCCGTAACTACTTTTGTAACGCTTTGGAGATCAGGCCAGATAAAAGTGCAACCTAATGGCGAAGAGAACAAAAGAAAACTCTCCTATGCAGACCAGTTGGTGGCTCAGGACAACGAACCTGTTCCAGAATGGATAAGAAATTTTTTTAGTATATACATAGATAAGAAATCGCGAACAGAAAGCTAAAAATCTCGATGTTATGCCATTGGTTGTTGATGCGCAAGTCTTATCGTTTCGTGATATTATCAAAAAACGATAATTTTTATATCTTTTTATGATATTATCATTTGGTGATAATATCCCAGCGGCCAAGGCCTTCCATTTCAGGCAGGCGTTCCTGTGAGCGCCAATCTTTTTTTAACCGCAAAAAGGAGTTGGACGAGTTAAGAACAATATTTCTTTCAATAAAAGATGGAGTAAGGCAGGACGTTGCTTTAGTTTCTCCCAGAAGATTTGGTAAAACCTCACTTCTTCTTAGGCTAAAGGAAGAACTTGAAAGGAAGGATATCGTAGTTATTTATTTTGACTGCTCGAAAATATTCCCTTTCTCTATCGAAAATTTTCTAGAGGTCTATATTAAAGAAACACTCTCAGCGTTTTGTAAAAAGAAAGGTTGGAAAATTCTGCCAACCAGAATAGCAGAAGCTGCGGCAGGTAGCCCTGAAGCAGTGGCAGACCTTGTTACCTCGTTGGTTTCTGTGATTGGTGTTGAATTTGGAGACTTTATGAAACTTTGGCTCCAAGTCAAAAAAAGAGAAAAAGAACCGACCATCCTCTTTGAAAATGCTTTTGACCTGCCGGAAAGGCTTTCAAAAAGCACAGGACTTAAGGCCCTTGTTATATTGGACGAGTTTCAACTTTTGAAGGAGTTCGGTAAGGATTTCTTTTGGGCATTGCGTGCACGAATGCAACAACATAGGAACACAGGGTATGCAATAGCAGGTTCGAGTATTGGATTGATGAATGAGATAGTCTCGTCAAGAGGTTCGCCATTTTACAATATGTTTTTAGTAAGAACGCTAATGCCTTTCGAAGATAAGGATGCAGCTGATTTTCTTGAACAACGTTTTAAGTCTGCCAGTTTTTCTCTCGATAAAGATGGGTTCATCACCATCATGGAAAAATCTAGAAATATTCCATTTTATCTGCAATGGCTTGGGCTGAATAGTTATCTACTTGCTCTCCATCTGAAAAAAAGACGATAAC
>Ga0207433_10006503_pt1 | contig 20155 bp, 20 predicted proteins | sample YelNatPaOPGAMG01_FD_187559 | JGI IMG/M metagenome (GOLD analysis project Ga0207433, IMG submission 187559) | Hot spring thermophilic microbial communities from Obsidian Pool, Yellowstone National Park, USA - OP-RAMG-01 (SPAdes) (version 3) | ecosystem: Environmental > Aquatic > Thermal springs... | reverse complement strand
AGGAACGGGACGCTGTGGCCTCTAGTTTACCGGTTGTCCGACAGGGCAGACGCCGGGCAGCCACGCCGCCGGGGATAAGGGCTGAAAGCATCTAAGCCCGAAGCCCCTCCCGAAAATAGGCAGCCATTCCCACCGTAAGGTTGGGCTGGCGACAGCCCGAGCCTGTGGGACGAGGGCTCCCGTAGAAGACGGGTTTGATGGAGCCGGGGTGTACGCTGGAAGGCTTCGGCCGACCAGCTCAGCCCGCGGCCCCCAACCGCCCGAGGTGTCGGGCGCATAAAGCGGTGTCTGGGCGATTTAGGCTGTGAACCCTTTTTATTGCTGTGGAAAGAGCCTATGCGCGGCTTCGAGGTTTCTGGAAAGGTTTTTATCCCGTGTTGTTTCTCGACTTTTTTAAAAAAGTGGCTGAATGGATTTCAGAATTAGAAGTTTTCATTTGGATGAGCTGCCCGAGTTGGCTGAGTTGCTTAACGCCGTGTATAGGGGCTCGTATGAGTTTGTACCCTTCACTGGCGAGAGGCTTCGCTCAATGGTTGAGGAGCGGAAACTTGAAGTTTTGGTGGCTGAAGGGGGCGGTGTTATTTTGGGATGTGTTGTTTATGGGAAGGGTCCGTGGGGTTTAGAGATTAGGTGGCTTGCGGTTTCTGAAGGCGAGTTTCAGAAAACTGTTGAAAACGCGTTGGTCGAGGAGGTTGAGAAAAGGGCGGGAGGCGAGGTTTCCGCTGTTGTTGATGCTGAAAGTCCCATGATGGGTTTCTGGGTTAGCCGGGGTTATAGGGCTGAAGGCGGATTATACCACATGGTTGCAAGGCTTGAGGGTGTTAAGCCTCTTCCAAAAGTTCCAAACGCCGCCGTCATTCGAAGTTTAAGACCTGAAGAGGAAAAACAGCTTGTGGAGACTGTTAATTTGGCTTATGGTAGGGAAAGGCTTAAGGAAGGTGCAATTGCAAGATGGAAAACTCAAAATCCGCCCTTCAATGAGGATTGGATTCACGTGGCTGAAATGGGCGGAAAAATTGTTTCGGCTGTTGTCTCCAGACCGGACACTGAATACAACGAGTTTTTTAAGGCGAGAAGGGGTTATCTTGGGCCGGCGGCGACACTGCCAGAGTTTAGGGGGAAGAATTTGGCTTCAGCTTTGACTTGTCGTGCGATGAACTTCCTATATGAGATGGGAATGGACACTGTGGCGCTTCACACCTTCGAACAGAACATTCCATCCTTGACCCTTTTAAAGAAGCTTGGCTTCGAGATTAGGCATAATCAGAAGTTTATGCGTAAAAAGGTTTATGGGCGTTTTTCCATTATTTTTTCTGCTTCTAACTCTCTTACGCGGGTTTCTATGAACTCTGCAACTTTTTCTTGGCTGTATTGCCTCTCTTCTTCTTGTTTTCTAAGCTGTTCTTTGATGGTGGCTAAAACTTTAGTTACATCGAAGGGTTTCAGTATGTAGGCGTCGGCCCCGCGGTTTACAGCTTCGATGGCGTTCTGCAGTGTTGGATAGCCCGTTATAATTATTTTCCTCATTCTAGGGGTTGTATCCCTCATTTTTGTTAGGAGTTCTATGCCTTCCATATCTGGCAGCCTAATGTCTATTAGGGCTATGTTGTAGAAGTTTTTTCTCGACTTTTCTATGGCTTGTTTGGCTGTTTCCGCTTGGTCCACCTTGTAGCCTTCGCCTTCAAGGATCATTGAAAGCACTTTTCTTATGTTTTCGTCGTCGTCAACAACGAGGATTCTAGCGTTTTCAACCATACTTTTTCACCTCCTTCTTCTTCTATTTTTGGTTCAAGGGGAAGGGTCACCGTGAAGGTTGTTCCCTTTCCAAGGGTGCTTTCAACGGTTATGGTTCCCCCGTGGGCTTCAACAAAACGTTTACATATGGCTAGGCCGAAGCCCATTCCTTTCGCTTTTGTTGTGAAAAGCGGTGTCCAAAGTTTTTTCATAACTTCTTTCGACATGCCAATTCCAGTGTCTGAAACCGTGAACATGATGTTGCGGCCCTTCCTAGCGCTTTTAACTGTTAGGGTTCCACCCTTTGGCATGGCTTCAACAGCGTTTCTTATGAGGTTTACAAAAACCCTTTTCACCTTTTCAAAATCAACTTTCATTTTAGGCCTCTTGCCCACTAGGTTTACAACGTTGATGTTTCTTGGAATTTCCACGGCTGCCAGTGCTTCTTTCAAGATGTCTTCCGGGCTGGTTTCAGTTATGTCAAGTTTAACTTCCCTTGAATAGTAGAGGAGGTCGTTTATTATCTTGTTTGAATAGGCTATGTTCTTCTCAATTAGCTCTAACATCTCTCTAATCTTTTCGTCAATGGCGTTGCCCAGTCGTCTTTTAACGTAGTAGGTGGCGCCAGCTATGCTTGTAAGCGGGTTGCGGAGGTCGTGGCCCACCATGCCCGCCAACTCGCCTATGACAGCCATCCTCTGAGCCCTAAGAAGTCTTTCCTGGATTTCCCTTAACTCACGGGTTCGCTCCTCCACTTTCTGTTCAAGCTGGTCCGCGTATAGCTCAAGCTCTTTTCTGGCTTTTTCAAGGCTTTCCATAAGCTCCGCATTTTCGATGGTTATCGCCGCTTGATGGAGGAAAAGCTCTAACGGCATAAGCGTCTCTCTCGTAAGTTTTCTTCCATCCACTGGGTCATCTATGCTGAGTAAGCCGACAATTCTGCCTTCATGAGTGCGTAGCGGAGCATACAACATGTCTTGCGGGTGCCAGTCCACCATGTTCTCCTCGGAAAGACGGCTTGGGACGGCTTGTATGTGTTTTATGGCCTCCTCCGTAGGCATGTCTGGTGGAACATGGAAGACGTTTTCCCTAGCCCACGGGTCCGTCCATGGAATGTAATAGAATTCGCCAATCTTGTACTTTTCAAATTTCGGGCCTAGGCGTTCTTTCCAAACGTGTCCTGGAGCTTTCCTTTCTTTTAGGAGTTTTATTTCCTCTTTTGTTAGGCCTACGGTGATGAGTTCTTTTCTTTCAAGATTCTCGTCTACTCGGCCTATTACCACTCTTCTCCAGCCGAATTTTTGAATGGTTTTGGCTATTTCCCTAAGCCTCTTACGGGCGTCCTTAATTGCCATTATTTTTGCTGAGCCTCTCAAAAGGTTTTCAAGCTTCTTCGACATGGCTGCAAGGTTTTCTGTTCGCTCTATGTTGCTAAGGGCTATAGCCACATGGGAAGCCAATATTTCCAGAAGCCGCCAGTCATCCTCGTCGAAAGCGTTCGTTTTTCGGCTTTCAACGTTTAACACACCTAAAACTCTATCTCCCAGTTTAATCGGCACTGCAAGTTCGGATAGTAAACCCCTAACTCCCGCTTCAACATAGGCTTCTTCTTTCCTAACATCTGGGACATATACGGTTTTGCGAGTTTTGGCGGCTTTCACCGTCACGCCTTTCTCTCCGCCTAATGGAAGCACCACTTTCGGGGTGTGTTTTAATCCAAGCGACGCCACCAACCGCAGTTTTTTGCCTTCCACTAGGAACATGTCAACGTATTTGAATCCCAAAATTTTCTGCATGGCGTTCAATGTCTGTTTGCAGACTTCCTCTACGCTTTTCGCCCTGCTTAAGTTTCTCCCGTAGGCATTTAACGCAGCTAACTTTTCCTGTCTTTTAAGGTTGTTTATGGCTATAGCAGCGTGGGAAGCAAGTATTTCAAGAAGCTTTCTGTCTTGTTCGCTGAAAGCATTCAGCCTTCGGCTTTCAACGTTTAACACGCCTAAAATTTTTCCGCCGATTTTCATTGGCACTGCGAGTTCGGATAGTATGTTTTCTCCACCTTTAACGTAGGCTTTCTCTTTTCTAACATCTGGAACGATTATCGCCTTTCCAACTTTAGCCGCTCTAACAGTTATGCCCCTATCCTTGTCGAGGGGAAGTTTCAGCGAGAAGACTTTCGAATATCCACGGTGGGCAACTAACTGGAGAATTTGCTCTTCCACCATCAAGATTGAGGCATATTCAAAACCCAAAGTTTTCTCCATAGCATCTAAAGTAAGCCTATAAATCTCCTTTAGGCTCCGGGCCTTGTTCAGCTTTTGCGCATAGTTATTCAGCTCTGAGAGTCTTTCCTCAAAAAGTCTCCTCTCATCCTCAAGTCTTTTACGCTGAGTTATATCTAGCACTTGAGCTATTGTCCACACTCTGCCTTGGGCCCAAATCGATGTGGCTTTAACCTCAACAACTCTCTCTTCGCCATCTTTCCTAGCGATTTTCAACTCATACGTTGAAGAAAACTGTTCCCCTTTGTGTTGTTCTGCTTGTTTACGTAGCTTTCTATCCGTAAAGAGGGCTTTTTCCTTTTCTGCTAGGAATTTTCTGAAATCCTGTCCAATCACCTCATCTTTTGAGTATCCTAAAATTTCAGCTAGCACTTCATTTGCATAGGTAACCTTATAGTTTTCATCTATTATTGCTATACCATCGTGGGAGTTGTCCACAACGGAGCGGAATAACTCTTCTCTTTCCCTAAGTTTTTCCTCTATAAGCTTCCGTTCCGTGATGTCGCGGCTGACACCGATTAGACCAGCAATTTTTCCCTTCCCATCAAAAACAGGAACTTTTATTGTGTCAAAAAATCTTTTTGCGCTCTTCCCGTCCACCGTGTATTCTTCCACCCGTACAGCCACGCCGTTCCGCAGCACAATTTCATCGCTTTTCCTACATTGAGCAGCCAAATCCGGAGGGAAAATCTCCTCATCTTTTTTGCCGATGATTTCTTCCTTTTTAAAACCCACAAGCCTTTCAAAGGCATTGTTGACTATGAGGTTTCGCCCTTCCGCGTCCTTAAAATACACGATGTCTGGAATTGCTTGAATCAACGCGTGAAGCGTTGTTGTAATCCTTTGAAGGTTTTCCTCATATTTTTTGCGGGTTGTCACGTCGCGGGCTATTCCAAGCTCTCCAACAATCTTCCCATCCTCAACCAGCGGCACACTAATAAACTCGCCAATTAGATAATCGCCAGACTTGGCACGCACCCGAAGCTCAACAAGCTCTGGAGTGCCAGCCAATGTTTTCTGGAAGGATTCAACAGCTTTCGCAACATCATCAGGATGGATGAGCCCCGTGAAAGGTTTGCCAATCCATTCATCGCATTTCCAGCCGGTGATCTTCTCGAAGGCTGGGTTAAGTGAAATGAGCTTTCCGTCGGATGAAATGCTGTAAATAACATCTGGAGCTGCCTCCACAAGAATGCGATGTTGCCTCTCGCTTTCCGCTAAAGCTTTCTCTAACTTTTTGTGTTCGGTTACATCAAAAGCCAATTGGAACTTCACATATTTGTTTCCAGGCCAGCTGATGGCTTTGTCTATGCACTTGTACCATCTTCCCTTTTTCTCGCAGTAGTATTCCCAGACGTGAATTTTTCCAATGTTTTCTCCGAAAATGTATTTGTTGGTGCAGAAGGAGCACGGGCTCTTCTCGCCTTGAATAACTTCGTAACATTTCTTGCCTAAAACTTCCCCGCCGAAGAATTCTCTAAACTTGTCGTTTGCAAAAAGTATTTCATAAGTTTCCGGGTCCGCCACATAAACAAGGTCTTCTAAACCGTCGAATAACGCGCGGAATCTTTCTAAAACATGAGCTAATTCTTTATTTTCCTCCATTTGTTAGGCATCACCCGAAGAAAAGAGAAGCTTCTTCAAATTTTCCACGCTATTCAAAAAGTCTGGGTTTTCCGTTTCAAGGTTTTCCCATTCAAGGTTCAGCTTGTCGTAAAGCTTTTTCAGTATAAGCTTTTCAAGATATGGAGTGCCGGGGCCGAAGATTTTTTCCAAAGCTTTTTTAAACTCTGTTAGGTTTCGGGGGATTTCCTCCCTTTTTATTTTGAAGGAGTTTTCTAGGTGGAATAGAATGGCTTGTTTTGGTGATTCGCCGAGAGATGATAATCCTTCTTCAAGGGCTTCTAGGAAGGTTTTTTGGAAGTCTTTTGGGGTCAATGGTGTTCGCCTTAACAAGTGTATTAAATATTACGATATTATACGTAAAAACCTTTTCGGAAAACACCAATTAAATCCTTATGAATCCAAAATCCATACTACCGCAAAAACATTAACGCTTAACCCTTCCCTTCTGGAAACATCGCCTTGTAGCCTCAACATAATTCACAAAGATAAACTCCTTACTTTCATCCCATTCCAGAGGCCTACCTATACGTTCATACAACTTCTTCATTATCAAAATTTCCAAAAATTGAGCTCCAACCCCAAAGATTTTCTCAAGACCATCTGCAAAATCTTTTATGCATTTTGGAATTTGACTCTTTGAAACTTTAAACTTTTCCTGAAGGTGAAAGTAAATGGACTGCTTTGCAGATTCACCCAAAGAAGCCAAGGCTTCGTCAATGGCCTCAAGCAGAAGCTCGTCGAAGGTTTTCTTCGTCAACTCGTGCGCCCCTTTCCATTTTGGCTGACAGTTTATAGGTTTCCATATTATAAAAGTTGTCTAGACTTTTTAATTTTAAGTTGTGGATTTAGCTGATTTTGAATCAAAATCTGAAGCAAATAGGGCTCGTCTGCGCACGCGTTCCTCCAGCAGGCTTAGCGCTTTCGCATAGTCCATTAGCGCCATCCTCATGGTTTCGCTTTCGCTTGTTCTCAGCCTTTTTGCCAGTTCCTCCAGCATTTCCTTTTGCTCTTTGCTTAGAACCACTTTGACTATGCATTTTTTGGGCAAATTTTAAGGCCTCGCGTGACTCTGTACATTCTGTATATTTAGTATATTAGAAACATTTAAAAGACTTACGCTACAAACAATACAATGGTGAAAACACATGAAAACTTTAAGAATTTCAGACGATGTCCACCAAAAGCTCACAGCATTGCTGGGCGAACTCATGGCTCAAACAAGCAAAATGCAAACCTACCAAGACGCCATCGAAGCCATGCTCTACCAGTCAGTCATCCTTCCACCCGAACTCCTAAGCGAGGTGGAACGCTTCATCCAAACCCACAAAGGAAGAGGCTACACAACAAAAGAGGAGTTCATACGCCAAGCGGTGCGCTTCATGCTCAAATGGGAATCCGCAGACTACGAGTACATAGAAGTCCCAAGAGAACAATATGAAAAACTAAACAAGGCCGTAAGAGAAATGAACACACCCTACGCTAATGCCGAAGACTTCATCCATAGGCAAATACAAAACGTCCTAGAACAATACGAAGAATGGCTTAAGGAAAAAGAAACCCCGAGGCGAAAAACTTGAGCCGCACGGTTTTATCTGCCATCCTAGCAGAAATGGGCCTCTGGCTAAACGCCGCCGAAACAGAACAGCTTTACAACGAACTGCTCGCCTACTTTGGACTCGTAGGCGCATTAAACGAGTGTCAAGCCCTAGAAAATGCTTGGCAAGACCCCTACAACAAACACGAAATAGAAGAATTCATAAAAGCTTGGCTAAGACGGAGACGTTGGAGAAAAGAAGAAATCACTACAGGGGTGGTTTAAAAGCATGCCTCCCCAAATATTCCCCAGTTATCGGAATTTCCGTCCCACATTTTGGGCACCTTTTATCGTCGGTAACAGCATATTCCACCACATAACACCCGTATCTTTTTATTAGCGTCATCCCGCACTTTGGACAGTAAGTGTTCTCATATGGGTGTCCGGCCACATTCCCAATGTAGGGATATAACACTCCAGCCTTCCTGGCCATTTCGTAGGCTTTCTCCAAAGTTTCAATTTTCGTCGGAGGGTTGTGGAACTTGTAGGCTGGATAATACCGCGTAAAATGAAGTGGGGTTTCAGCTCCAACATTTTCCAAATGCTTTTCAATAATCCACCTTAAAGCGTTTTCACTATCGTTAACACCGCTAACGACGAGATTGACTATTTCAACATGAAGCCCCATTTGTTTCGCCTCTCTGGCGTTCCTCCAAACCTTTTCCACATCAGCACCGCCGCAATACCGCAGATAAACTTCACCGTCGCCCTTAACATCTATCTTAAGCCCATCCATCCCCGCCTCGCGGAGGACTCTTAGAGCTTCCAACGTCATATAACCATTAGAAACATAACAGCAATACTTTATTCCCATGCGCTTGCCAAGGCTAAAGGCTTCAACAGCCCAGTCGGTCAAAAGGGTGGGCTCCTGAAAACTTGCACACAAGCCAGCGTCTCCCCCTTCAAGGGCTAATTTAACAATTTTCTCCGGTGAATAATAGACTGCACTCCTCGGCTCTGGACTGGCCTTTGAGAGGTGGAAGTTCTGACACCAAACGCAGTCAAAATTGCATGACCATGTTGAAAAGGTTAAGGCAGTTGAGCCCGGCCAATAATGAAAGAATGGCTTTATCTCTATTGGGCGGCTTTCAAGGGCGCTTATATCCCCATAAACAAGCGTGTAAAGTTTGCCATCCAAATTTCTTCTAGTCTTACAGAAGCCCAACTGTCCGTCTGAGATTTCGCATCTTCTTTCACAAAGGATGCACTTGACTTTGCCGCCTCCAAGTTTTTCATAGAAAACAGATTCTCGAACTGTTGGATAATTAGGCTGATAACCCATTTTTATTGCCTTCGGAAGTGCTCCCAACCCCTAGGCTCTATAACCCGTTTTTCACCCTTCAACTCTAAAAGGACTTGCCTTTCAGCCGTAACCCTTCCAATCTTTATTAAATTGCCACCGACCTTTTCAACAGCTTTTTCAGCTCGGCTCCAAAAACTAGGCTTTATGGTTAAAACAAGCTCATATTCTTCGCCGCCGTAAAGGGCAAGCTCCAACGGGTCTAAAGCATTTAACTCTGCAAACTTCACAACTTCGACGGCCACTGGAACCTTGTCAATAACAAAGCCTACACCGCTTGCCTTCGCAATTTCGTGAAGGCTCCATGCCAGCCCATCGCTTGAATCAATAGCCGACGTAACCGCCCCACTAGCGCCTAAGGCTAACCCCTCCTTTAAACGGGCCTTAGGCATCAAAACAGCCTCCACAAGCAAATCTCGAACAACCTTCGGCGCTTTAAGCCCTTCAAGAAGAATTTTCAATCCAGCCGAGGCTTTCCCAAAAAAGCCGGTAACAGCCACCAAGTCGCCCGGCTTTGCTCCGCTCCGCAGCATCAAACAGTCTTTTTCAGCCATGCCAAACATTGAAAGGCTAATAACCAGATCCGAAGCCTCATTAGTGTCCCCTCCAACAATGTAAACGCCCCACTCGCGGGCGCCCATGTTCAAGCCTTCAGCAATTTCCTCAAGCTCTCTTACTGTGGTTTTCTCTGGTAAACCCAGCGAAACCAATGCCACGAGGGGTTTGACGCCCTTCGCGGCGAAGTCGCTGACGTTCATGACCACGGCTTTGCGGGCGGCATGCCAAAGGCTCATGGCCTTTGGGACGTCGGTTTTGCCAACCAACATATCAGTCTTCAAAACAAAAAGCTTGCCATCTTCAGCGTAGGCGGAAACATCATCACCGAAGGGAATGGGCATTTGAGTTTTATCAAGCTTCCTCCATATAAGCTCAATTGCCTTCCTCTCGCCAATATCCTTTAACGTTTGCAAAATCTTAACACCCTTCTTTGAAATTGGAAGGCTTAAGGAATTCTTAAACATTCTGCGTGAAGGATTATCCAAGTCTGGGAATTGCCCGTCTAACAACTTTAACAACGGTCAAACTGACAATTATGGAAATGCCAGCCTGCCCAAACATATCCCTCATGTAAGATATCAAAGCCAGCGCATACCCCTTAATGAAGATGTTTACGAGGAAGTAGGTCGTCGCCATAAGAAAACCTCCAACAACACAAGCAACAGCTTGAACTAGAAGGGATCTACCTTTTGTGAGTCCGGGAATCAAACCTTCAAGGCCGTGGGCTAGAATCGAGATAAACCAACGTTCATATCCCACATAAAAGTCTGCAGCTACAGAGCCTACAATCCCCACGAGACCGCCAACTTTGTATCCGAAAAGCAGAGCGGCAACAAAAACCACCACATCACCTATATGCGTGTACCCGCCTGTAGGCGAAGGCACCATAACAGCAATTATTAAAACAGCATACACAGCTGATAAAACAGCTACAACTGCGACTTCCAAGCTTGTCAAAAAAGGCCCACGCAACTTCATAGCCGGAGCAGAACTTGCCAACTCAACGCCAACAGCGATAAGGCAAACACCCAAAAATGTTCCTATGGCGAAAACATTGTAGGCCTCATAACCATAAACAAAGGGCACAACGATATTGAATAACGCTAAAACACCAGCAACAAAACCGGAAACACCCCCAACACGAATAAAACCCTTCCATTGTAGATAGGCACATGCGAAAGCTAAAGTTGCAGAAGCCAACCCTAAGAAAACACATAGACTTATCAACATCTTCACATCAAAAGTCAAATCAACCTTCTGGAAAACCTGAAAACCCAACATGTGAAGGACAAAAATAACCTCCAAAAACGAGGATAAAACGATTAAAAGTCCACCGAAAACCGCAAGCCTACAACCCCGCCCAACAACTTGTTTTTCCGCAGACATGGCTAAAACCAAAGAATAGTTAAGTTATAACTATACTATTAAAATTTTCGCAGAAATCAGCCTCCGAACATTTTAAAAGCCAGCTTTTCCAAAACTTTAAACGATAATGCCCTCGGCGCCTCGGTAGCTCAGTTTGGTAGAGCAGCGGCCTCGTAAGCCGCAGGTCCCGGGATCGAGGCCCGGCCGAGGCTTTACGAAACTGTTGCGAAAGACATTTATGATAAAGGGCAAGCTAGTTTTCTACATGTCAAGTCGAAATTTACAAACAAAATTGGCTTGTTCCAACATACTCTATTGTTGCTTACGACTTCGAAACACGCGAGCTTGGAGTTGCTGTTCAGTCAAGGTATTTTTCAGTAGGTTCAGTTGTTCCATGGGCTGAAGCTAATGTTGGGGCCGTAGCCACACAATCTTTTGTGAATGTGTCTTATGGTCCGAGGGGGCTTGAACTTTTAAAGAAGGGGCTAACGGCAAAAGAAGTCGTTGAAAGATTGGTCAGCGATGACGAAGGAAGAGAATATAGGCAGTTAGGGATTGTGGATGCAAAAGGTAACGCAGCTTCGTACACAGGCTCAAAATGCCTCGAATGGGCTGGGAGCAAAACAGGGAGTGGATATACCGTGCAAGGAAACATCCTTTCAGGAGAAAATGTTGTAAAAGCCATGGCTGAAACCTATGAGAATGCCAAGGGAAACTTGGCCGAAAGATTGGTGGCAGCCCTTGAAGCAGGCGAAAACTTTGGAGGAGACGCGAGAGGGAAACAGTCCGCTGCTCTGTTGGTGGTCAAAGAGAACGCGGGAAGAGGCGGGTACGGCGACAAGTTCATTGAGCTTAGGGTTGAAGACCATCCAGATCCCGTGAACGAGCTTAAAAGGTTGTTGAGGCTTCACCGCGTCTACTATCTCATAGACGAGGCTGAACTAAAGTTTACCCAAGGCAGTTTAGAGGCAGCGGTGTCAAACATAGAGGAGGCGTTAAAGATTCATCCAAACTGTGACGACGCCTATTTAGATCTTGGACTGATATATCTGCGGGCTCAGAGGATGGAAGATACTCTCAAGGCTTTCAAACGGGCAGTTGAAATAAACCCGAGAATGATTACTGTGATAAAACAAATTCCGAAGCTTGGCCTTGCGGGCGTTCGGGAAGACTTCTTAAAGAAACTTTAGGTCTATGTTTTGTATTTTTGTTGTACATGTAGACAGAAATGTTTATTAAGTATTAAGATTAGAGATTCATATCGGAAAACACTAAAGAGGAAAGAAAATGCCTCCGTTGCTCTTCCATCATCACCACGAGGAAAAGCTTAAATGCCCCTATAAAGGATGTGGCAAAACCTTCGAAAAACCAGCCGTTTTAACCGACAACTCCACAATACCAAGACAAACCTACTATGCTTGTCCTTACTGTATGTCGAAAATAGACATAGTTGTGGAGAACATGAAAATCGTAGGTGTTAAATCAACAGACTACCCGAAGGTTTTCGATTCTCCAGCCAAATGCGCCTACTATTTCGGCTTTTTGAACGCTATCCCTAAAGACATGCCTATCCCAGACGAATGTCTTGTATGTCCAAAAATTTTGCAGTGCTCAATTAAAAGACGCTAGACAGCGTTATAGATAGCATGTTCTTTAATAGAGAAACATTTTAAACCATCCTTCCAAAATTTTACTTTAACAGAAGATATGCGGGGCTGTCGGCTAGCTTGGTCTAGGCTTGGAGACTTGGGCTCTCTAGACCCCGGTTCAAATCCGGGCAGCCCCACCACATGTTTGTTGCATTAATTGTTATTTCCTTCCCCTTTCAGTGTAAATGCGGTGAACACTAATGCTATAATGAGACTTAGTGCAAGCAATATTGTCGCCAAGGCGTTTAGGGCATTTGGGTAAGCGTATTCAGATATTCCAGGCCTTCTAGCCCTATTCCATATAAGCAAGGGAAGGGTGTAGAAGCCCGGTCCTGTTGTGTAAAGGGTTTTTATGAAGTTCGTGAAGCTTAAAAGGAATGTTATGGCGATGGCCACTGATATGCCCGGCATAGCTAATGGAAGCGATATCTTAAGGAACGCTTGAAGAGGAGAGGCTCCCAACGTTCTAGCTGCGCCCTCAAGTTCCGGGAATCTAACCCTTGTAGAATTTAGAATTATGTAGGCGAAGGCCACGTTAAAAGCCGTGTGACCTATCATAACCGTTAACCAGCCAAAACTTGCACCAGCGTATTGAAAGGCCATCATCAAAGCCACTCCCTCAACCACTTCAGGTATGACTATGGGTGGGTAGACAAGCGCATCCATCACCCTAAACTTGCCATGATTAACCATAAACATTGAAGTGAATAAGGCTAGGAAAACGCTCAGTAAGGCGCTCATTACGGCTATTGTTAAGCTATTAGTTAAGCCCTGTATAACTTCAAAATCCCTGAACAGTAGGGCATACCATCTTAAGGTGAAACCCCTCCACTCCCCGATAAAGGGGTTAACGTTGAAACTATTCACAACCATGAGGAAGATTGGCAGGTAAAGTAGAAAACCAACAGCCAAAACATAACCCCTCAATATTTTGCCAAGCTTCAAAAAAGCATCACCTTGCCCTTATACCTAAACACTATAAGCAATGTTAAGGCTATCACAATTGTAGAAACCATTAGGGCTATTGCCGAACCTATTTCCCATCTGTCGCCAGCAAGTATTAAATTGTATATTAGGCTGCCCATTGTAAACCCTTGAACTCCTCCCAATAATGATGGTATGATAAACTCGCTTAGGCTCATGAAGAAGACAAGTGTCATGCCGGCGGTTATGCCTGGAGTAGCGTAAGGCACTATCAAGTCTCTAATTATCATGCCAGTGGACGCGCCTAGGCTCCTTGCAGCGTCTATTTGATCCTTAGATAACCTTGATAGCGATAGATATAGAGGCACTAGCATGTATGGTAGGAACTCGTAGACCATGCCAAATATCATTGCAGCATATCCTTCTCCCATTCCAATCGCGTAAAGCATGTTTCGCATAGCCCAAGCCCTCAGCAAGAAGTCTATCCAAAAAGGTGTAATGAAAACAGCCAACAATACTGGTTTTTCCAAGTTGCTCGCGTACATCGTTAGGTAAATGGCTATAGGGAAAGCCACCAACAGCGTAACCACCGTTGTTAGCATGGCTATTTGGGCACTGTACAGAATAACGGACAGATAAACAGGGTTTGTAAGGGCTTCAATGTAATTGTTCATGGTTAACGCGTCATGGCTCCTATCGTAGAGACTATAATATGCTATGATCAGCAGCGGAGCATAAAAGAATGCTAAAAGGAAACATGTAAGCGGTATTAAACCGAAAAGGGGCGTTAAACCCCTTAACCTTAATTTAATCGCCTCCCCTTAACATTTTAGCGTCGGAGAGCTTCCAGCCTACAGCAACCTTGTCTCCAATTTGCAGGTGCTTGGCTGTTTGATCTTTCCTGGTGGTTAATGCCCTTACAACAATACCGTTGCCGTTTATTCTAACATCTACCCTGATTAATGGGCCTTGAAAGATTATGTCGTCAATTATCCCTTCTAGCCTTATGTCAGCCTCTTGGGTTGAATTGATTAAAACGTCCTCAAATCTTACCATGAGGTAGCCGTTATTCCCAAGTCCAATAGCCTGCGAGTCTATGATGTTTGCGTCTCCAAAGAAAAAGGCTGTGGCCAGGTTTTCAGGGTTTTCGTATATGTCTCTCGGCGATCCGTATTGTATGAGTTTTCCATCATTAAGTATGGCAATATAATCGCTTAAGGACATAGCCTCATACTGATCATGGGTCACGTATACGGTGGTTATTCCCAGCCTCCTCTGCAACCCCCTCAGCTCCATCAGCAATTTCTGCTTAACCTTGTAATCAAGATGGGCTAAGGGCTCATCGAGGAGGAGCACTTTAGGCTCTAATACAAGGGCCCTAGCTAAGGCAACCCTCTGCTGCTGGCCACCGCTCAGTTCATTAATCCTCCTATTCATATACTCTTGATGATCCAAACCCAGCATCGCCATAACTCTGTAAACTCTGTTCTTAATCTCTGTTTCAGGTATGCGTCTGGCCCTTAAACCGAATGCTATGTTATCGTACACGTCCATGTGTGGGAACAAAGCAAGGTCTTGAAATACTATGCCTACACCTCTCTTTTCTGGAGGAACATACGTATAATCTTCCTCGTTAAAGTAGACTTTTCCCTTGTCAAGCTCAATTAAACCGGCGATTATTTTCAGTAGAGTTGTTTTCCCGCAGCCGCTAGGTCCCAAAATTGATGTTATACATCCCCCAGACATTTCTATGTTTACGTCTTTTAGAGCTTGAACTCTGCCGTAGGCCTTCCATATGCCTTCTAGCCGGATATCTACGCCTTCCACTCCCCTGCCCGAACCCCCTTACCTTGAGCTTTTGCGTCTCTTAAGGACACTATGATCTTTTCCTCCGAAACATTAGGTATGAAACTACAATAACCGCTGCCACTACAACCGTGAGGATTACGGCTGTGGAAATTATTCCCCTCTCCGGCGCCTGCACTTCTGTTCTAACTCTTTCAATCATTCTCAAAACATCCTCATCTAGAACAGGGTTTGGTACAAGGTTAACACTTTCCGGAGGATATAGCAACGGGTTCTCTAATAATTCCAGAAGCTCCCCGTCATTTGTCTGTTCTGCATACTGCCTTAATACATCCCTACTTAATGGGGAGGAATATAATACTGCCTTGACATTCCTCGCCGCAATATCTGGTCTCAGTAGAAAGTTGATGAACTCGTGGGCTTCGTCTACGCTTTTGGCGTCCCTTGGTATGACAATGAAGTCCATCCAGTATAGAGCGCCATCCTCAGGGAGCACATACTCGACGTCAGGATTTTCCTCTTTAACCACAAGTACGTCGCCGCTCCAAGTTTGGGCCAAATAAAGCCTGCCCGCCACCAGCTCCGGCATGTATTGCCCAGCTCCGTAAAACCCAACAAGGTATGGTTTAATATCCTTCAGCAACCTTATCACCTCATCCATTACATCATCGTTCCAGTTACTTTGCTCCGCAGGGTTATAGCCTAGTTTAATCATGGCTGCTTGAACAACGTCTAAAAACTCCACCAACAAGGAGACTTTTCCCTTATATTTTTCTAGGACACCCTTGTCGAGAAAAGTGCTCCACGTGGTTGGGGGGATTGTCAACAGCTGTGTCAAGATAGGCTATTCCGGTGGTGCCCCACATGTATGGCACTGTGTACTCCTGCATTGGATCCGCCGGATTGACGCTAATTTCTGGATCGAGGTTTATGATGTTAGGTATACGTGTCTTATTTATTTTCTGCACCAAGCCTTGGTCTATCGCCAGTTTTATGTGTGTATAAGCCATTATCACTACATCGTAGCCTGCACCGCCAACCTTAAGCTTAGCCCATGCCTCTTCCGTGGATTCATATTCGTCATAGATAACATCTATACCTGTCTCTTCTTCAAAGAGGTTTAACACTTCCCCATCAATGTATTCGCTGTAGTTAAAAACCCGGAGAACCCTTCCTTGACCGAAACATAAGGGTTGTTGAAGAAACAACATCAAGGTTAATATAGCGAAAGCCAGCCAAATCTTGTTGCGATTCACCGCCAACCTTGAATGTCGCCCCTATCATTTGAATTAACTTAAGAATTTAAGCTTTACCACCCATAGGCAAAGCTTAAAATCGTCCGATATCTCGGTAAAAACAGATTTTCCAAGACTTTTTGACATGCTGAAATGCAAACTGCGAATACAAGAACAGCATCTGCGAAAACATTAATCCATAATGCCAAAGATAATAATTTTTGTGTTTGCCACGTCCAGAGTTAAAGTTAGGCGCGCTGGTGAAGGCGATATTTCAGTGCTGATGGCTTTCGCTGAAGAGTTTATGCATGAGGCTGCAACAAGGGAGGAGCGTTTGGCTATTTTGAAAAGCTATCTTAATGATGCAGATTATGAGTTGTGGGTTGCCGAAGTAAACGGTGAAATGGCTGGATTTATAGATTTGTGGATTATTCATGACTTTTGTCATGGGGGAAAGTTGGGCTACATACAAAACCTATATGTGGCGCCAAAACATAGGCGGATGGGTGTTGGAAGCAAACTTCTACGGAAAATCGTAGAGAGGGCAAGAGAATTGAGGGCTTTGGAAATCCACGTAGTAACGGAGTTTAACAATGAGTCAGCCATTCGGCTTTATAAAAACATGGATTGACAAAAGAATCGTTACAGCTTGAAATGGAGTTTGAATAGGGCTAGCTTAAACGCAAACTTGTTAAGCGCCCTTAATTGTTATATGAAACTGTTTATTTAGAGGGGGGACTTCATGGAGTGGGAATACACCTTAACGATTGACAAAAAGTTTATCATAACCCTTTTTCTAGTTGCGGTGGCTTTGGGTGGAGGCTTTGCCCTAGCATACTGGGACTTAAAAACAAGTCTAGATGCTTTGAAAAGCGATTACGCCAAACTGGAACACGATTATGCAAATGTTTCTGCCCGGCTGATGGTTCTTCAAGACCTAGTGGAACAACTTCACTATGTTCAGAAACTCAACCTTACAGCAGTCCAAATATACAACAAAAGTCGGAACTCCGTGGTTCTAGTGGTGGCGGGCACTAAATCCGGCTCAGGTTTCGTTTATAATGTTGGAGCCGACGGCAAGGGATACATAGTCACAAACTACCACGTCGTGGAAGGCGCCGAAAACAATGTCCACGTAACATTCTTTATCGACGGCAAACCGGTTAAAGTTTCGGCAACTGTTAGGGGAAAAGACATATACAGTGACTTGGCAGTTCTAGAGGTTGACAACATTCCAAGCAAGGCAAAACCGCTTCCCATAGGCGATTCTACAAGGCTTCTGGTTGGCGAACCAGTCTACGCCATCGGAAACCCCTTCGGCTTAGAGGGCTCAATGACCGCTGGAATTGTAAGTCAAGTAGGCAGGGTTTTAAGGCTAAGCGAGCTTGGCGTGCCAGAGCCTTGGGGAAAATACTCCATAGTCGACATAATCCAGTTTGACGCCGCCGTCAACCCCGGAAACTCAGGCGGACCGCTGTTAAACAGCCTAGGTGAGGTTGTGGGCGTAACCTTCGCAATAGAAACAGCCGAAGGCGTTAGGGCGTTTATAGGCATTGGATACGCCATCCCCTCAATCATAATGAAGAGGGTTGCAGACGCCATAATTGAGAAGGGCAAGTATGAGCACCCGTGGATGGGCATAGTTTACGATTCCAGCTATATAGGCGGAGTATTAATCGTCGAAGTGAACGCCACAGGCCCCGCTTATGGAAAATTAGAGAACGGAGACGTAATCGTTGAAGTTGATAACCGCACTATTAACCGAGCTGAGGACTTGGTGATCTATCTGGAGAGGTATAAAAGCCCAGGGGACACTATACGTTTAAAAATTGTGAGGGGCAATGAAACCCGTTACGTGAATTTAACCCTTGGAAAGAGACCAGAATAAACGCTTAAAACTTCTGGAAGATGGCGATGAACGCTAAAGCCGCTGTTGCCAGAATTGCAATGGCAAATGGAAAGGGTGGCGAAAAGCTGTATAGTAGGCCTCCCACATAAGGCGCTAATATGGAGGCGAACATGCTTACTGTTTGGGGTATAGAGGCCCATCTGGCTCTTATGGGTTCTGGAGCCATCGGCCCAATTATCGCACTCATCAGAGACCATGTTGTGTAGGATGCACCTGTTAGGAAAAAGGCTATTGTTAAGGGGTAAAGGTTGCCCGTTAAAAGCATAATAGTCAATGACACGCTGCATGAAGCCATTGAAACAGCAAATGCGTAGCCTTTCCCCAACTTGTCCCCAAGTCTGCCTAAAAGAATGCCTAAAACAGCCGAGCCAGCGAAAGCCACAGAGCCTAAAACGCCTATCTCAAAATCTCCATACCTATATGCGTCTGACAGAAACTTGGGGATGAAAGGACGAAACATCATCAAAACAAACATTACAACTGCAAAGAAAACAGACATCACAAAAAGCTTTCTCGTCCTCAAAAGCTGCAAAGACGAGGGATGTTTTTCTAATGTTTTCTGCGGGGTGGTTTGCGCGTGTTGGCTGCTCATAAAAGCCAAAATGAGGCCTGCCAAAGCGTATAAAACGAAGGCTAAGTGAAAGACTGTACGCATGCCCACTTTTCCAGCCATATATCCACCTAAGGCTGGGGAGAAAATGTATCCCAAAGACCACGAGGAGGATATGACCGTGAACGTTAAAGTAAGCCTGTTTCTGTCCGCCGCCGTTACAACGTAAGCCGTGGTTGTGGGGCCGCCAAGCCAGAAGCCCCAGAGAACCATTCCCGGCAGCATTTGAACCCAGTTATTTGCAAAGGCGAAAATTAGAGGTGCAGGAACCCACGCAGCCCAGCCGGCTATCATGATTTTTTTCCTATCGTATTTGTCGGCGAGGACCCCGGCGACAAGCAGTGTTATGGTTGTTGCTAGGCTTGCTACAGCATATAATATTCCGACCTCAACAGGGCTAGCCCCAAGGTTTTCCGCCATATAGTATGGCAGAATATAAGCGTAAAGGCCATCTCCGAAGGCGCCTACGAGATTTGATGCAAAAATAAGCCTTAAGTCTCTGTTTAAAACCCCAAAGGGAAAGCTGAACTTTACATTTTTCTTGTGGGTCGAAGTGGACAAACATTTTCCTCGCTTGCTCTATCAACTCAATACATTTTAACGTTCCAATTATTATCCTTTAACATTTAAAACAGGAGTTTTGATGCGTTTAGATTCTTCTATCCACTATGTCTAGAGCGTCTTGACCCGTACCTATCAAGACGACAGGTATGCCTACTTGCCGCTCAATTTCCCTTATAAAGTCCTTGGCTTCCTGAGGCAAGTCTTCATATTTTCTCACACCCTTACATTTTGGGTATACCACGTCCAGCTTTGTTAATGCAGCCATCGTCGCACCGTTTATCATCATGGCTCTTCTTGCGATTTCGAAGTTGAAGGGGGCTGAACGTCTCTCTCGTCCGGTTCCAGCGGCAATTTCAAACCAACCGCGTTTGACAGCTTCATCCTTTGGAAGTTCTCCGGGCAAGGGCCCAGCGCCAACACGGGTCATGAAAGATTTGAAAACTATTAGGACGTCGTCAACCTTTGTGGGTCCGACGCCTGCTTCTGAACATATGGCCGATGCGCTTGTATCTCTTCCAGTCACATAGGGGTATGTTCCATAAAAAAGTGAAAGCATCAAGCCTTGTGTTCCCTCCAATAGCACTTTTTTGCCCGCGTCTATGGCGTTGTTTGCTTCCGCTGCCACATCAGTTAAGTAAGGCTGCAGTTCCGCAACATCCTTGGCTAGTTTTGCTGTTCTGCGAACGCGTTCTTCTATGGCGGGTCCAACACCCCAACCAGTTGTGCCTATGCCTTTCAAGTGGGCGCTTGTCTTGTCTTGTTCAGAGTGTTTCTCTTCAATTATTGATGCATGGCGGTCTACGCCTATGCGGTTCTTCACTTTTGTCAGCTCTACTTCTTCGAGAAATTTTGCTACGTGGATGTTTGCCCCAGCGCCAATTAGCAGTCGGCATTTCTCATAGAGGAAGGCTGACGGAACCATGTGGAGCGCGTAGCGTTTCCCTTCAAACCAAATAGTGTGCGCCGCGTTAACAGAGCCTGTTCTCACGCATAAGTCTATTT
>Ga0207433_10006499_pt1 | contig 20160 bp, 27 predicted proteins | sample YelNatPaOPGAMG01_FD_187559 | JGI IMG/M metagenome (GOLD analysis project Ga0207433, IMG submission 187559) | Hot spring thermophilic microbial communities from Obsidian Pool, Yellowstone National Park, USA - OP-RAMG-01 (SPAdes) (version 3) | ecosystem: Environmental > Aquatic > Thermal springs... | reverse complement strand
AGTATATATTTATGTTTTAGAAATTGATGGTAAGGTTGTTGCAAAACAGGTTATGCAGGCTATTAAATAGTTGGTAAAGAGAGGAAATTTACTAAATAATCAAATAGTATATAGCTACCGTATCTGTTTCTGCTTTAAGTTGTGCTATTTTTCAGGAGGGGGGTTATGTTAACAAAAAGAATTTTTGGTTCTATTGTAATATCTATGTTTTTGATGATTCAAATTGGTTGTCATAATACGGGGAAGGAAAGACCTAAATGGATTAAAAAAACTACAATCAGTGATTTCCATGTAGAAGCCAATGGGAAAGAGTGAAGTTATACCCGATAGTGATATTACAAAAGCTATTGCTGCTTCGCATGCATTTAAAGAATTAAATCACTTTTTCTATATTCTATCAAAGGAGAGCAAATCAGAGGAAAAAGGTTTATCTGACTTATTTGAATCATCACTCCCTTTTTGCAATTACTTCGAAAAGAAGGAGCAAGACAAAAATGAATTTGATAGAAGATCACTAATTAACGTTGAGCCATTGACAGATAAGAATATAATAATTTATTATCAAGATTATTTTGACAAAATAAATAATGAGTATTATATCAGATTGATTGTTGCAAAATCGTTATTAGATTATATAACTTCAAAAGACAAAAAAAGTAATAAATTGAAGGATTATACTAATCAAATGACTAATGAAAATACAAAAATAGAAAAGATGTTGGGTAATAAATATAATATTTGGGAGCCATATTGTATCAAATATAATTATTTATGTCTTGGAAAATCCTCCAAACTAATAATAACAAAGGAACTTTCTGTTAGTCTTTCTATTTCCGAGCAAGGGGATATAAGAACTAAAAAATGGGTTCAACGAGAAAACAATGACAAAGAAGAAGGTATTCTTGATTGTAAAGTTGTAAAACAAAGCATTTATAATAAAAGCAATAATAGCTGGAAACAGAAATAAATGAATATACAAACATATGAAAAGCAGCAATAGTTTCAAATGTTGTTAGTGAGTTATAAAAATATAAGGCGGTTAGAATGTCAAAGACAAAAGGATCTTATTGGCAATTACTGGTTTATTTCATTGGTTTGTTTTGTGTTTCAAGTACTTTATATGCAGGGCTTACACCAAAACAAATATACCAGTTGAAGTCAGCTGGAGTTGTTCTTATTATAGCAACAGATGGTGCAGGAACTAAAACTATGGTAGGCAGTGGTTCAATAATTTCAAAAGATGGCCTTATTATAACAAATTATCATGTAATACAAAATGAAGACACAAAACAGCCTTTCAAGCAAATTCATATATTTCTTAAACCGGAAAAAGTAACAGGGGACAGTAAAAAAGATTTATCAAATCATTATTTTGCAGAAGTAAGTAAGTTTTCTAACTCACTGGACTTAGCACTTTTAAAAGTCAAAAGTTTATCGAACTTGAAAGAAATTACAGTTATTGAATTTGGTAGTCCTGATGATGTTTGCCCGGGCGATAATATAGTTGCTATTGGCCATCCTGAGCAAGGGGGATTTTGGACATTAACAGTCGGTGTGATTTCAAATCAAATAGAAAGTTACGGTGGAATCAAAGGCAAGGATGTATTTCAAATGGAAACAGATATAAATCGTGGTAATTCAGGTGGCCCACTTTTTGACCAACGGGGATACATGATAGGTATCAATACCATGATAGCAAGAAAGGCTAAAGATAATCTTGCAATTACAGGCATTAATTTTGCCATTAAATCAAGCGTGGTTAAAAAGTGGCTTAATGGAAATAATATAAATGTAGAATATGGTACCTTGCAGTTTGATGATGCATCAATTGCTAAAGCATACAGTATAGAATTGTCTTATCAAACGATGAAAAATCCTGAAGCAAAATTACCAGCATATAGAAATGATTCTAAGGCTGAAAATGTTTCATTGCCCAAAAAGCATTCTCCCAGAATATTCACGATGGATTTTCAACAAATAGAACGTCCTTATAAAATAGAAGAACTATATAAGGAATATATTAAGTTTAAAAATGAAATGGAGAAAGCCAAAGAAGAGTTTAAGCAGGAAATGGAAAAGCAAAAAATGGAATTTCAAAAGGAAAAGATAGATTTAAATAAAAAAATGAAGGTTAAATAAAGTTCTAAAACAGGAGGATATAATGATGAAGAAAATAATTCAGTTATTAATAATGAGTATTTTTGTAATACCACTATTTGTAAATGCATTAAATTCTGATACATCTGTTGATCAACAAGCGCAAATAGATCAATTGAGGAAAGAAAATGAACAACTGAAGGAAGAGAACATCAAGATGCAGAAGAAAGTATCTGAACTTGAACAAAAAAATAATGAGTTATCAAAATTACTTGAAGAGCAAGATAAAATTCTTACAACTATGGCTAAAACAAAAATGTTTACTCAAAAAATATGGGATTCATTTTCTACGCAAATAAAAGAGCTGAATAAAAAAGTTGATGAAAGAATTAAAAAAATTAAAGAGGAAGAAACAAAAGATAAAAAAGAATAAAATATTTTTCTGTTTTTTTATATTATCTTAGTTTAAATTCTCATCGATTTACTTCCAATAATTACAGCATAGGAATATTTCTGAATCGGTATCGGTGAAGTTACGAAGAAAATAGAGTGATTCATAATAGGGTAAGGTGATTTAAAAATTAGATTTTTGATCTTTGGTGACGTTCAGTAGCTTGAGTATCTAGTAAGTGAAAAATTTACGTGCTGATAGTCTATTGACAAATTCCGAAAAATGATTATAATTATAGTAGAGGGATAAAAAATGGGATATCATCTTACAAATAAAGACAAAACATTAATGTTAGAAAATATTGTGGAAAAGGTGCTTAAATACAGCCAGCCATATAGAGAAGAGTATTTTGAAAAAGGAAAGTTTGTATTAAAGGATGTTTATCTTTTAAATTACTCTGATATTAAGAAGTATATTCCTGAAATGAGCCCTATGATTAGTACAATGCATCTTAATAATGATTTTACAAACATTGCAGCCAGGCTTGGAAAGCACCTGCATGTTTATGAGTTTACCTTTGACTTCAGAGGGAAAAAGATAGATAACAAATTAGAAAATGCAAGGCTTGATAGATTAATTGTGCAGATGTTTAAGTCTGATGGGAAAGAAAGATATGCAAGCTATACAGAAATTCCTTTTGTAAGGAATTAAAAGGATTAAAATGGAAAACAGGGAAGAATATAATAAATACATTTTGTATAAAAAGCATTTAAATATTGATGTAATGGACATTGCTGAAAGAATCAAGGCAATTAACAGGACAACTATTGGAGAATATTACTGTGATGGGCAAAAAGTAATGAAAGAGGAATATCTCTTGCAAGATCATTTTATAAAGGAATACATGCCTTCACTGGAAACTCTTTTACAGGATAGGGATTTTAAGGGATTTGTCCTTCCTATTGTTAAAATTATAGCAACCAAACTTGATAAGCCATTTAGGATAAACCAGATAGTTACAGACAAGTTTACTTCAAGAACCTACATTACAAATATTAGGTCAGATGGTAAGCACGTTTATTTGTCTACAGAAATTAAAAAGTAATCTGTATTACCATAGAGGGTTCTTACCTTTATGGTCAAACTGGCAGTGCAACTTGATAGTGTTTTTGGTAGTGCGGAATTTCGCCCAGTTGAAAGTTAAAAGGTAAAGATCAATAACGGTAGCAACTATGGAAACCCGGACTTAGTGCCAAAAGATCTGACTACATACACTCTGTAGTGAATTAGCTATAATAATAAGGGGGAGGGAGATAAAAATCAAGTGAAATATTAAAATAAATAGATTTTTAAGTGAAAAACATAAGAAACTTTTCACAATACGTTTTGATTGCAAGGAGGTGAGAAAAAAGAAATAAATATTCAGGGTAGATGACTTGTTAACAGATGATAATGTGCTTATTTAAAAGAAGAGGAAGGGAGAAAAAGAATATAAATGGGGTAAGTAATACGTTTGTATTATGTTTTGTATTTATTTTAATGATTGTTATCGGTTGTACCCGTTTTAGAAGTTATGAATATACAATGAAAGAAATTGTAAGCAATAAATTTGATATGAGGCCACTTGATAAAAATAAAACAAAATATTTAAAAGGGCAAGTACGGTAGACAGCAATATAACTGTTATGGGTAATAAAATAACTCATAAATATCATTTACCCACATGTAATTGGCTAAAACATATAAGATCAGTTAATATTATTAAATATACAAGTGTTCAAGACGCTGTTGCAGCAGGGTATATTCCTTGCAAAGACTGCAATCCTCCAATAATAAAATAAAAGGAATATTTTTAAAATAGCTTAACATATTACGTTTTTGTTAACATTTAAATATAAATTAGTATTTTGTAACCAAAGTTTGATAAAAGATGTTATAGATAGGTGTTAAAAATGTACGATAAAATTAGACCAATAGTAATTATTTGCAGTCAATTACCTCAGAAATTACTTATCGAAGAACAAGAGAACAATCTATTTAGGGGATTATCTAACATTGAATTTGATAGGATTAGAGATAAGGGAAAAATATCAAAAATTTATTATGCCGGCGATTTTATTGTAAAAGCAAGGAAGAAAGATATACCAGTTAAAATAATAGATGATAAACAACAAGTTTGTCCGTATTGCTTTAAGAAGGAGTGTATTACAAAAGAGGATTCTATTTTTATTCCACTTTCAAAAGATCATTATGTTCCTCAAGGATATATAAAATATTGTCAAAATAATAAAATGCATTTTATTTTGACCAATAAACAGCCATTTAATAAGACATGTCCTTATTGTTCTAGTGAATTGATTTCAGGGTGGGCTAGAAATAATACTATTTTTTGGGTTATTTGCAAAAATGCTTGCAAAAACGTTGAAATATGTTCTTACGGATACAGAATAATTTATCATTCTACACTTTTAACTGAAAGTGCTAAGAAGAAAATATTTAGTAAATGTATCAAAGAAATAAAGACAGAAAGTATTGAAATACCAACACTAATTTTTCCGGATATGGCGACTGTCCGCTTTAATAAACAAGGTATAGCCTATATAGATGCGGCTCGAAACAAAAATGAATCAATACCTTTTATAGACTATAATAGAGAATTACATGATATAAACAATCTGGCAGCAAATACCACAGGATTTTTTCATCGATGTCTTTTCTGTCAATCACCTGAATGCCATGAAGAAAAAAATATTATTGCACGTGGTTTTGGAGCATATATGAACTATGAAACAAGAGAGATTGAATTTTATCCTATTACTTGTCATCAATGTTCAACTATTACACATAAATTCTTTATCAAGACAACAGTACTTGCAATTAGAAAATTTAGCAGGGTCAGATATATTGATGAAGATTTGATTACATGTTCGGTTTGTACTAAACCAATAAAAGGCAAAATCAAAATTATAGATACTGTGCCGGGATGTTGGAGGGGGTTTGCTCCATGTATCTTGACTGAGTGTCAACAATGTCACTGTCGATTTATAATATCATTACCAGACGATGAACTTGAAGAGTTATATGACTCTGGATATAATCCTAGTTGTACTCATGGTGAATTAGTATGGAAATTACTTTGCAATAGACTTAAGGAATCAGGCTATTGCCTAATTGGAAACTTACATCCAAAAATTCCAACAAGTCTTATAGAATGGAGTGCTAAACTAGAATTAATAGGAATGAATTTGCCACCAGGGCTTATGGTTTATCCTACATTTGATGAAAGAACTGGAAATACTATTATGAAAATTATTCCGGAGTACGTTGAAATAGGATGGGAAGAATTAATCGATGTAGAACTTGCAATTAAAGCTGAGCAATTTTATAGAAGAAGGAATAAAACTAACGAAACACCCAACTTCTAATTTTTTAATAGAAAAAATACCAAATGATGCAGACCTAAAAAAATGCCATCTTGACAAATATCATTTTTTGTATTATAATATATGTATGAACGCACGGACGTTCAGGCCGTAAGGGCTTGCTATACTCGAGTTTTCGAGAAAAGCTAGAGGGAATAATTGAAAGTGTTCCTTCTAGCTTTTTTCGTATAGACAGGTTTAGTCAGAAAGAAATGCAATGTATAAATAAAAAAAGGTTTAATTATATATAGTTATAGTTATATAGGCACCACGGAGTGCCGACAGTGAATTTTTTATCACTGTGCCAGGTGATAGTAACACCAAGGGCTACTTAATCGAGGATTTTACATCTTCGAAGCGGTAGCCCTTTTTTGTTTATCTGTACAAGGACTTATATGAGAGAAACTAGTAAGCAAGACATATTAGTACTTGATGATATTAAAAATTGGTTTAAAAAACAATTAAGTTTGGAACGTAAGCAGACTATTTTGTTTATAAAGAAAGAAATTGAAAAAATAATTGATAAAAAAACTGACAATTTTATTAAGAATATGATTGCTATAAAATATAAAAATGGATTTTATAATATATTTAAAAGAAAGGAATATCCTACCAAGGTAAAGACTACAGAAAAACTTAACGAAGAAGAAATGAGTCTTACTGATATTAGAATTACAGGAGAGTTAAAGGAGGGAAAATATTTTCTTTATATTAATGGTAAAGAAATCCTTATCCCAGACCGTTCAAGAGTTGAGGGTAAACCAAAAAGATTGCATTGTAAACATTTTAAACTAATATATACATTAGTTTATCCTAATACTAAGTGGAGTGTAAGAGAAAATATTATATATCGTATGTTTGAAATTATGAAAGATGAGAAAGAATATACTTCTAAATCGAAGTACTTACAAAATTTAATTTATGATTTAATAAGTGGTTTTATTTATGCTGGTATTTCAACAAATATAGCGGAAAAAATTATAGAGTGTAGTGGAGATGGAAGGATAAGAATAAACTTAAGGAAAGACCAAATTCAAATTAAAGGAATAAGGAAATATTTAAGAATGCGAAATGAATTATAGAAATATAATTGATATTGTCTATTGTATTGTCAATGGATATTGTCTAATTTTTAGTAATAAGTATTATATTTTAATATTTTTAATAAAACTATCTTGTTTAGACAATATATTGAGATATATTTTAAAACATGGACAAATTTTTAAATTAAAGACATAATACAGTAGAGAAGTGTTTAGATATTTTGCTAAAAGAAATTTTTTAAATAATTGTTAATTGTAAAATAAATGATCCATGTGATTTTAATCAAAAGGAGCCATGGTGAAATGGAGAAAAGAACTGTGGATAACTCAGCCGAACATAGGTTAAAATTGTATAAAAGCAATTTTAACAGTTGCTTGTTACCAGAAAGTATCGGTAAAAACAAAAGGAGGCTGAGAGACATGTTAGGAATGGAAAAATATATCGCCATAAAGACATTAAGGGAAAGAGGATATAGTAAGACTAAGATTGCAAAGATGCTTGGATGTGGTCGAAAGACAGTACGAAAAATACTAATGGAATTAGAATCGGGAAAAGAAATAGTAATAAAGAAGAAAACTACACCAAAGATGTTAGACATTTACAAGGATTATATAATGGTGAAGGTAGAAGAAGAATTAAGTGCAGTTAGAATTTATCAAGATTTGGTTAAAGAGAAAGGATACGAAGGTTCATATGAAACAGTAGCTCTTTATGTAAAAGGATTGAAAAATGTAGTTAATGTATATATGAGGTTACATAGTTTACCTGGTGAAGAGGCACAAGTAGATTTTGGATATGTGGGAAGAGTAGTATGTGTAGATGGTAAATTAAAGAAGGTATGGGTATTTAGTATGGGATTATCGTATTCGAGGTATAGATATTACGAAGCGGTATTTTCTCAAGATGTAAAAACATTCATACAATGTCATATAAATGCATTTAAATTTTTTGGTGGAGTACCTAAGACAGTGAAGATAGATAATTTAAAATCAGCAATATTAGAAGCAAGTTTTTATGAACCTCTTTATCAACGAGAGTATTTAAATTTTGCAAAGTATTATGGATTTGCACCAATACCATGTAGAATTGCTACACCAACAGATAAAGGGAAAGCAGAATCTAATGTAAAGTATGTAAAGAATGGTTTTTTCAAAGGAAGATTATTTAAAGGTTCTACATTTGAAGAAGGATTAATAAGATGCAATACTGAGCTTATGGATTGGACTAATAATATTTGCAATAAGAAGGTACATAGTACAATAAAAGAAGTACCTTTTGACAAATTTAACAATGAGGAAGCAAAGACATTACTTTCTTTACCAACAGTTGATTATGAAATATCAGAATGGGTAGTAAGAAAAGTAAATATAGATACACATATAAATGTTAAACTTAATTATTATTCAGTTCCATATGAATACATTGGTAAAGAAGTGAAAGTTGAAATAAAAGATAAATTAATATTAATTTACGGAGATAACCAGCTGTTAGCAACACACGAAAGATGTTTTGAGAAAGGGAAATTCATAACAAAAAATAGTCATTATCCGCCATACAAAGTAATAACAGAGTCAGAATACTATGGTTATTATGGTAATAAGATGTGGCAGATAGGAGAGAATGCTAAAAGATATTATGAAGAGATGTTAAATCGACTTGGATATAGTTGTTACAGGGCAGTAAGAGGAATAATAGAGTTAGCGAAAAGATATGGGAATTATGCAGTAGATAAAGCATGCAAAAGGGCTATTATGTATGATGCATATGGGTATAGGATAATAAAATCGATATGTGAGAAAGGGCTGTATGAAGTAGAGATAGAAGAAGTAAATTGTCCGAATAAATATGGAAGAACTTTTGAAAGGTCATTAAGAGATTATGATAGACTATTTAGTGGTGAGGATTTTAGTATAAATAATAATTAATATGGAGACGATAAAGAAGCAATTAAGGGATTTAAAATTAGCAGGGATGGTAAATTCCTTAGAAGTAAGGAATGAATATGCAATAAGGAATAAATTATCATATTTGGAGTTTCTACAGACACTATTGGAAGATGAGTTTAATAACAGGAGGGATAACAGTTTGAAGAAGAGATTAATAAAAGCCAAATTTCCGGTAATAAAGAAACTGGAAGATTTTGATTTTAAATTTCAACCATCAATAAATGAGAAAGAGATATATGATTTAGCGACATGTAGTTTTGTAAGGAAGAAAGAGAACGTAGTATTTGTAGGGCAAACTGGGACTGGGAAGACACACTTAGCGATAGGATTAGGATTTAAGGCTATACTATCAGGTTATAAGGTTCTATATACAAGTGTAGATGATATGATAGCTCAAATGAATATAAGTAAAGCAGATAGCACATATTACCAAAGGGTTAGATATTATATTGAACCTGAATTACTGATTATAGATGAATTTGGGTTTAAGAAGTTAAATCAAAATTGTGTAGAGAACTTTTTTGATATAATTTCGAAGAGATATGAAAAGGATTCAATAATAATAACGAGTAACAAGACATTTGAGGAATGGGAAGAAGTATTTCCTGATAAAGTATTAACATCGGCTATATTGGATAGGATAATCCACCACTGTCATTTGATTCAAATAAGAGGAGAAAGTTACAGGATGAAAGAACAAAGGATAATGAAGCAAAGGAAGAGAAATGGAAAAGAATAAAGATTTAAGGAATAAAATAGACAGAGGGTTCTGTTACAACCCAATCAATCAGGATTGGACGATGGAAACGTCAGATACGACCTATATCTCTGGCGAAGCCGCTATCTCTGGCGAAGCCACTTTTAGTAACAGGGATTTTGTTGGACTTAACCAGATTATAAATAAGAGGAGGAGCAATACCAAGAACAGAAGCAGATTGACTAACATCAAGAATAGTGGGATATGTTGTAATGTTGTGGATAACTTTGTAGAGGGGGTGGGTCATTTTGATTACAAAAAATGGGACTTTTTACTTGCAATTTACAAAATAATCGGGTCGAACTTTAGCCGAGCTCTTTGGAACCCTTACAACTCGTTTCGTATCTGAGAATTTAAGATAATAAAACATTACTAAGATAAATGAGGTAAAAGTAATGTGTGAATTTACTCTTGAACAAATTATAGGAGATAATATTAAAGCCTTAATAGAGGGGTTTCTTTGTATTACTTCTATATCCAATGATCCTGTATTAATTCAAGGGGAACGAGGAACTGGCAAAGACTTATTAGCAAGGGCTATACATTTTACAAGTAAGCGGTCGGGTAAACCATTTTGGGTTATAGATTGTACTCGTCTACCTGAACATTTAATAGAATCAGAATTATTTGGTTGTGAAGAAGGAGCTTATACAGATGCAGTAAAGAAACTAGGTCGAGTGGAAATGGCAAAAGGAGGGACTTTATTTATAGATGAAATAACATCTTTACCTCTTACCTCTCAATCGAAACTATTACGATTTATTGAATATGGGGAGTTTGAACATTTGGGAGGGAAAAGTATAGAAAAAGCAGATGTAAGAATAATTGCAAGTACAAATGTGAAAATAAAAGAAAAGGTTCTACAAGGGGAATTTCGATATGACCTATATGATAGGATTAGTGTCATAGATTTTATTTTACCACCACTTCGATCCCGAGGTGAAGATATATTTCAATTAACGGATCATTTTATTAAACAGAATTGCAAGGAATTTGGAGTAAATGAGGAGATGATAAGAATTGACGATAATTTTATAAATATTTTAAGGACTTATAACTGGCCTGGCAATGTAAGAGAACTTAAAAATAGAATTAGACGAATAACTCTTGAGCTAGTAAGTAAAAGAAAGGACAATGATTTTGTTCATTTTACCGAATCAATAGCACAAAGGCTGATTCAAATGAGTAATAATGACAGATATTTTTACGAACCAAGAAAGATCTATGACTCTGACAGTTTGTTAAGTGAGATTAAAAAATATTTAGAAAGCTCTTCTTTGCAAAAAATAAGCAATGAAGACCTTCGTAATATTATAGAAAACAAATTTAATTATAGCAATTTGAACAGGGATAATATGTATCATCGATTTATTAAAGTATTAGTTAAAAACGGAATTTTGGAAAAAGTTGGTAGTTTTGGTCGAGGAGTTTACTATCGGATTAAAAAGAAAAGCATTTGAACGCATTAAAAACGCGTTTGTTAGATTCCGAATCAGAGTTGTTTAAGTATTAATTCTTTATTTTTTAATGTTTTTATAATTGTAAAATTCTGGCACGAAACTTGCTAATTATAATATAGGAGATTTGATTATTAGGAATTACTGGGATAAAGTTTTGAAAGTTGAAGAAATGAACAAAAAATATCAAGAAGAAAAGGCGGCTTGGCAGAAGAAACATCCAATACGTGCATTTAGAAGGGTATTTAGCAATAATGGAAGATAACTTATAAGAATCAGGGAGTGCTGATAAGAAGTGACTCATATTCTTGGCTGAGAGATATGTTATCAACTTTTTTAATTCAGCACCCCCACTTGATTTTAAAATAAATGAAGAACAACAGTCAAGGAAAATTTTATACGAGAGGAGGTGGGAAAAATAAATTAGAAGGTTAAAATTTAATAAATTAAGGAGGATAAAATGCAAAGTAATTTGGGTATAAATATAAAAAGTGCCAATACTGAGGAATTGGTTAAGATTGTGAACGCATCAGTGCAAGAGCTCAAAACACGATTTGAGAAGCAGATAAGAATCGCAGATCCGTTCAAGGAAGATAATGAAGTTAAACAACAAAAAAGGAAATACCATCGAAAATTGCGAAAGGATGATTCTGAGTCTGTATTAGAGAAAAAGGAAGATAATGAGGAAATAAGAATTAGAAGAGGTAGTAAGAAAGCGCAAAAGATAGTTGAGACGGGAACACAACAGAAGCAGGAAGAAATAGGACAAACAAGTAGTAATAATGGGTAGTGATGACAGGGATGGTGGTGGTTCTGCTTCTGATGGAGACAGTGCTTCTTCAGGGGTTGGCAATAGTATCTTTGCTAAAGGAATTAATATAGAGGTGAAAACAAAATATATTGAGCAAAGGGATTAAAGGTAATACAGATGAAGATTTAGAAGAAAAGAACAATAAAGCAGGTAAGATAATACACAAATTTCAACTAAAAGAAAGGGTTTTTCAACAAGAGGCAAGAGTATTTATAAGAGATAATATAGATATAGGAGAAGTAGTGATGTATAAAAAGATAATTCATGAAATTATAGATATAATGACTGTGGTTTTTAAAACAGCCTGGTTTATTATAAGTTTAATAATATCTGTGTTTATTATTTGGTTCAGTTGGCGTCTTATAAAAGTTCTTTATCACTGGTTTGACAAGGTTTTGAGATAGGAGGAATTTTCATGGATATTAATTTATTTCAAAAGATTCTTAACGGTATTAAGAATAAACTAAGAGTAACAAAAATTGAAGATATCGACAAAAATGGAATTGTTTTTGAAGATAAGGTAGATATTCATTATGATCCGAATACAGATAACATTGTGTCTACAGAAACAACAGTATTTAAGAGAGGAAGCTGTGGTCACATAATTTATTCAGAAAATGACCTTGGCGGTACTTGTTGGTTCTGTGGCAAAGAATATAACTGCAAGAAGTGCATTTTTATTTGTAGTGGAAAAAAATGCCATATACTTGTATGTCGAGCGTGTATGAAGATATTGGATGGGAAAATATATTGTCCATATTGTTATAGAGAAGAAAAATTAAAAAGTATGTTTAGAAAACTGATAGGAAGGGGGAAAAATGGATAATTACAGAATTATTAAGAATATGGAAGATATAAAGAAGGCGAAATTAGAGGAAAATAATAAAATATTAAAAATGGCACTAGCTTTATCGATGGATGATAAGGATGATAAAAATTTATATGAAGCTTTCACAGACCATCTTGCACCAAGTCTCTTCTATAATACAATTTTTCCTAATGAATTTGAAGATCCTGGGGAAAAAGCAGATGGTCCTATTAAGGTTACCGATAATTTTGGCTTAGATCTTAAAGAAGTTGGGCAAGGAGGCCTTTTGATTTGTGGAGAAAGCGGTTCAGGAAAGACTACTCTTAATTACAAAATACTTATTGAGGCAGATAAGCGAGGTGGGAAGTTCTGGGCATTTGATGTAAAAAATGATTACTCTGGACTTTTTAATTATATTCCAGAGATATATTATTTTTCTCCAAACAATTTTAAAAGAAACATGCTTCAGCCTCCACCAGGAGTTCCTTTGTCAGTACATCGTGATTCTTTTTGTAGCCTGTTTTGCAGGGAAGAGGGCATATTAGTGGCATCGAAAAATTTTCTTTTAGAACAGCTGGATAAAACATATAGAGAATTTGGTTCATACAAAGGAGGACCATTTCCTGCAGTATACGATTTAAAAGAAACTGTATTTAATGCAAAATGTGCGCCTTATAGTGTGACTCTGCAATATAAGGATAGGATATTAAATAGGCTTAAAGGTTTGCTTATTGCTTTAGGTGATTATTTAGATTGCAGTGAAGGTTATGATTTAGTTCCATTAATGAATAAAAATATTGTGTGGCAATTAACCGGATTGGAAATGACATATCAAAGAATATGTGCTTTAGATTTGATGACATTCTGTTTTAATTATAGAATGTTTAACAATATAAGAGGGGTGTATTAATGGTTACAAATTTACTTTTATTTGTATTTGAAGAAGCGCACTGGCTTCTTCCATTAGCAGAAGAGCAGAACAGGAATGCAGGTGATCCAAGTATATTTACTTTAGTTGTCCGTATGAGAGAGTACGGACTTGCATGGATTAGTCTTCTTCAAATGATAAGTCGTATTGCCCATTGCGTACTTGCTAACAGCTTTGCCAAAATTACATTTATTGTGACAGATGGGGCGGATATAAAAACAGTCAAAGAAGCATTTTCTCTGAATGATAAACAGGCAGAGATGATAGGTAAACTCCCGGAAAGAAATATAATAGTAAAACTTTCAGGGAAATATTTAGAGCCATTCATATCTGTTGTACCGGAAATAAGAATTAATAAAAATGCTGATGAGAAAAAAATTCAATCTTTAATGACAAATGTATTATCGAAGATGCAGTATAAACCGAGAGTAAATAAACCTGTTGTTGAAAAATACTCTGGTAGTTCAAAAATAGATAGCGATTCACAATCTAAAGAAGAATTAACTGAAGATGAAAGTAAACTGCTATTTAAAATAGTCTCGTGTTTTTGGTTACCAATTACAGAACAGTACGAATCGGCAAATATGTCCCTGGATAAAGGTGATAGTGTTAAAAATAGTCTTTGTAAAAAAGGATTCATTATACCACATAGAATTCATACTGGAGTGGGTGGGTATAAAGTAATATGTGAACCTACAGACAAAGCGTACCAGCATTTTAAAATTAAAAAGATTTATTCTACAGGTGGTGCATCATTTGAACATCAGTATTTTTTAAATCGTATTGCGGATTTTTTAAGAAAGTTTGGTAATGTAAAGATAGAGCATTATTACAAATCATATTCAGCACAGCCTGATATTATTTTTAGATGTAAAACCAGTAATGGTACTGATTTTATTTGCACAATTGAAGTCGAACTGAATAAAACAAGATATGATGAGACACATATTATTAAAAATATTAAGTTTAGTAACTATATTATTATAGCATGCAAGACAAAAATAGTACAAACAGAGGTTAACAAGATTATTGCCGATTTTGATGATGAGTATAAAGCAAAATTATCAAGTTGTTTATTAAGTAATTTTGAAAAACATTTTATGTCAATATACAAAAAGGAGTGATATGTATGATAGGTAAAAAATTAATAACCAAAATAGAAGGTATTGAGAAAATGATAAAGGAGTTATCAAATGCGATAAGTTCCAATATAAATAAAGATATAATGCTTGATACATTATATAAAAAATATGAAAGTTATGAAGAAAATTTACTCTACAAAATAGAAAAGAATTTTATATTAGATTTAATTTATCTATATGACTGTGTAATATCTCAGAAGAAATATCTCAAAGAGAATTTACATATGAATATTTTAGGAAATACTCGGATAGAATTTATTCATCATATAGATATGGTATTTAATCTGATTATTAAAGAAGTATTAGAAATACTATCAAAATATAATATTGAATTGATTGAAACCACAGATAATAAACTTAATTCAGAATACCAAAAAGTAGTAAGAGTTGTAGAGACTAAAAATAAGACAGAAGATAAGGAGGTGATGGAGATTATTAAAGATGGATTTAGGTCTGATAAAAAAATTATTAGACCGCAAGAAGTTTGTGTAAAAATATATAAAGAAGGAGGGCTAATCGTATGGAAAACAATAAAACAATAGCAGTAGGGATAGATTTAGGTACAGGTTTTTCAAGTGTAGCAGTTGTTGATGAATATGGTAAACCGAAGATATTACAAAATAGTGAGTTTGAACTTAATACACGGTCAGTAGTTTTGATATATGATGATGGGAAAGTTATAGTTGGAACTCAAGCCTTTAATGAATCTCTTTTATATCCTAACCAATGTTTTCAATGGATTAAGAGAGAAATGGGTAAGGATATTGTATTGTATATTGATAAAAATGGGGTTGAGTATAAGCCTCAGCGGTTAGTTTCTTATATTTTGGCAAAGTTAAAGTTGGATGCTGAGAAGTCTCTTGGGCAGGAAATTAAATATTGTGTAATTACAGTACCTGCTTATTTCAAAGATCCTGAAAGACAAGCAACCATAGAAGGAGGGAGGTTGGCAGGATTTGAAGTGCTTGGACTTTTGAATGAACCTACTGCTTCTGCTTTAGCTTATGGTATGGATAAAGAAGTTGGCAAGAAATTTATAATTTACGATTTCGGTGCAGGTACCTTTGATGTATCAATAGCGAAAGTTGAAAAAGTAGGTGAAATATCAATTATTGATACAGATGGTGTGAGGAACTTAGGTGGTCATGACATAGATAATCTTCTGATTCAGAAAGTAAATGATTTTTGTGAAAAAGAGTATGGCTTTAAACCAGATCCTGTTGCAGATGCTTCTACATGTCAAGAAATTCGTGAAAAAGCAGAAAGGTTAAAAATATCTTTATCATGTAAGAAGAAGAGCACATTTGTATGTAATATAAGAGGTAAACAAGTATCTTTTGAACTTCCAAGAGAAGAATTTGAAAATATGATAAAAGACCTTATAAAAAAGACAATAGATGTTACTCAAAGTACTCTAGAACATGCAAAGTTGTCATGGAAAGATATAGATGATATTGTACTTACAGGAGGCTCATCTTGTATACCTTTAGTTAAGAAACTATTAAAAGAAGTATCTGGTAAAGATCCTAAAACTACAATTGAACCAGATAAGGCAGTTGCATTAGGTGCTGCTATTTATGCTGCTTTGCTTGCTAAAGAAGCAGGTCTGAAGGTAGTAGATCCTTTAGGTAGAGAATTATATCTTCCAAACATTGTTTTAAAAGATATAATGAGACATCCGCTTGGAATTATCGTTCAGGACCCAACTACAAAAGAACTAAGATGCTGTGTTATGATTGAGCGTGGCACAACATTACCTGCGAAAAAAGTTGATAAATTTAAACTTGTTGAAGTGAATCAAACAGGTGCAAAAATAAAAGTAGTGCAAGGTGAAAAAAATGCTTTAGAATCAGAATGTTTATTAATAGGGGAATTAGAGCTAAGAAATCTTCCCATTGCTTCTAACGACAAAGAAAGGATAGAAGTAGTCTATGAGTATGACAAGGATGGTATTATTCACGTTACAGCTACTGATTTAATTTCCATGCAAAAAGTAAGTACCGATCTAAATTATGCTAAGGGACTGTCTAATGAGGAAATAAATAATCAAAGCAAGGAAATTCAAAAACAAATACAGGAGGAGTAATTATGCTGAGAAAACTATTTGGATATTTTATTGAAAAAGATGCAAATAATATTACTGATAGTAATGAGTTAAGGTACTTGGAAAGTGAGCAACAAGGATTTGAAGAAGATATTGTTCTTGTTTTAGATGTATCAGGTAGTATGGATACAGCTGATTATCCACCAAATAGGTTAGAAGCTGCCAAAATAGCATCATTTGAATTTGTAAAAGAGAAAATAGCCAAAAATCCACTTGTCAGAATAGGTGTAGTATCATTTTCAGATATTGGTAAAGTAGCATCCAATATAGTTTCAGCTAGAGATTACATTAATCCTTTATATTCCTCAATTCGTAAATTGAGAATTGGTGGTGGAACAGATATTAGTATTGGTTTAGAGTATGCATATAATTTATTACAACGGGATAGTAATTTTAATGCTATTAGGAGAATAATACTTTTAACTGATGGACACGGAGGCAATCCTATTCGACTTTCTAAGGATATAAAATCTAAAGGGATTATAATCCAGATAATTGGTATTGGTGGCAGTCCGAATTCTGTAAATGAAAAATTATTGAAGAAAGTAGCTTCAATTGTGCAAGGAGAGATTCAATATAGATTTATTGGTGATAAAAGAGCATTGGTAGAGCATTTTAAAAACCTAGCAAGTAATATAACAAAATAATTTAATGAAGGGTTATCGATATGGATAGAATACTATCAGCGTTAAATAACCTTGGTATAGGCAAGCAATTAAATACCCTGATTGAAGATGACTGTAAGAAAGCTTTTAAATTAAAGTTAATGGAATTAAATGTCAGACTAAGACAATCTCTTAATGAGAAGGAATATAATGATATTTCTGAGAAAATAAAGAGACTAAATGATGACTATAATATTATTTTAAAGGCTTTAAGTAATAAAACAAACTTTAACAAAGGTGTAAAGCAGCAGACATTTAGATCTAATCCATATAGTTATGCTAGTCAGAATTATAGCTATCAACCGCAGAAATACTGGAATACAAACCATCAATTTAAAAGCTTTGACTTTTTGGATTTTTGGTTTAAAATGGCTAAATTTTGTTTTAACGCTTCATCATTTGTTTCTAAGAAAATAGCACAAGGGATTAATTATCTTTTTCTGAAATATCCTAAAGAATTTAAAATTTGTATAATAATATTTTGTACATCAATAATATTGACTTTTATTCTATTCTCTTTCCGCAGTAATAAAGCAGCCAATAATTATACTCTAGTAAAACAAGAATATGGCTATATAGTTGTAAAGTCTTATCCTTGGGCTGAGTTATACATAAATAACAAATTTAGTGGGAATGTACCTTCGCTGGATAGGATAAAAGTGAGAGCAGGAGAAAATATTGTTAAACTTGTTTTTAAAAAGTATGAACCTTTAGAAATTAAAATATACATTAACAGAGATGAGATAGTATATTTTAATATAAATAAAGAAGACAATTTAATGAAAATTGAAAGGAACTAAGGGAGTGATGTATATGAAAAATCTTATGATTTTTATCATTTTACTATTTATAACTGCAGGGTGTATAACAACTAAAGGTAATTTGTTTTACCGAGATAGTTATTCTGTTCAACAGCCAAGAAGAGATAATAATTATAATGTTAAAGAAGAATCTAAGGATTACTTAGATGTCTTAAATAATGAAGAATCTAATAAGTCTTACAATTATGGAATAAAAGCATATCAAAATGGCGACTATAAAAATTGTATTAAAAAGTTGGATTATGCTATAGACAATTTGAAGTCAGACACAGAGAAGGAAGAGGCTAACGTCTTTTCTGGTGCAGCATATTATCTTCTTGGAAATTATGAAAAAGCAAAAGATAAATTTAAGGCAATTTTAAGCAAAAATAAAGATTATAAAATAAACGATTCGATTTTCAAACCTGAGGTGGTTGATATATTTGAAAAATGTAGAAATGAGGTAAAGTGATAAATCCAAATGATATAGAAAAAATAGTCAGTTCTCTGTTATTTGTTGTCATTAATATAACTATATTTTTTGTTTTTATAAGTTTATTGCTAAAATTTCCTGTGTTGTTTTTATTATTAGTAGTTCTTGCTTACTATATTTATAATAAAAAGAATAATACAAAGTAAAATTTAATGAAAAGTGGAGGTGATACATATGATAGAAAACAATGCGATTGAGATTTTTAAAGACTATTTTAAAGGAAGGAGCGATGTTTTTGCTGAGCAGACCTCCAAAGGTTCATATTTTCCTATCAGAAGGAATATGACAGCTGCTGACATATGCGCTCACTTAAACGGAAAGAAAAGTTATGGCATATACCCCATCAATCCGAAAAATAATTGTTGTTGGCTAACAGTTATAGATATTGATGACAAAAATATTTCCTTTGTGCAAAAGATAAAAAATGCAGCTTATAAAATAGGTTTAGATGAGCAGCAGATAATATGTGAAATTTCAGGTAATAAGGGATATCATATTTGGATCTTTTATGCTGAACCTATAGATGCCATTAAAGCCCGTAGTTTAGGGAAGATTATTGTTTCTTTAAGTGAGATTGAAAGAGATATTGAGGTATTCCCTAAGCAAAATAGAATTGATGAAAAAGGTTTTGGGTCTCTGGTAAAGTTGCCGCTCGGAATTCATAAGGTATCTGGTAAAAAATCTTATTTTCTAAATCATAAATTCGAAGTTGTAAAAAACTGGAGAGAATATCTTTCCGAAATACAAAAGGTAAGCAAAGAACAGGTCGAGGACATTTTAAAAGAGTATAATTATTTATTAGAGCAAGATTATAGTTTTCAGAATGGAACTGCTAATGGTGATGATAGCAGTGGTTTACCCTGTATAAATAAAATTCTTAGAGAAGGTGTAGATGAAGGGAACCGTGATAACATTTGTTTTAGGCTTGCTGTTTATTTCAAGAAATGCTGCGGTGCACCTGCGGATATCACTATATTAATTTTGGAAAACTGGAATAAAAAAAATAAGCCACCGTTAGATCATGCTACTCTCATCAAGAAAGTAGAATCAGCTTATAAGAATGGATACAAAGGTTTAGGATGCAATTCTGAATATATGAAAGAGTTTTGTAATCCTGAAGAGTGTCCAGTTAAAAAGAAAATTTTGACATGAAACAAATTATGAATTTGGGAGGTGTATATGACCATAAATAGAATCATAAAGTATGATTCAGATATATCGTGTGGTGATACTGGTTTATTATTCGTATGCCCGGGTTGTGGTGGTCATTTTCAGATAAGTTCTATCAGAGATGA
>Ga0207433_10006489_pt1 | contig 20188 bp, 10 predicted proteins | sample YelNatPaOPGAMG01_FD_187559 | JGI IMG/M metagenome (GOLD analysis project Ga0207433, IMG submission 187559) | Hot spring thermophilic microbial communities from Obsidian Pool, Yellowstone National Park, USA - OP-RAMG-01 (SPAdes) (version 3) | ecosystem: Environmental > Aquatic > Thermal springs... | reverse complement strand
GGACTAAGTCAGCCAGCTGAACTGCGGCGATGCGAATTTTCTCCATAGCAGCCGTTGCGTTTTCGGAAGAAATTGAAAAGTGCACTTCAATATGCGGCATGCTTTCTTTTCCTTTAGGATGCGACTTCACGTAGACTCCTGGATTGTCTCGCATTACTGTATCGATGAGCGGTGCAAGAGCTGACTCCATAAGCTCGTCAACGTAGATGCTTTTTTCGTGGAAGCGCAAGCCCGCTGTAATCTGTCTCAGCCAAGGTTCAACATGCGTCTCGAAGGTTGCTTTCATCTCGTCTGGGACCCCTGGCAAAGCGAAAAGAACTGTTCCACCCACTTCTACCCGCACTGCAGGCGCTGTTCCCACAGGATTCTCGATGGGCACTGCTCCTTCAGGCAAAGTTGCCATCTTAACTCTTGGAGACGTCATCTCAAGATTCCCCTCAGCGGCGGTCTTTCCGTACTCCTTGTACCGTCTCTTAACCATCTTTAAGGCGTCCTCGTTGACGATTAATCTGCGCTTTAAGGCTTCAGCTATGCCTTCCAGCGTCTTATCATCAAAGGTCGGACCAAGCCCGCCAGTTGACACGATTAACGTTGGTTTACGCGAAAATGCTCCCTCAACAACCTTGGCGATCTCCCTTACGTCGTCGGCGACGACGGTTATCCTGTTGACTGATGCGCCTATGTTTGTAAGGCGCCCAGATAGCCAATGCGCATTAGTGTTAAGCGTCTTTCCAGTTAACAATTCGTTACCGACGCAGATAACTTCAACATTAACAGTCATAACGCTCACAACATCTGGTCCAATAATTCCCTATTGTGAACACAGTTTTATTATTTGCTGTTTTTAACGAATTTCCCCTCCGACTTGGCTGTTTGTCGCATAGTTTCCCTCGCGTTTTCAGTTTACTCTTTGCTTGTTAGATTCATAGAGACTGTGAAATTGCCTTAGACTTTGGGCGTAATCATTTTGGAGCCGTAAACTGCTGAGTTGTTTGCGCTGTAGCTTGAAGAATCGCGCGAAGATGGGGCTGAAATATTGCGCTTAATGGCGGGAAATAGCGTTTTCGAGCGCCCTTGCCTATTATACTTATGTCGATAGCCATTATTCTGCAAAAGTCTCTTCATGATTTATGCTAATCCCTGCCTTTTTTGTCGCGTATGTATGTAGGCCTCCTAACTGTCTTTTTTTTTACAGTTGATTCATCTCCTGTACTGCCATATGTAAGGCCATTAACTGTAATTCACATTTTTGTTCCTTAGCCGTTTTTATTATTCAGAGTGTATCGACAGCGATGCATATGCTTTGGTGTTCAATTATTCGATGCGGCTTAACCGTAGCTGATAGGTATTTCCAATAGGCTCACGTAAATTTTAAATACCTATGAAACCGTTAAGCTACTTTCAACCAAAAAAGGAGAGAAAAGTAAATGTCCAAATGCAGGTCTTCATTGTCCATTGTTGCATTGTTTCTAGCGGCTTTCATTGCAGCAACCTTAGTTGCCTTGCCTTCAGTCAATGCGCACACCCCGCCATGGCAGATTCCAACATGGACCTACTGTACCACGTCGCCGAACCCTGTAGGCGTAAACCAGCAAGTTCTTGTAATCTTTTGGCTTAGCAATTATCCGCCGACGGCAAACGGCGCTTATGGAGACAGGTGGCTTTACGACTTAGAAATCACGAAGCCCGACGGAACTAAACAAGTAATCAGTTCGCTGAAGTCTGACCCCGTAGGCTCAAGCTACATTCTTTACAAGCCTGACCAAGTCGGCACCTACATTTTCATAGCCAAATTCAAGGGCGCCACGATCACTGGTCAACCGCGCAATCCATATGTAACAGTGCAAACTGGAGACGCGTACATTAACGACACGTACTTGCCCAGCCAAAGCGAACCATACGCGCTTGTCGTTCAGCAACAGCCAATCGCCGAGTACCCGGAAACGCCGCTTCCACAAGGTTTCTGGATGCGCCCAGTAAACGGCATAAACCGTGACTGGTGGCAGGTTGCAGCCAACTGGCTTGGCAGCGCAAGCGGCGCACAGAACTATCCAGTAGGCGCTGCGGGCGGCACGCCTTCGCCGTATGGCTATGGCAAAGCACCTGAAAGCGCGCACATCTTGTGGACAAGGCCTTACTGGGCAGGCGGTGTCATGGACTACCGTTTCGGAAGCTACAGCTACTACACAGGCTTATCATACGAAAGCTACGGCTTATCTCCGCCCATAATCCTCAACGGAAAACTCTACTATAACGTGCAGACACCGCCGCGAATGGGCTGGTACTGTGTTGACCTTTACACAGGAGAAACCGACTACTTCCACAACACGACAGGACCAGCAACAGGCTTCGGCGGCGGCTTCGACTATTCAGGTGCGATCAGCGGCGAGTCTTTAGCGTTTGGGCAGATATACAATTATGAGTCGCCCAACCAGCACGGAGGCTTCCCATACCTCTGGAGCACCACGTATCCCGGACAGGCAAACACGTGGATGATGTTCGACGCGTACAGCGGCAACTACATCTGCAGCATCGCGAATGTTTCCTCAGCTGGGACAACCGTATACGGCAAAGACGGCAGCATACTGCGCTACAACATCGTAAACTTGGGCACATCGACTTCGCCTAAATACTACTTACAAGTCTGGAACACAAGCCAAGCTATCTGGTATAAGCCTACGTTCACGAGTAACGAGTACTGGATGTGGCGGCCATACTTGAACCGAACGTTCGACGGGCGCAATGGCTTTTCGTTGAACGTTTCGGTTCCCGACATACGCGGACCTATTAACGCTATAGCTAACCAGACAGGCTCAATTCTAGCAGTCAGGGAGGGTCAATTTGTGATTGTTGGAACAAGCGGAGTTAACGATGAACGCGGCGTCGTCCCGGGTTATATGATGGCGTTAAGCCTTAAACCAGGCGAGGAAGGAACGCTTCTCTGGAACCGAACCTTCACAATGCCGCTTAGTGCCCCCTCAACGACATTGCAGAGTGCAACCTTCGCCTACCACGTCATGCGGTTAACCGGCGTGTACCCAGAAGAAGGAGTCTTCATATTCCAGCAGGACTGGACGCGACAATGGTGGGTCTACAGCCTGGACACGATGCAGCCATTATGGGGACCAAGCACGCCCGAGCCTCAATGGAACATGTACGGTCTCAGCTCGGTTGTTTACAACGGCAAGCTATACTCTTACGGCTACAGCGGCGTCCTCATGGCATACGACATTAAAACGGGCAAAGTCTTGTGGAACTGGACAAGCGGGCACATAGGCTTCGAAACCTACTATGAAAATGCGCCGCTTTCGCTGGCGCTTGTGGCTGACGGGAAACTCTACTTGTATTCAAGCGAGCACTCGCCAAGCGTGCCGCTCAGGCGAGACGCTTTCCTATGGTGCGTAGACGCGGAAACCGGTAAACTTCTCTGGAAGAGCCAGTTCTGGCTAAGTCCAAGTGCAGCGTTGGGCGACGGCTACCTCGTCGGGCTTAACCTCTTCGACGATCAAATCTACTGTTTCGGCAAGGGTCCAAGCGCAACAACAGTCACCGCTTCGCCGAAAATTGTTGCAAAAGGCTCAAGCGTCATGATTGAAGGAACCGTTACAGACCAAAGCTACGGCGCACAGAAAATCGCGAAAACCTTCGGTTTCACAAACGGCGTCCCAGCGGTGTCAGACGAAGACCAAGAAGCTTGGATGGAATACCTCTACATGCAACGGCCAATCCCAGCTAACGCCAAAGGCGTACCCGTAAAACTGCAAGCCATAGCTCCTGACGGCAACGTCATAGACATAGCAACCGTTACAAGCGACATGAGCGGCATGTTCAAGAAAATGTGGACACCACCAGCAGAAGGCGAATACACAATCGTCGCCACCTTCGCGGGTTCAAAGTCGTACGGGCCATCCTACGCTGAAACCTCACTCGGCGTAACTGCTGCGCCTCAACCTTCACCATCAGCTAGTCCGCCGACGCCGTCTGCATCAATCACTCCGTCTGCATCAATTTCACCCACAGTTGCTCCGCCCACAGGAGGCACTGCGCCAGTCGTAAACGTCTACCTGCTGGCGGCAGCCGCCGCCGTGGTTGCAGTCGCCGCAGTCGCTGCTCTGCTAATCAAAAAACGCTCCAAGTAGCCCCATAACGCATCACAACCCCCTTCTTTCTTTTTGCCTGCGTAGCCAAAATGTGAATTTTCATGCGTAACTCAAGGTCAAAACCGAGCCTTCCCATTCACGGTGAGCGTGGAGAAATGCTTGGGACTCAGGTCTGTCATGTTACGCTCCGCCTTCGCTCCATTTGCTTTGGAAGTAAGCACGTGCAAGAGCTACGAAGCAAGGGTGGTTTGACCACAACGCCTGCGCTTCAGGCTGGTCGGCTGACTCTGAAAGCGTGACTGAAGCGAGTTTCTCGTCTATTATCGCCAGCACTGCCTGTGGCGTACCATTGAAATATCGCACAGTGAAGTACGGGTTTTTTTGCAGTTCGTTCGTGATTACCACGGCGTCTCCTGTAGGTGTGTGCTTATCCACGGCTATGTGTATTCTCACCCCTTTTTGTAAGGCTTTTATGTAAGCGCTGGCAAACTCGACGATTGCAAGCGAAAATCGGGTTCTTGAGGTTACAACATCTATGCTTTTTTCGGCTTCATACGCTGCCTTCTTGAGCCTGTTTAGGATCGCCTGTTTCCCAGCAATTACGGTGAACTGCATATCTGGCGTTGGTTTCTGACGTGTCAAGCTGGTTTCCTTTAGTTGTTCCAGTAACGCGTGGATTTTCTGCCTGAGCGTTTCATACTCGCGAGCCCTAAGCTCAATAAGCTTTACAAGCACTTGCTCCACGGGTGCCGCAGCGAACACGGCGGGTCTCGATAGGCGTCTCTCGACCAAACCAGTCTTCTGGAGTTCAGAAACCACGCGGTAAATGTCCTGCCGTGCTACGCCCGTATACTGCGCCAGTTCGCAGGCAGTCATCTGACCGGCTTCCGCGAGCGCGAGATACAGCTTGGCCTGATTCAGCGTAAGTCCAGCCTTAACGAGCGTTTCAACCTTCTCTTCCAGCTTCCTCAGCAACCCCGTCGAGCAGGCAGCACTGTCAATTTCTTATGTGTTTTCGCTCATAAGACTTTCGATTTGTCAGTGAAGCCTCTGCTTACAAAAGCTTTAAACGCGAAAACAAGCATTATTAGTCTGAGTGAAGTCGAGGAAAAAGCATGAGAACTCAGAATTCTAGGAGAAACATTCGATGCTTGGCTTTGATTCTGCTGTTGGCAGCTTCAGCTGTTCTGGCAAGTCTTCCTAAGGCTTCGGCACCTATAAGTCTGACGCTTTCGCCGCATTTTAACCAGTTCATAGGGCAGAACTCAGAGACGTTGATCATCTACACGGTGACGCCGAACATTTTGAGCACAGACCCTGATTACAAAGGGAAAACCTCGGTGTGGTCTGACGCAAAGATTATTTTCACGCGGCCTGACGGTACACAAGACGTGTTGAACGGTCCGTTGACTGTGGCGCCTTCAGTTCCCCAAGGGGTCGCCGTTGAAAGGTTCATTGTGTACTACACGCCTAACATGAAGGGCGCATGGCGCGTGACGTTCTACTGGCCCGGCGATGCTAAATACGCTTCAGTCAACCAGACAACCTCGTTCTACGTGGGCGACTACATTCCAAAACGCAAGACTTACGCTTTCCTTTCGATGAGCCCGTATCCCGTTGTGGGGCTTGGACAGTACTTCCTGATAAACGCTTGGGTCTCGCCTCCGCCTCTGACAAACTACCAGGCGTACTTCAACTACATGTTCACCCTGACGAAGCCTGATGGAACGACCTTTAAGGTTGGACCTGTTAATTCAGAGGCTGCAGGAACGTTCTGGTTCAACATCTACCCTGACATGCTGGGCAACTGGACGATCAAGTTCGAGTTTCCAGGAGACTATGCGAATTTGCCTTCAAGCGTGACACGGACGTTCACTGTGCAAAGAGACCCTGTGCGAGTTGGTTACCCGGACACGCCGCTTCCATCTAGTGCATGGACTTTCCCCATAAACGTTCAGAACCGAGAATGGCGAACAATCGCCGGCGAATGGCTACAGGCATACTACAACGCCTCGCAAGGCTCATGGAACCCATACACTGAAGCGCCGAGAACCCCGCATGTCCTGTGGAAGCTACCGGCATACACTGGGCTGGGCGGCTACATCGGCTCACCCCACTCGATTCAGACAGGCGCCCAAGTAGAAGGCGAAGTTGGCGATATGGGTATATTCCCCAGCTCAGTGCCAACCATCCGCACCGTTATGGCTGGAAGAGGGTACTACACTGCAGGCGGCAACATCTACTGCGTAGACATGCGAACTGGGCAAACATTGTGGAAGGTTCCAGGAAGCTTCAACGTCGGTGCATCAAGAGCCACATACGGGCCGGTGCTGTACTCTTTCGGTACAAGGTTCATCGCGTACAGCGGAATAGACGGCTCAGTAATCCTAAACGTGACAGGCCAGTCTATGAACTACTTCGACGACCCGTACGTCTACACCTACCAGCGGACAAACACAACAACAGGTGAAGGGCGCTTGATAAAATGGGACACAACAGGCACATCTGACAACTTTACTTCAAGAATAGTCTGGAACGTAACTAACGTCTTACCCTATACGACGACTGCCCACTGTTTAATACAGGGTAACTTGCTGATTGCCCGTCACTTCTTAACTGAAGGCGTGCAGAACTACGGTGTCTCCACATCGAACACCGTTATAGTCGACTACATCACAGCGGTCAATCTAACGACGGGAGCAATGGAATACAATGTAACAACGCTTAACCCATCCGACCCAACCACTTGGATACACCGTCAAGGTCCAGCAATAGGCAGCGGGTACGGCTTAGTCTACTTCGCAGCGTTGGATGACGTTAATAAGGCTTTGGGATACGTAGCCTTCAACGCTGCAACAGGCCGGCTAGCGTGGCACAGTGAACAGGCAGACTACCCGTGGGGCGCCTTCTGGGCCTACATGCCTCAGGCAAGCGCCTATGGCATGGTGATCGCATTAGGCTACACAGGAGTGTACGCCTTCAACGCCACAAACGGAAAAGTGGTTTGGCACTACATCGACGACAATCCGTTCTTCGAAGAACCCTACAGCTCGAACATAGCTCCTGACGGTTCAACCTACAGCACATACGCGTTCGGCTCCACAGGCCCCGTGATCGGCGGCGGCGTGGTCTTTGCGCCTAACACTGAGCACAGCCCGACCTTCTATTACCGAGGACAGGGGCTCTGCGCAATCGACGCCTTCACAGGCAAACAGCTATGGAAGATAAAGGGCATCTACACGCCAACGGCAATCGCATACGGCATACTCCTTGCGTCAGACTCGGTGAACGGATACACGTATGCCTTCGGAAAAGGCGAAACCGCCACGACAGTGTCTGCTTCCTCAGACGTCATACCGAAAGGCTCAAGCGTACTAATCAAGGGCGCCGTCACTGACCAATCACTTGCACAAAAAGGCACACCAGCCATCGCCGACGAGTACATGACACTTTGGATGGAGTACCTCCACATGCAGCAGCCAATGCCTAAAAACGCCACAGGGGTACCAGTAAAGCTGCAGGCAATCGCCTCAGACGGAAGCGTTATCGACATCGGCACTGTTCGAAGCGACATGAACGGTGTCTTCAAGAAGCTTTGGACGCCGCCGGCTGAGGGCGAATACACGATTGTTGCGACGTTCGAGGGCTCAGAATCCTACTACAGCTCGTCAAACGAAACCGTCATAGGCGTAGTCGCCGCAGCTGCCCCGTCAGCATCACCGTCTATGCCTCCAACATCACCAACCGCACCGCCAACAACACCAGTTTCACCGACCGTTGCCCCGCCAACAGGCGAAGCCGCAGCTCCAGTTAGCACACTTGTAGTCGCCGCCGTGGCTGCCGTCGTGGTCGCCGCAGTCGCCGCAGCTGTAATCCTGAGAAGACGCAAACGCGCAGCTTCGTAAGAAGCGGTCACAACCATAACTCCTCCTTTTTTTACATGCGCACCCGCAAAGATAAACCCAAACCGCTCATCGACTTAGCGAGGAACAACATCAAGCAAAACGGATCAAAACATGCATTTTCTCGCGACTCTCCAAAAGCAATACAGAAAAGGGTCGCAGAATCATTTAAGTATGGCAATATGCTTCTGAAAACCCCTTTAACGTTCAAGCAAACTGCGCGTCCATTCGCTTTCTTCGGTTCCATGCACAAGCCTTTACGCATACGCCGTCTCATCTTTACTCTGTACGCGACCCCCTCATGCAGGCGAAGCGGTTTTGGCTCAAAATCCGTAGCTTCCTCTGATTGTCCAGATGAGGTTGTAGCAGACGATTTTTGACCAGATTTCCGTTTTTATGGTTTGGACTGTTCTGTTTCTCATTATATCTCCTACGATGCTTTTGAGCGAGTGCCATCCGGCTTCAACACGTTAATGTAGCTTGTAGAGGCGGTTGAATATGCGTGGGTGCTCCCTGAACAGGGTCACCATGCTCTTCCATATCCAGCAGCCTTTAGCCTTCATTAGGCTGTTCTTTTTCGGTTTTATGTATGGTGTGCCTCCCTTTTCGGCGACTAGCCAGCAGTTTCTTCGGGAAAGGTAGCCTGGATCCGCCACAAAGCATTCGATATCATCTAAGGGTGTGAGGAGATCTGGCAGGTGTTTGCATTCGTGCTCAGTTCCCTTTGTTGCCTCGAAAGCCTCAACAGTTCCTGTTTCAAGGTTAAATAATGCGTGGATCTTGGTGTATTCCCTTCTGCCATCCAGGCTGGCTGAAGACCATGCACAGTCTCGCTTGGACTGGCGCATTCCAGTGGCGTCTGCGCCCACCTTCCTAGCAGGCTTAAGCCTTTCAAGGATCTGCCTGTTCAGCTTTCCCATATACTCTTCAGAAAGCCTCTTCCTAGTTCTGTATAGGGCTGTTCTGTGGGGAGCATGCTCCAAACTCAGCATGTGCAGGCGCTTCTTGTCCCTTTCAAGGCTTGCCGTGTAAGCCCTTTCAGGCTTGCCCTCGATCTCCTGCCAGATTATAAGCACAGCCAATGCTCTAGCGTCGTAAGGCTTACGCCCAATCCTCTTCCAACCGCTATCCCAAGGCGGCGGAAGCGAATCCACAGCCCACTTTAACAAGCGAAAAGCTTCGTCACGCTCAATCCTGCAAAGATTCTCGTATAAAGCCCAATTAAAATGTTTTTTCCGCCGTTTCATGCACAAAAAATAACTCTATCCATCAAAAATAAGTCTTTTCAAAATTTTACGCCAAAACCGGCGAAGCGAAAACGTTATAAGGTCGCATAGTTCATAAAAACAAACTGGAGAATTCTGGAGGAAAAACAATGCCTATAAAAGGGCATGATAAAAGCAAACTGTTTCTTACATCTGCGCTGACGGCAATATTGACTTTGGCTATGTTGATGCTGAGTGCACCCAACGTTAAAGCTGCAGACGTGGACACTTACGCCTTCATCAATGTCACTCCTAACCCCGTTGGACAAGGGCAGTCGGCCTTCGTAATAGCGTGGCTTGACTGGTACCCGCCGACAGCAGCAGGCGCTCAAGGTGACAGGTGGCGAAACATAACAATAACCGTGTGGAAACCAGACGGGTCGTCAGAAACCATGGGGCCCTTCACATCCGACCCTGTTGGCATAGTGTACTTTGAATACACGCCTACACAAGTGGGCACGTACCAGTTCCAAATGCACTTCCCAGGCCAAGTACTTCAACTGTTGAATGGCAGCAGCATGGGCTTACCGTATGTCGGCTCCTACTTCAAACCGAGCACAAGCTCAAAAGCAACATTGACCGTGCAGGCAGAGCCCCTTCAACCTTGGCCAGCAGCTGAGCTTCCCACAGGTTACTGGGAACGCCCGATCTACGGCGAAAACCGTGAATGGGGCGTCCTCGGAGGCGCATGGCTCTTCGCAAACTCCAACAACGAAGGCGGCGCTGGAAGGGTCAACCTTTACGCTAAGGCGCCCGCCACCGCGCACATAGTCTGGACTAAAGAAGTAGGTTTCGGCGGGATAGCAGGCGGCGAGCTCGGCGACGTCGGCTACTACACAGGAGAAACATACGAGCAGAGGTTCCTTCCCCCAGTCATTATGCAGGGGCGCATCTACTACAACACGCCTGACCCGCCGAGATACGGCTTCTACTGCGTGGACCTGCGCACGGGCGAAACAATTTGGTGGCGAAACAGCACAGGCTACAACCTCACGGCTGCACGCGCAGGATACGGAAACATTGTACCCGCACCCTACACGCCTTTCTACATACAAATCGCCGCAGGCCAACTCTACGACTACGAATCACCAAACCAGCACGGCGTTATCCCATACCTATGGGGCTGGGGCACAACTGGATGGAGGGGCGAAGGCATCTACTACACACAGGCCTACGAGCTCTTCGACGCCGTAACTGGAAACTGGATCCTACGCTTCGTCAACGCACTGACAGGCACAACAGTGTTTGGGCCTAAAGGTGAACTACTCGTTTACATGCTTGGACCAAGCTGGGTGGCTATGTGGAACTCAAGCAAAGCCATACCACCAGGTGAACCAGTGGGCTCAGGCGCGTGGCAATGGCGCCCACCGCTCGGCGCCACGCTTGACTGGCGAAACGGGATCCAATGGAACGTAACCGTCCCAGCGCTTCCAGGGCAGACGCTCGTAAAGATTCATAGAACAGACTTCAGGATAGACAAAGACGGCGTCATAATCGCCTACGCCGTTCCGGCCAACGCCACATTCCCCGTGCCGTTCACCGAAGTCGGCTACAACGCGTTGACAGGCGAACGCATATGGGTTAAAACACGAGAACGCAACATCGCCGCGGCTAACTATCCCATACTTTGGTATGGCCCAGCAGGCGAAGGCGTCTACACGTTCTACGCAAGGGAAACACTGCGTTGGTACGCCTACGACGTATTCACAGGCGACCAGCTCTGGGTAAGCGAGCCCCAAGACGACTCTGCATGGAACATGTACACCTACGGCGGCATGGCTTCGATCGCCAACGGCAAACTCGTCGTCGCAGCCTTCGGCGGATACGTTTATGCCTACGACATAAAAACAGGGCACCGCTTGTGGAAGTACTACGTTGGCCCAAGCGGACTTGAAACCACCAGCGGGTCATGGCCCTTCTATCAACCGCCAACAATTGCCGACGGAAAAGTCTACGTAGCCAGCGGAGAACACTCACCCAACAATCCTATGTGGCGCGGTGGCAAACTCGTCTGCCTAAACCTTGCAGACGGCAAACTGCTGTGGAACATAAGCTTCTTCGGCGTAGGCAGCACCCGTGGTGGTACAGCCGTTGCGGAAGGCTACCTCGTGGCCCTAAACGAGTACGACAGCCGAATCTACTGCTTCGGAAAAGGACCGACCTCGACGACGATTTCCGCATCGCCCAAAGTAGCTGCAACGGGCTCAACAATACTGATAGAAGGCAGAGTCGCAGATGAATCACCAGGCGCCAAAGGCGCTCCAGTCGTGGCCGACGAAGACATGACTTCGTGGATGGAGTTCCTCTACATGCAGAAGCCTTGCCCATCAACAATCCGAGGCGTCGCAGTAACGTTGAAAGCCCTTGGCTCAAACGGTAAAACGATAGAAATAGGCGCCGTCACAACCGACATGAACGGTGTCTTCAAGAAGCTTTGGACGCCGCCGGCTGAGGGCGAATACACGATTGTTGCGACGTTCGAGGGCTCAGAATCCTACTGGTCATCCTACACGGAAACCGCCGTCGGAGTAGTTTCAGCAGCCGCCGCAGGCGCTGGGGTTTCAAGCACCGACGTTTACATAGTTGCCGCCGCTATAATCATCGCTGCCGTAATAATCGCCATAGCCATTTTGAAACGTAAACAAAAGTAGAACCTGAACGCTGGATTCCCCTCTTTTTTCTTTGACAGAACTGAAAAGGAGTTTATCATACGTGCTTATATCCAACGAATTGAACAATTAATCCTACACAGGAGTAAAAGATGAAGATACTCCTCATCAACCCGCCGCAATCCTTCTACCCAGGCGCCGACCCACCGGCTGGCAATCTGCCACTTGGACTGCTATACATTGCCGCAGTCCTCGACCAAGCGGGCTACGAGGTCGAGGTCTTAGATGCATTTATTGAGGGTGTACGCTTTCGTGGGTCAAATGCCTCCGTAGACGTTGGAATGCCATACGCTGAAATCCAAGCGGAAGTACGTAGGCGAAAGCCGGATGTGGTTGGGGTTTCAAACCCCTTCTCGTCACAGGTTGAAAACGCTGTGCGAACTGTAAACCTTGTTAAACAAGTGGACCCCACGATCTTGACCGTTGTAGGCGGACCACACGTTACCACCGTGCCTGTGAAGTTCATGAAAGAATGCGTAAACGTGGACGTTGCCGTGATAGGCGAGGGTGAATACACCATGCTCGACATCTTGAAAGCGAAGCAAGGGCGCAAGAAGCTCGACGAGGTATTAGGCATTGCCTACCGTGAGAACGGCGAAGTGACGCTCAATCCACCGCGCCCCTTCATAAAAAATCTAGACATGCTGCCGTACCCAGCGTATCACCTAGTCAACATGGAACAGTACCTTAACCCTCGAAAAGTCGAGTACCGAAGTTTCAAGCCGAGAGCCATATCGATGATCACCAGCAGGGGCTGCCCCTTCAACTGCAACTTCTGCGCCGTGCACCTGCACATGGGTCGCGCCTTCAGGGCTCACTCCGCAGACTACGTAGTGCGCCACATTGAACACGTAGTGACAAAATATGGGGTGAGAACAATCTTTTTCGAAGACGACAACCTTACTTACGACTTGAAACGCTTCGAAAGAATCTGCGACACAATAATCCAGAAAGGCCTGCGTTTCAAATGGGAAACGCCGAATGGCGTGCGCGCTGACTACCTCACGAAAAGTCTTCTGGAAAAAATGAAACGCGCAGGCTGCCAAAGCCTCTTCTTCGGAATCGAATCGGGACAGCAACACATACTCGACAAGGTCATCGACAAACGCCTAAGCCTAAAAGCCGTCGTCAACGTAGCCAAGATATGCCAGGAAATCGGGTTGAAAACAGCCGCTTTCTACATAATCGGCTTCCCCGGAGAAACCAAAACAGACATGCTCAAAACAGCCGAATTCGCTTTAAGACTTAAAAAAGACTTCGACGTAGGCATTCTTCTCCATGCTGCGGCACCCTCATACGGCACACGGCTATGTGAAGAATGCCTCAAGAAAGGCTACATTCCCAAAGAGTTAACGCCGCGGACATTTGCCGAAGGCAGGCAGCCATGGGGAAATCCTGTAATCACCACTGAAGACTTCACACCCGCAGACGTAAGAACAATAGCCTTGAAAACTATGGAAAAATACAAGAAACTATGCATAATAAGCTACATAAAAAACCCTAGAAAAACCCTGAAAACAGCGTTGGATCAGCCTAAGCTCATGCTAAAATTCGTCAAAGACCTACTCTTCACATGGAAATCACTCGCAACCTGCAACGACACAACACCATGCATTCGATAATGCCTAAAAACAGATATTCAGCAACCAAGAAACAAGATTTCAAGCATTGTAATGTTTGTCACGGCTTTTACTTGGCAGCTTAAGCCATCCACCATAGGCAGAGTTGCCCAAGACACGGATGATAACGAAAACTTGCGTTACAACTTAACAACCATGACGATAAAATGTTTCGTAATACCAACAGCCGTTATATGCCATGACCCGATTATGCTTTCCAACACTCAACTTGGAGGCTTGACTTGTCAGTGGGTTTTCATACTACAAAGTCTTAAATACCTAATCCAGCGTAGAGCTAAGCCATGACGCCCACAGCGTCATAAAACATAGAAATAAAGAAGAAGGAAAAAGATGAAAAATAGCTTTTCACTAACCGACACCAAATCAAAGGGACAAAAACTACATGCTTTAACATCGCTGCTCCTCGTGCTCACAATCGCTCTCACACTTGTTGCATTGCCCCTCGCCAACGCGCACACACCTGCATGGACTATTCCGACGTATGCCTACGTAGCCTGTTCGCCGAACACTGTCGGCGTTGGCCAGTACACACTGATTGTTATGTGGCTTGACAAGTATCCAGCCACGGCTGGTGGTCTCGGCGGCGACCGTTGGCGCGGCTTTAAGTTGGATATTACGAAGCCTGACGGTTCTAAGGAGACGATTCCGTATACGGGTGAAACCAGCCAGGTGGGTTCGGCGTGGGTTCTCTACACGCCTGACCAGGTTGGTGACTACACGATTGTGTTCAGCTGGCCTGGGCAGACGCTGACCAACGGCACTGGCTCGCCAAGATACAGCGAGTACGAAGGCGACTACTTCATGGGTGCAACGAGCGCGCCATGCATTCTTCATGTGCAAAAAGAACCCATTTCAGGATGGCAGGAACCGCCTGTTCCGACAGACTACTGGACGAGGCCTATTCCGACGGCGAACAGAGAATGGGCGCAGCTTACAAGCAACTGGCTAGGCGGCAGCTGGCTCCGGTACACGAACTTCCAAGAAGAGGGCAGAGCGCCGAACACGCCGCACATTGTTTGGACGAGACCTGTGATTTCAGGCGGAATTTCCTCGGCACGTTACGGCGCCGTAAAATACCAGGCTACAGACTACGACAGCTTACTCACGGGACCAATAATCATGAACGGTAAAGTCTACTACACGGCAAAAACCTCCACATATGGCCGGTACGGCTATTACTGCCTGGATCTGCGAACTGGAGAGCAGCTGTGGTACAAGAACGGCACGGACAACGGCATCACACCCACGGTGAGTGTTCGCTACTCGGGCTTACACGGTGCAGGCGTCTACTCAGGACAACAGTTTCCAGTGCTGGCCTTCGGCCAACTGTACCATTACTATTCCGTGAACGGTGAAGGCATCTGGAGCTACCTATGGCTGACACAGAGCGGTACGCCTCAGACCACAACAAGCGGAGGAACGATGTGGCACATGATGGATCCCGACACTGGCAACTGGATAATGAGCCTGAAAAACGTGCCAACAGGCACGAGCATCACAGACCAGGACGGAAGCCTGCTGCTGTACACTTACAGTTCAACTACAGGGCGCTTCCTCTGCTGGAACTCAAGCCAAGCCATACCGCCAGCAAGCCCCACTGGAACGGGACAGCAACAGTGGCATCCACCCGTCGGAGCCGTCATAGACGCCGTCAACGACACAACATGGCAGCAGTGGGGTATCCCCTCGGGCTCAGGGTTTGACCAAATCGACATTTCCCCACGTTCGGGCTACACAATGAACGTCACAGGACCAGTGGGCTTGCCATCGCTCAGCTCCGTCCTCAGCGACAACAAGAATGTGCCCAGAATCATGTTCTTCAGCGACATGCGTAACTCACCTAGCTTCGGCTCAAGTGACATGTATTTCCGTGCTGCAGCCGTCCGTATAGAATACCATGTGGCTCCGTACAGTCCATACCCGAACAAGACGAACACGCAGAACTATGACCTCGGATACGGCGTGACACTTTTGTGGAATAAGACGATCACCAAACCGCTGGGCGGAAACTTAACGTTCAGCATAGGCCCAATAAGCTACGAGGACCGCGTCTTCACCGTCTGGTGCAAGGAGAAGATGCAGTGGTGGGGCTACAGCCTGGATGATGGCTCCCTGCTGTGGGGTCCAACCGACCCGCAGGGCGCATGGGACATGTACGGCAGCGGCGGCTTTTACGCGTACGGCAAACTCTTCTCAGGCTACCTCGGCGGCATAGTCTACTGCTACGATATCAAGACAGGCAAACTGTTATGGAACTACACGGCTGCAGGTATAGGCTATGAAAGCCCATACGGCAACTACGACGTTGGCTTCGGAGGCAAACGTGCTGCTGACGGTAAACTATTCGTTTCCTCAAGCGAACACTCGCCCACGCAGCCGCTCTGGCGTGGCTCATACCTACGTGCCATAGACGTAAACACAGGAAAAGAAGTCTGGAAGCTGCTCGACTGGGTAAGCGGCTTTGCCATGGCCGACGGCTACATTGTAACCGGAAACTACTACGATAACCAGATGTACTGCATAGGCAAGGGGCCAAGCGTAACAACTGTAGACGCACCAATGACAGGCGTTCCTGCAGGCTCAACCATAATCATACGCGGCACCGTGACAGACCAGTCACCAGGCGCGAAAGCACTCGCAGAAAAAATGGGCTACTCAAACGGTATCCCCGCCGTCGCCGACGCAGACATGCAGGCATGGATGGAATACCTGTACATGCAACAGGCACGTCCGACGAACGCCAAAGGCGTAGAAGTAACCCTTGACGCAATAGGTCCAGACGGCAAACTAATCAGCATCGGCAAAGCCACAACAGACCTGAGCGGACTCTACAGCTGCACCTTCACACCAAGTACCCCAGGAGTATACACCATAATCGCCACGTTCCAAGGGTCCGAATCCTACTTCAGCTCCTTCGCAGAAACCGCCATCGTCGTAACCCAAGCTCCATCCCCGTCGATCCCAGCGACACCGCCACCAACATCCGCCTCACCTTCAGCATCCGCCTCGCCGACAACAGCCCCGCCCCCAGGTGGAGCTCCTGGAATCGACATTTTCATGGTCGCCGCAGCAGTCGCGGTCATCGCCGTAATAATCGCAGCAGCACTCGCACTCAAACGTCGCACCAAATAAACAACCGGGCGGCATAAGCGCCCAACCCCCCCATTTTTTAAAAGATCAAACCGCCCGCAACATTAAAAAAGCAACCAAACGCCGACCGGAACACCCCTCACACCTTCGGTTTCCCGCTTTTTTGGCTTAGACGGTGCCGCAGAGCCTTTCACGGCAAAACTGAAGCAAATCTCTGCAGCTCTTAAGGAACTCCCAAGAATAAACGGTCGCCTTCAACCTCAAAAAGGTTAAAGCGATCCCATAAATTCTGTGAATAAGACTGCATGGATGCATGTTGACCGCAACTTCCACTCCGCTTCTTCTTCAGCTACATCAATTTGATTGGTCTATGAAAGCGTCGACCACCACCCACATCATGACCTGCACGTTTAATTCGCTTCGACGCCCACTTCGCTTGCAGCATGACGACACAGACAGGCAACCTTAAACACTTCTAAGTCAAGCTGAAAAATTCGCACAGAAGCCTAAACTAACTATTCACAGCACCAGATGTTACAGTAACAACAAATTAAGATTGAATTGCAAATGCTTTTGCACTACTAAGCCTTGTACATGCAATTAATCATAAGCATGCGAAACGGGGCTCTCCAGTCTTCTTCGTTGCCCACTCATTTCCTGGCTAACCAGCAGCTCATTTCAGGTCTGCATAACCTTCTGTAAACGTTGAAAAGCGGGTTTATCAACAAAGTTCCATTTAGATAGTAGTCTATACGTTTGAAATACTCGAACTTTTCTTCCCTGAAAATTTTCTCTATACGCGCGTGGTCTACCGGGTGTTCCTTCTTATGCCAGTAATCCGACACTGTATAATCGATTCTAGGGGCTTCAACACCAGCAAACCGTAGGTACAACATGTTAAGCGGAGGCACGGAATGAAAGTACAACAGCTTTACCAACTGAGCTAAAGCACGAGGCTCGTCCATCCAGTAGAATGGTGAGGCTTCATGGTCTACGTACAACACGCCCCCTTCTTTTAGAAGCCCTGCAAGCTGAATTAAAGCCGTCTCATAATCTGGAAGGTGATGCAAAACAGAATAACACGTTATCAAATCGAAGCAATTGCGAATTTTTATTTCTTCCACAGGCGAATTGACAACAACAAGTTTTCCAGCGCTAATATATTCACTGTACTTCCTCTTCAGGATCGCGCACATCTCAGAGGAAAGATCCACGGCAGTGACCAAATAACCCATGCGCAAAAGTTTACCCGTAACATTGCCCGTGCCAGCTCCAACGTCTAACGCCTTTTTCGTTTTGCCCAACACAAGCCTATCCGCCATCTTCAGAAACGACACGATCCTCTCCTGCTCTCGTTGATTGTACACTTCAGGATGCAACAATTCATAACGTTCAGCCTCAAAACGATGAACCGCAATATTTGCCGCATGAATCTCCTCAACCCTTCCCAAACGAAATAACCCTCCGCGCATCTGACTTTCCATCGTTTTCATACAAACTCCGATATATGTAGCTTCCCCCACAGCTTAAACCAAAAACCAAATTTCGCACAGAAGACACAGCGCGAACTGGCCCGTGAGAAGTCCGCGTGCACGCTTTACAAGCTTGCCACATGCGTAAATCAAAAACATTAAATTCATCATTCGGTATACGACTAAATGTTCTCGACAAACTTTCTTGGGTCAATGAAAAACTGTTCGGACGTGAAAATCACGCAGCGTAACTATAGCATATTCAGAGTTTCGGTTCTTTCCGTCGTATTCTGCTTTTTTGCCTACGTCTTCTACTGGCTTGCAAAAAGCCTCGTCTGGGCTGCCAGAATCACACTTGAGCCAGCAGCGTACTCGCCTCCTACAGGCTTCAGAATAATCGACAGTTGCAGCGTGTTTACTGCTTTCACAATGGAGTACACAGGCTTCTTAGGCTTACTCGTACGTTTCGCAGGCGCCTCTTACGCCCTCTATGCAACCTACCTCCTCCTAAGGAAAGACCAGGCGCAAACGAAAGCCGCGGAAAAAGCATCAGACGCTCTGGTGCTTGAAGGTCTCTACTTCCTTTCCTTCATCCCAGCCGTGGTCTTTCTGCTCCGTTTCTCAGCTCTCCCACAGACTTCAAACCTGTGCCTCTCAGGTGCATTCATCGCTCAGATGACGCTAAATTCGCCCGCTCTCATTTGGCTAGCGCTGCAATTGAGAAAACATAGCCGAGAAACCATGGGACTTATAAAAGCCGCAAGCTTAGCCGCAATGAACTATACAATCGCCCTGTGGGTAACATACATACTCAAATGGACAGAGATGACAGCGCTTGAAGGCTTTAACTGGCTATTTTCCTTTCCACGCAGCCTCGGCTTCCTTAACACTGCATCCATTCTCTCCTTATCCGCCCTATCCGCTGTAGCCGGAGCCCACAGCCTTAGACGACCAGTCATTGGCAACGCTGTAAGATGGTTCGGTCTCTCCGCGACCCTTACAGGCGTGCACACCGCGATATATACAATCTACTGCGCCATTTTTAACGTTGTACAATTCATACAGTTCGGAGAGCTTTGGACGCTGCCTCTAATAGCATTGGGGCTCTACCTACTGCTGAAAAACCCAAAAACAAAACTAGCGTAAGCTACGACGCAAACGAGCGAATGATATCTCAAAAACATGCACTATACATACGAACACGATTGCTTTTTCACCGTTTACTTCCCTACGCTGAACCTACATGGTGCACAACTTAGCCAACTCGCTCCCATCTCTCCAGGAATTCGAACTGCCCGGAAAGTGGCACTTTCAAGCACGCGGCTAGGAAAAATGGTTATTGCTACATAATCTTTTTTAAGCGGCGTTTCCAATCTAACCTAAACCGTCAGAGTCAGAAGGCAGAAGGGCGATTTTGCTTTGACTAACAAGGGACCTTTACTCATGACTTCTTGGCGTGCTACGGGCGCATGTAACGCGCGATGCAGATACTGCAACGTTGACGCTTCAGGGCTGCCTGCTCCAAGAGAATTGAGCACGAAGGAGGCGTTACACCTCGTCGATGAAGTCTACAATTTCGGCGTCAGATGGTTCGGAATCAAAGGCGGCGAGCCTCTTCTGAGAAAAGACATTTTCGAAATCGTCAGTTACGCCAAGAACCTTGGTCTCAACGTCTGCCTCCTCACAAACGGTTGCTTCGTCAATGGAGAAAACTACGACAAACTTGTCAGGAATGAAGTGTGGACTTCAGTAAGCATCGACGGTCCAGAAGAAGTGAACGATTACCTGAGAGGAAAAGGTTCATACAGGAAGGCGTTGTCTGCGATAAAGAAGCTTTCTGAGGGCAGAATCCTGAATGGCTTAGCTGCAGCCATAACAGCTGTTAACTATAAGCATCTTGACCATGTCGCTGAACTAGCCGAAGAGTATCACGCGAACTTCGTGTGGTTTAATCATCTGGTTCCGAGCGGACGCGCAAAAGAATCCTTGGAGCTAGCTCCGTCGCCAGAACAGTACGAGTGGACCTTAAACCACATTTGGGACCTGACAA